>ENA-UPXM01006006-UPXM01006006.1-activated-sludge-metagenome-genome-assembly--contig:-NODE-6006-length-11476-cov-49.959811_pt1 | contig 11476 bp, 8 predicted proteins | sample MGYA00238178_ERZ772708 | MGnify/ENA primary metagenome ERZ772708 (study PRJEB29002, sample SAMN05720212) | activated sludge metagenome | isolation source: anaerobic digester from wastewater... | reverse complement strand
GTCGAACTCCTGGAACTCACGCATCATCTTGTCCTGCTCTTCCCTGCTGAAATAGTCCATGGACTGGTGGAAGAAGTCCTTGTCTTCCTTGCGGATGTGATCCGGATAGAACCGTGCCAGGGACTCGAGGTGGCCGGCGATCTCCTCCACCGTGTCCTGACCTTCCAGGTACCGCTCGGTTGCGTCGACGAGCTTCTTCACCAGGTTCCGCGCATGGACGTGCTCGTTGATGAGCTCCGCCATGATCTCCCGGTGATCGGGCAGCAAGTCTTTGTTCTCAAGCCTTCTAAAGAGGATGTCCTCCTCCTTGCCGTGGTGCGTGCGGTCGGCATAGGTTCTGATGAAATCGACCGCGGTCTGGATAAAGGCCGTATCCACCCGGTTTGTCTGTCCGATCCCGGCGATCTGATCGGAGAAAAGGCCGATGACCCGCTCGATGAGCCGGTGCTCCCACATCAGGATTCCAACTGGTTTCATGCCCGAACCCTCCTTTTTTTCTTATCATCTATGGTAAGGGCCAAAGGGCCCTCGTCAAGGCCGGCGATGCCTGACGGCATTAAAAGGAGGCCTGCCGGCGCCTTTCGAAAAAGGAGAGTTATCTATTTATTAGTTGATGAACAGATAATATTATACTAGAGAAAACGAAGCCAGTTGCGAGCGGGACGGTCCCGCCCCTTTTCGAGAGAGACCGGGCCGGCCGCGCAATTACATCATTACCGGCAAGGAGGATTACATGGCAACAGAGAATCTTGAACAGTCGCTTGTGCTCATCAAGCCCGATGCGCTGAAGAATTCGCTTACCGGATACATACTCTCGCAGTTTTCAGAATTCCACACCGGGCTTCATTTCGCGGCGCTGAAGGTGGTTTCGGTGAATCTCGTACTGGCAGAGGAGCACTATGCTGAGCATAAGGGCAAGTTTTTCTACCCCCCCCTTCTCGACTATATCCGGGGCTACCTCCACTATCCCGATGATCCCCGAAAACGCAGGGTCATCGCCATTGTCTACCAGGGCCCCAGCGCCATCAGAAAGATACGGGATATCTGCGGCCCCACCAATCCCCACGACGCCCGCGTGCAGCGGCCCGGGTGCATCCGCGCGCTGGGCACGGTGGTGCCCGTCAAGGACGAAGGGGGGAAGATCGTCGGCGACCGGGTCGACAACCTCATCCATGCGTCCGCCAATCCCGAGGATGCCGGGCGCGAGATAAAGCTCTGGTTCAAGCCCACGGATATTCCGGCGATCATGCGGCAGTATCCCACGGAGATCAACGAAGAGCACTATTACTACAAGGACAATGCCGTATACACCGAGTACCGGCCGGGGAGCTTCTGCTTCATATCTCCCGGAGACCTTGTCTGGGAATCCGACCTCGAAGGGCTCAGGCTGATCGTTTCGGGCAAAGAGGCCCCATTGACGGTCAATGCCGTGGTGGCGAAGTATCTCATCAACAAGGAGAGCGAAAGCCTGTAGCGGCCGGAGCTCACTTTTCTCATCGCCTGCTAAAAAGAGAGAATCCTTTCTTCGAGCATTAAACGATTTCAGATAAGGGAGTCCATGAAGGTCTGTTATGAGGCCATCGGCGAGATGCATTGCGAGGTGAAAGATCCCGCGAGCGCGCCCCGTTTCTACACCGCATCCACAGTCAGGGGGATCATCGAGATCTACGAGCCTTTTCTCGAGGGGTTGGACACGCTTGAGGAGTACGACCAGATCGTGGTCCTCTTCCACTTCCACCTCTCCCAAGGGTATGCGTTGAAACAGAAGAGCCCCTCGGGCAGGACAAAGGGCGTGTTCAGTCTGTGTTCACCCATGAGGCCCAATGCCATCGGCATGTCCGTTCTGAAGCTCGTGAAGGTCGAGCCCCCGTTTCTGCATGTGGAGCACGTGGATCTGGTAGACGGCACCCCGATCCTGGACATCAAGCCTTTCAAGCCGCCGGAAAGACGCTGACAGGGCACTCGCGCATGCTGATATTCCAACAGGGGTTGAATTTTTTAACCCAATATGATTTGTACTTCAGAGGCGGCTCGGGGGTGTTAGCGTGATTTACGAAATTCTTCTCACGACGCTTGGAGGCCTGGGGCTCTTCCTCTTCGGGATGCATCTGATGTCGGATGCGCTCCAGAGGATAGCAGGGTCGAGACTGCGCCGCATACTGGAGAAGCTTACCACGAACAGGGTCGTGGCGGTCCTTGCCGGGACGGCCATTACCGCCATCATTCAGAGTTCGAGCGCCACCACGGTCCTGACCGTGGGCCTGGTGAATGCCGGGCTCATGACCATGCAGCAGGCCCTCGGGGTGGTCCTCGGCGCCAATATCGGCACCACCGTGACCGCCCAGATCATCGCCTTCAAACTCACCGATATCGCGCTGCCCATGGTGGGCGTGGGCATGTTCATGAAGATCCTGAGCAAGCGTGAGAGGGTCCGCTATTGGGGCGATTTCCTCCTGGGATTCGGCCTGCTCTTCTACGGCATGCTCGTCATGCAGAGCGGGGTCATGCCCCTGCGCTCCGCCCCGTGGGTGGACGATGTCTTCGTCCATTTTTCCAGCATGCCGGTTCTGGGAGTGCTGGTGGGAACGATCATGACCATGGTATTCCAGAGCAGCTCGGCCACCGTGGGGCTCGTGATAGCCCTGGCCTCCAGCGGAGTGGTGGGTTTCCCCGGGGCTGCGGCACTGGTTCTGGGGGACAATATCGGGACCACCATCACTGCGAACCTGGCGGCCATCGGTACGAATGTCTCGGCCAGGCGGGTCGCCCGGGCCCACTTCCTCTTCAACTTTTTCGGGGTCTGCGTCATGCTCCTCATCTTCCCGTATTTCATCCAGTTCGTCGATTATCTCACCCCCGGCGACCCGATGCACGTGACGGCGGCGGGAGCCATGCCCTATGCCGCCAGGCACGTGGCCAACCTGCACACCCTCTTCAACGTGACCAACTGCCTGCTCTTCCTGCCCTTCATGGGGGCGCTCGGGTGGGTCGCCTCGCTGATGACCCCCGGTGAGGAAAAGCCCAGGATCTTCCGGCTGGAATCGCTCGCCCCCACCATTTTCGAAACCCCCTCGTTCGCCCTGGACGAGGCGCGAAAGGAGCTGGATTACATGGGCTCGGAGGTGTGCCGGATGCTCTCGGCGGCGGAGAAGCCCCTGCTGGGAAACACGGGAACGGAGAAGCTCCTGGAAGAGATCGACAAAACCGAGAACATCGTCGACTCGCTGCAGAAGGAGATCAACACCTATCTTACCGAGCTCTCGCGCAACTCCATCACCGAAAAACAGTCGCGCGAGGTTTTTTCCATGCTCCAGATCGTGAGCAACCTCGAGAGGATCGGAGACCATTGCGAGAGCATCGGGAAGCTCTGCAAGCGCCGCAACGATTTCAACCTGGATTTCTCAGAAGACGGAAGGCAGGAGCTCTCGCTGATCTATCACCACACGCGGATGTTCTTAAAGACCGTGATCGACGCCATCACGGATACGCCGGGCGATCTCATGGAGCAGGTGCAGAGCTTCGAGCCCAGGCTCAACGCCATGTGCTTGGAGATGAGGATCAATCACATGGAGCGGCTCAAGACCTACAAGTGCGACGCGGATGCCGGGCTCATCTTCATCGATATCCTGACCAGCTTCGAAAAGATCGGCGACCACGCATATAATATAGCAGAGTCACTGTCCGGATTGACTCTGGGAGGGACCCGTGAATTACGATATGCCGCTGTATAGGCCGCCGTCCGAGGGGCGGTCGCTGATATTCCAGATCACGCTCGGATGTTCGTGGAACAAGTGCCTGTTCTGCGGGATGTACAAGGGCAAGCGATTCAAGGTGCGGCCCTGGGAAGAGATCGAAAAGGATATCATCGAGATGTCCTGGATGATGCCCGACACCCGGAAGGTTTTTCTCGCCGACGGCGATCCCCTAGGCGTGGACACCGGTTTTCTCATCAGGGTGCTGGATCTCATCAACAAGAAGTTCCCCCGTCTGGAGCGGATCAGCGCCTATGCCGGCCCCACCAACCTCATGGAGAAGAGCCTTGAAGAGCTCAGGGCGCTGAGCGAGCGCAAGCTCGACGTCCTGTATCTCGGCATCGAGACGGGCAATGACGCCCTGCTCAAAAAGATCTGCAAGGGCGCCACGGCAGACGAGATCATCGAAGGGAGCACAAAGGCCATCGATGCGGGCCTGCGCATGTCCACCTTCATCATCTTAGGCCTGGGAGGCGTGGAGGGGAGCTTCGACCACGCCAAGGACTCCGCCCGCGTGGCCAATGCCATCGATCCCCAGTTTCTGGCCTGCCTCACTCTCATGCTAGGACAGTACGAAGAAATCTACGAGAAGAAGCTCATGGGGGGCAACTTCAAGCTGATCGACCGGATGCAGTCTCTCCAGGAGCTCCGGTGGTTCGTGGAGGACCTCGATGTGTCCGACTGCAAGTTCGGAACCGAGCACGCGTCAAACTATCTCCCGCTGGACGGACGTCTTCCCGAAGACAAGGACCGGATCCTGAATATCATCGACCAGGCCCTCGAGGGCGGCGGGTCCGGGATGCTCCGTCCGGAGTGGCTGCGGGGGCTCTAGCCTCTCTTTGCACAGACCTGGGGGACCAGATCTTTCCCGGATCTTCGGTCGAGCATGGGCGAAGCGCCCGCTCGACTTGTGCTGTCATGCCGCTGTTGCACCGCTCTTTTGTCCCGTAGGGCGGCAATAACGGTTCGAGAGCAGAGGTATTCCCGTTTGCCCAAAATAAAGCCTTTCCCGTTCTTCCTCCCCGCCGGAGGAAGCAGGGCGTTCCATGACCGGAATTTTTTTAAGAAAAAGTACAGCCGGCAAGCCTGGACAGTCAATCGATACAAATGGGAAAGGCCTCCAGGCAAGGCCCGGGCTCCCGGGTCTTGGCCGCCCGGTGTGCGGCCGGCGGCGAAGCCTGATTGACAGATACAGGCACAATGAGCTACCAATGGATTATTTCGGAGGAAGATTGTGGAAGTGAAAGCAATACGCGGAATGAGCGACATCCTCCCCGGCGAGGTGTCAAAGTGGAGGTTCGTGGAAGAGACCGTCAGGAAGGTCTTTAGCCTCTACGGGTTCGTAGAGCTGCGGACGCCGGTCCTGGAGCGGACGGAGCTGTTTCTCCGCGGCATCGGCAACGAAACCGATGTGGTGGAAAAGCAGATGTACACCTTTACCGACAAGTCGGGTTCCTCGGTGAGTCTGCGGCCCGAGGCGACCGCATCGGTGCTGCGGGCCGTCATCGAGCACGGTCTCCTTTCAGAAGATCCCATCCGGAAGATCTTCAGCATGGGGCCCATGTTTCGATACGAGAGACCGCAGAAAGGAAGATATCGCCAGTTTCATCAGATCAATGCCGAGCGGCTCGGCGAAGGCGGGCCGTTTTGCGATGCAGAGACGCTTCAGATGGCCTATGCGCTGGCGAACGCCCTGGGCCTGAAAGGGCTTGCCATGGAGGTGAACTCCCTGGGGTGCGAGACCTGCCGCGAGGAATTCAAAAAGGCGCTCCAGGCCTTTCTCAGCAAGCAGGCTGACCGCCTCTGCGCCGACTGCGCGCGGCGCATGACCGCAAACCCGCTCCGGGTTCTGGACTGCAAGGTGGTTTCCTGCAAACAGGCCGCAAAGGGCGCTCCTGTCATCGAAGACTATCTCTGCAACGAGTGCAGGAACCACTACAGCCAGGTCCTGTCTTATCTGGAAAGCTTTGGCGTGCCCTATACAAAAAACTCCTCTCTGGTCAGGGGGCTCGATTACTATACCAGGACCACCTTTGAGGTCACGGCCAAGGGCCTCGGCTCGCAGAATGCCATTGCCGGGGGCGGGAGGTACGACAACCTCGTGAAGGTCCTGGGCGGCCCGGACACCCCTGGAATCGGTTTCGCCTTCGGGGTGGAGCGGGTCATCCTGCTTCTGGAAGAGAGGGAAGCCCGGGAAGGAGGATGCTTCGTGGTGGCCCGGGGAGATGAGAGGGTGAAGACTGTCGCCGTGGGGCTGCTCACGGAGCTCCGCTCTGCAGGTATCCCGGCCCAGGCGGTTCCGGAGAAGAGCTTCAAGGCCCAGATGCGGCGCGCCGGCAAGTCAGGATACCCCTTCTGCGCGATCATCGGCCAGGACGAGCTGGAGAAGTCCCTGGTAACTATCAAGAACCTGGAAACCTCTTCGCAGGTTCAGGTTCCGTGCAGCAGTGCGCGGGAAAAGATACACACGCTTCTCAAGGAGAGAAAAGGAGAAAACCGGTGAAGGCCGCCATGCGCGAAATGAAAAGAACCCACTATAACGTGGAAGTGACGCAAGCCCCCGAGGGCAGCACCGTGGTGCTGACAGGATGGGTCCAGAAACGCAGAGATCTGGGGGGGCTCATCTTCATCGATCTCCGCGACCGCACCGGCATCGTCCAGGCCGTGGTCAATCCCGAGACCGACCCCCAGGCGCATGCCACGGGCCATACCCTTAAACCCGAGTATTGCATCGCACTTACGGGCGAGGTGCGGATGCGGCCCGAGGACATGCGCAATCAGGCCATGCCCACCGGAAACGTGGAGATCGCGGTGAAGGAGATCCAGGTCCTCAACGAGGCCGGGACCCCCCCTTACGTGCTGGAAGACGGGGTGGAGGCAAGCGACGCGCTGAGGCTCAAATACCGCTATCTGGACCTGCGGAGGCCGTCGCTCCAGCGCAATATCATCCTCAGGCACAAGGCGGGGGCAAGCGTGAGGAGATATCTGGACGCAAAAGGGTTCATCGACGTGGAAACCCCGGTCCTCACCAAGAGCACCCCTGAAGGGGCCAGGGACTATCTGGTGCCAAGCCGGATCTTCCCGGGCAAGTGCTATGCGCTGCCCCAGTCGCCCCAGCTCTTCAAGCAGCTCCTCATGGTCGCGGGCTTTGACCGGTATTACCAGATCGTCAAGTGCTTCCGGGACGAGGATCTGCGGGCCGACCGGCAGCCCGAGTTCACCCAGATCGACATCGAGATGTCGTTCGTGGGGATGGACGATATCCTGGACATCACCGAGGGCATGATCGCGAACCTCTTCCAGGAGACCATAGGCGTCGAGCTGCCCAGGCCCTTGAGGCGCATGACCTATGACGAGGCCATGGAGGACTACGGCACGGACAGGCCGGACACCCGGTTCGGCATGAAGCTGCAAACCATATCCGACCTCGTAGCCGGGGCCGACTTCCGAGTGTTTTCCTCCACCCTTGCAGAGGGCGGGACGATCAAGGCCTTTGCAGTCAAGGGCCCCCACGGGTTCAGCCGAAAGGACCTCGACTCGTTCGGCGATGTGGCGGCCGACTTCGGAGCAAAGGGCGTGCTCTGGGCAAGACTGGAAGCGGATGGCTGGAAATCTCCCCTGACCAAGTTTCTTCAGCCCGACCGGCTCGACGCCCTGGCCGGGCGACTCGGCATGGGCCCGGGCGATCTCGCCCTGATCATCGCCGCCCCGAAAGACACGGCCAACGCGAGCCTGAGCGCTCTGAGGACCCACGTGGCGCAGCGTCTCGGCCTTATCGATCCCGATGCCTTCGCCGCCCTGTGGGTGACCGATTTCCCGCTGCTCCAGTGGAGCGAGGAGGACAAACGGCTGGTCTCGGTCCACCACCCGTTCACCGCGCCTGTGGCGGAAGACCTCCCGCTGCTCCAGAGCGACCCCGGGAAGGTGCGGTCCCAGGCCTATGACATGGTGATCAACGGCTCTGAGGTGGGAGGCGGGAGCATCCGTATCCACGCCCCCGAGGTCCAGAAAAGGGTTTTCGAGGCCATCGGGCTGGGCGAGGAAGAGGCGGGAACCAAGTTCGGGTTCCTGCTGGACGCCCTGCAGTACGGCGCTCCCCCTCATGGCGGCATTGCCTTCGGGTTCGACCGGCTCATCATGATTCTCACCCGCGCCGCGAGCATTCGAGACGTCATCGCCTTTCCCAAGACCCAGAAGGCGTACTGCATTATGACGGACGCCCCATCAGAAGTGAGTCCGGCCCAGCTCGCGGAGCTCGGGCTGAAGTACCGGAAGGAGGGCTGATGAAAAGGCTCGGCGTTGCTTTCATGGTCCTGTCGTTTCTACTGGGGTGCGCCTCGAAGCCCCCGCCGGACATCACCGATGGGCCGGATACCGTGGCCGCGGGGAAGACCCCCCTCGAACAAGGGCTCGAGAGCATGGAGACGGGCCTGAAGGCCAAGGCCGGAGGGGATGACGAAGAGGCGCGCAACGCCTTTGTCCAGGCCAGCAGACATTTCAGGGAGGTTGACGAGCAGAGCCGCGTCATCATGCACCGGACTCTTGCCGAGCTGGGAAAGGTCGTTGAGATATCCGGGTTCGTGTATGCACCGAAAGAGGCTTTTGAGGCCCTGACCCTGTATCTGAAGATGCAGAACGCCTATCTGGACTGCGAGCCCAAGGTGCTCTCGGTCCTGGAACAGCAGTTCAGCCAAAAGGTGCTCAAGGTTCAGGAGATAACGGTCCACGAGAAGCAGAAGCGCCTGGAGGAGCTCGGCAAGGAGATCGCCCAGAGGCGCGAGGAGATTCAGAAGCAGTCGCAGACCGACATCTTCGAGGTCTATCCAACCATTTACGTGGTGAAGAAGAGCGATACCCTGCCCAGCATCGCGGCCCGGCACGAGATCTACAACGATTCGTACATGTGGCCGCTCATCTACAAGGCGAATCGCGATCAGATCAAAGACCCCAAGCTGGTCTACGTGGGGCAGGACTTGCGGATCCCGCGGGACATCACCATGGAGGAGATCATTGAGGCCCGCCGGGAGGCAGGCGCCCCGGAACCCGAAAAGATCCCCAAGGAGGCGTACCTTCCCAGGAGGAACAAGTAGGGTGGCCAGGTGGGACGAGAGCAAGAAGCTCTTCTACTATACACCTGGCCGGAATTTCGAGACCGGGATCAAGGACATCGACCACGGCAACTTTTTCCGGTCGATCTTTCCCTATACCGAGATCCCCAAGATCGACTTCGACATGCGGCTGATCCCTATCCAGCCGGCGGACGACATCTTTATCACCGACACCACCTTCCGCGACGGGCAGCAGTCCATGACGCCCTTCAGCGTCGAGCAGATCGAGCGCCTCTATGATTTTCTCCACCTCATCGGCGGAGAAAATGGGCTGATCCGGGCATCCGAGTTTTTCCTCTACTCCCGCAAGGACCGGGCCGCCGTGGAGAAATGCCTGGAAAAGGGCTATGAGTTCCCGGAGGTGACCTCGTGGATCCGGGCCAGCAAGGAAGACTTAAAGCTCGTGCGCGAGATGGGCATCCGTGAGACCGGCATGCTCACGTCCGTATCCGACTATCATATCTTCCTGAAGCTGGGCTCGGACCGGAGAAAGGTCATGGACGAGTATCTGGGGATCGTCAAGGAGGCCCTTTCCTTGGATATCGTGCCAAGGTGCCACTTCGAGGACATCACCCGGGCCGACATCTACGGGTTCTGCATCCCCTTTGCCCGGGAGCTCATGAGGCTGAAAGAGGAGAGCGGGATCGACATCAAGGTCCGGCTCTGCGACACGCTGGGTTTTGGAGTGTCGTTTCCGGGCGCGGCCCTGCCCCGGGCGGTGGACAAGCTGGTGCGCGCCATGATCGACGATGCGGGCGTGCCCTCGCACCTGCTGGAGTGGCACGGGCACAACGACTTCCACAAGGTGCTCACCAACGCGACCACGGCGTGGCTCTACGGGTGCGGCGGAGTGAACGGCGCCATCCTGGGATTCGGCGAGCGCACCGGCAACACCCCCGTGGAGGCCATGGTCATCGAGTACCTCTCGCTCAGGGGACACGACCACAGCATCAACACCCGGGCCATCACCGAGATGGCCGAGTATGTCAATGCCGAGTTCAGCTTCACGGTTCCCCCCAACTATCCCTTTGTAGGCGAGAACTTCAATGTCACCCGGGCCGGCATTCACGCCGACGGGCTGGTCAAGAACGAGGAGATCTACAACATCTTCGACACCCGCGCCCTTCTGGGCAGGCCCATCGAGATCGCCATCACGGACAAGTCCGGCAAGGCGGGCATCGCCCACTGGGTCAACCGTCACTTCAAGCTCTCCCCTCCGGACGGCGTGGACAAGCGTCATCCCGGCATCTCGCGCATCCATCAGCACGTCCTCAGGGAGTACGAAGACGGCAGGGTCACCTCCATATCCGACGAAGAGCTGGAGAAGCTCGCCATGCGCTTTATCCCGCAGCTCTTCCTATCCGGGTTCGATCTCATCAAGTTTGAGTCGCGCGAGTACGCGAGCCGGCTCATCGTGGAGCTCATGAACAATGCCGACATCCGCCGCATGGACCCCAGACGGCAGGAGCCCGTGATCACGGAGTTCATCAAGGAGTTTCCCTTCATCCAGTTCGCCTATGTCACGGACATGAACGGCGTCAAGATCACACAGAACATCACGCAGCCGGAATACCGCGGGCAGTTCCGGCACATGATGCGCGAGAACGAGGACTGCTCGGACCGCGAGTGGTTCATCAAGACCATCGAAGAGGGCAAGCTCTACGTGAGCGGGGTGTGCACCTCGCGGATCACTCGGGCGCTGATCATCACCGTCTCTGCCCCCATCACCGACGACCATGACGAGATGGTGGGCGTCCTGGGCCTCGACATCCGGTTCGAGGACGTGGTGAAGGTCATCCAGAGCGTGTATGAATCGAAAGGTATGCGGATGAGCGCCCGGGACCTGCAGAAGTATCAGCACCTGTTGTGGGAAGAGGTCCACCGGATCACCCGGGGCGGGGCGCAATAACAGCAAATGCAGAGGAGAAGGAATGGCTGAAGGCACGAAGATAACGTTTTCTCAAGGAAAGCTCCATGTCCCCCATGATCCGGTTATCCCCTTCATCGAGGGCGACGGCACGGGTCCCGACATCTGGAAGGCATCGAAGCTTGTATTCGACGAGGCCGTGAACAAGGCCTATAAAGGCAAGAGGCGCATCGCGTGGAAAGAGGTCCTGGCAGGGCAGAAGGCCTGGGACACAGTGGGCAGCTACCTGCCCGATGAGACAGTTGATGCGCTCAAGGAATATATTGTGAGCATCAAGGGCCCGCTCACCACACCCGTGGGCGGCGGAATACGCTCCCTCAACGTGACCCTGCGGCAGGTCCTGGACCTGTTCGCCTGCGTGAGACCCGTGAGATATTACCAGGGGACCCCCTCCCCGGTGAAGAAGCCCGAGCTCGTGGATATCACGGTGTTCCGGGAAAACACCGAAGACGTCTACGCCGGGATCGAATGGCGCGAGGGCACTCAGGAGGCGGGCAAGGTCATCGATTTTCTCAACAACACCATGGGCACCTCTATCCGCACAGACTCGGGCATCGGTATCAAGCCCATCTCCATGACCGGCACCAGACGTCTGGTGAAGATGGCCGTGGAGCACGCCCTGGCAAACGGCAGCAAGGTCGTGACCCTGGTGCACAAGGGCAATATCATGAAGTTCACCGAGGGCGCCT
>ENA-UPXM01005999-UPXM01005999.1-activated-sludge-metagenome-genome-assembly--contig:-NODE-5999-length-11492-cov-10.256798_pt1 | contig 11492 bp, 14 predicted proteins | sample MGYA00238178_ERZ772708 | MGnify/ENA primary metagenome ERZ772708 (study PRJEB29002, sample SAMN05720212) | activated sludge metagenome | isolation source: anaerobic digester from wastewater... | reverse complement strand
AACAATAGGTTGGGGCGCAAGTGTTGCGCCCTTTGGGGTTAGGCGCTTGCGCGAATATATCCGTAATGCGTTTTAACTTAGTTTTAAATTGATTTGGGCTAAAGCCCTTAAAATCGTGTGTCAAACTAACCCTCCCCGACTTAAAAGTCGGGGCTATTGATATTCGGGGCTATTGATATTCGGGGCTATTGATACGATAATCAGGCGCATAATTGTTAATTGCTCATTGTTAAGTGCGCTTAGCGATAGCCCAAACCGCTCCCCCGATTAGTGCGACCAATCCTATCAGTTGCAAAGCCTGTTCGTGCCAGCGCAGAGGCATACGGATGGGCGTTTCTACCGGGTAGGGCGAGGTTTTCTCTATTACTGTTTCGCGGGTTACATATTTAACTTGAGCCTCGACACCGCCCGCTTTGTTCTCTATCGTGTGTTCGAGGGTTGCGCTATTGCCGTGCCACGTCGCTACGGCTTTGGCGTACTTCGTTTCTACTACGCTAACCGTATCGGGCAAAATCTGAGAGACGTATTCACGCTCTACCTGCACCTCGATAATCGTGTCATGTAGCGTTTCTTTTACGGTAATTTCCTTCTCAACAGGTATGTACTGATACTTTGTACATCCCGCAACGAGATATGCCGTAAAAACAGCTAAAATGGCGTTTTTCATCTGAACTCTTTTTTTACGTCAAAACAGGGACACGCCTTGCGCGAAAATTCGTTATGCCCGTGTACCGTAGCGTTCGGGTACTTTTGTCGCAGGCGAGCGACCAACTTGTTAAGCGACCGCTTTTGTTGCGCGGTGCGGGTGTCTTTGGGGTTGCCCTCGCCGTCTAATCCGCCTATGTAGCAAATGCCTATCGAGGTCTTATTGTGATTGAGGCAGTGCGCCCCGACCTCTCCCTCAGGTCGCCCCGTCTCAACCGCGCCGTCAAGGTCGATAACATAGTGATAACCTATGCGCGTGTATCCGCGCTGTTTGTGCCAAAGGTCTATGTCCTTGGCTTTGAAGTCTTGCCCCTCCTTCGTGGCGGAGCAGTGAATAATAATCTTGTCTATCATCTGCGTATTATTGAAAAATCAAAACTTGCTGTTACGTCGCCAAAGTACTTTAGGAAGACGTACCGCTCCGCATCTTTGGCGTGGTTAAACTTATCAATCGGCTTACCTGTGTAGTCGCCGTTGCTGTCTTGCATATACCGATACTTGCGGTTCTCGTCTATACTGCCGAGCGACCTTGCCGTGTAGTGCTTTTTGTATCGGTTCATAATCTGAATGCCTAACCTTACGCTGTCCGTGCCTTTGTCCGCAGGCTCTACAGTTAGCCCTGCATTTAGTAGCTCTTGTATGCTTTTCGGCTCTGCGCTGTCAGCTACGATTGTGACGTGCCCTAATCCTGCGTCCTTAATCCGCTTTGCGATGTCGGGGTTTGTTAGGTTCGATTCATAGATAATCTCGTCTATCCACACCTCTCCACCCGACAGGCGCATATGCATAGCCGCGGTCGGCGCGCCGTAGCCGAAGTCCAATCCTATAAACTCCCGCTTGAACTCCTTTGTCATCTCGCCGACAATGTCCCAGTTCTTTATGATTAGCCCTTGCATACTGCCCGTCTCGCCCAAGCCATATACCTTCCACCATTCAGGGTCGATTTCGCGGTTGCTCTCTATCTCGGCTATCTGTCCGGGAGTTAACAGGTCGTTGTCGAGGTAAGTCGATGTGAGCAGGCGCACATCGGGGCGTATCAGTACCTTGTCGTCCACCCAAAATTCGTGCGCGGGGTTGTAGTCTAAGATTATCTTTTCGCCTGTCCGCACGGCTAACTGCTGGAACACGGCAAAGTTAGTGTTAATACATTCGTTGATATACAGCACGTCGCGGGCGGGTCCGTGTACCTTGCCTGGCTGGTCTGCGCTAAAGAACTCGATTGCGCCCTTGCCGTATCTGTAAATCTTATCCGTATCGTGCCATGCGGAAGGGTTGTAAACGCCGTCCGCCTCCAAGATGTTTTTGAAGTCGCGAATGCAACCGCGTTTCAGGTGCGGCATCGACTCCGACACCACGGAAATCAAGCGCGGTTTTTTCGACCGTGCGGCTATGATATTTAGCAACTGCAACGTAGCCCACGTCTTGCCCGACCGCGTACCGCCCTTGAGGACGATTATACGCACGGTCGGGTCGACGTATGCTCCCGCTAAGTCGCTAAACACCTTAGTCGTTTCCATTGCCAAAAATTACTTTTTTGCCTGCTTCGTAGAGCACTAACTTGTGTAACGTATTTGCTATGTAACGCTCAATGCGCGCTCCTTTGCTGGTGTGCCAGCCTTCTAACATCAGCACGGCATCGCACGCGGCGAGTAGTTTAATATCCTCCGCCATATGCTCCTCCCACGGAGCCTCGTAGGGCAAATCTTTTTTGAGGGGGTTTATCGCTACAATCTCAACTCCCTCGAAGAGTCGCCCTATCTGCCTTTCCGCTTTCTCTTCCCCGCGGTTAAACGCTCGGCGCACCTCGTCAATCGGTCGTCCCGAAATGGGACCTGACAGATATACCCTGAATTTTCTCACAACAAATCCTCCAACTCGTCTAAGTAATCAGCTGTTTCTTGGTCGCGCACGGTAACGCGTACAATGGCTTCGTTGCCATTAGAGAGGTTAACGTTATCGGATAAGCCGTTGAGCCGTGCGGTCAGACTTGCGGAGAATACCCCCACCATTGCGCCCTCGATTTGCTGGGAGCGCACCGTCTGCTCGATTCGCTCTATCGTCTCTAACAGACTTACCTCGGCGGGGCTGGCTTTGCCCTTCTCAATCTTTGCCCGCAGTTCGCTTTTTGCTGTCCTAAAGTAACTCTCCGACACGCCTAAGTACACGGTTAGCCCGTCCATAGAGTAGGGGCGACCCAACGGCACTTCCGTTTCGGTGGCGTACCCTTGGTACTTAACAAGCTCTACCCGCTCCCACGGGTGTCGGTCGCACCAGTCGAAATATTTGCAAGCCTCGCCCCATAGCACGTCCGCATCGCCGAAAATGCGATCGCGACCGTGCTTGGTGCGAAGCCTCCAAAGCTGATTACCGCTCAGACGTTCCATGTAGTTACGTTAAATCCTCGTCTTTGATATTCGCTTTACCGCCGGGCTGTACTGCTATTTGCAGACCGTTTACGGTGGTGTACGTGCCTGCCTTAACCTTTGAGCCGTCGGCATACTTAACCGTCCCTTTTACGTCTGAATCCTCATCTGGCGTAAAGTCAATCGGCATACCCTCAGGCATGGGATAGCGCGTTACACCCTTCGGGAGAGTACCCTCAGCCCCGAAGGGGAGTTTGCTCTCGGCGTCCGTTTGCGCCTCGTTAGCGCCTCCCTCGTTTGCGGGCGAACCTGCATCGTCGGGGCGGGGAGTCTCGTACTCCGCTAACCAACTGCGGAGACGGCGGGCGCAATCCTGCAAACAGCTACCACACGAACGCGGCATCTCTTTAAGCCCAAAAACTTCGTTGTAAGCCGCGTAAACTTTCGATACGCTGTAAGTGTGCTTATCCGCGTCTGCAAGCACCTCTTTTACTTGTTCAATCAAGGCGGGCGTAACCTCGCTGTATTTTTCGCCCTTTGTTTTGTCAGTCATAAATTCTAAATTTTTGTTTGATGTATAAAAAATTAATAAATCCCGCTAATACGCCTATGCAGGTAAATCCGTACATAAGCGTTAGCCTGTCTAAAACTAATCCGCGTTGCATAAAGCACGGCGCAACCGCCCACGCCAATGCGAAGTTGAGCGCGACCGTAAACCAAAACGTGAGGCACGGTCGGCAGTTAAACGGCTTGAACCGCAAAGGCAGTCTAATTACTTGGGTCAATAGCCAACCTAATACAAAGGCTGTCAACGAACTAAGCGCAATCAATGCGGTAACGCCGAGTAAAAAAATCAGTGTGTCCATTGTACTTGAAATATCTGTTTTAACATAAAGACGATAATCTTAAAAATCGACTGCTTTAGATAGAAGAAAATCATAAACGTCTTTTTTGATTTTGCTCATCGCGGGCCAAATCTTCGAGGCGGGCACTCCCAACATACTTGCCATGCGCCGATACGATATGTCGGGCGATAGCCCCGCGTAAACCTCGAACAGCGACACGTCGAACTCGTCGTAGTTTCGGCGCACGTATTCCAAGACTTCGGCGGTAACCTCCACCGCCTCCTCTCCGGGCGTGTCGCTCTCAGGAGCGGGCAGGTCGGCGGTCAAAGGCTCGCTTGTCGTCGGCTTCTTTTTGCTATCCAAGAAGGCTGAGCGGTAGGTCTGTAGGAAGTATCCTGTGTAGCTCCTTACCTCTGTGCCTCTCCTTGAGATTGCATCGTAGGCGCGCAAAAACGCATCGGTAAAAAGATCCTCGTCATACGCAATTCCGCTACCTTGAACGTAGTAGCGTAGTGAGTTCATATTAGCTCCGTACCAATCCATGAAGGCGCGGGCTTTGGCTTCGTTCTCAGGCGAGACTTCCATAGTATTTACTTCGTAAATCTCGGATTTCGTTCATTAGAAACGCCTGATTAGTATCTTTCGAGGCGAGGCGACTGCGTACACGCACGTCGCGTGTGCCCTTGACGATTAACCTGTGCACGTATATCTCTTTGAGCTGACCACGGCGCAACAGGCGCGCAACGGTCTGGAGGTAGTGCCCCAAGTTCCACGTAACCGTAAACCAAACCATACGGCGACCGCCAAACTGGAGGTTGAGTCCATGTCCAGCGCTGGCGGGGTGTATTAGCAACAGGCGTATCTTTCCGCGGTTCCAGTCGCGGAAGTCCTGTATCGTATCTTTGCCCTTGCGTAGCTCGCGGGCAAACGGAAAGTGCTCTTTTACGCGCTCGACCTCGTGCCTGAACTGATAGACCACGATAAAATTTTCGTCAGCGTGTCGCTCCAAAAGCGCGCGTAACGCAGTGATTTTAGCGCGGTTTACTTCGTGCCAAACACGCGGGGCGCGCTTGTCGGCGGTGTCTTCGTAAATAGCTCCACTGCTTACTTGCAGTAGCTTGTTAGTTAAGTCGGCTGCGGTCTTAACCGTTACCTCGCTGTTATCCAAAAAGTCTAAAGCGTACTCCTCTTCGAGGCGGTCGTAAACTTCACGGTCGAAAGGGTCTAACTCTATCTCTACGTCGTCGGTTATGAGGTCGGGGAGTCGGAGCACGTCTCGGGTTTGCATTGTAAGCGCAATGTCGCGTAGCTTATGGGCTATTGCGTTTGCTGCGCCTGGTCGGGGGATGTATTCATAGACAATCATTCCGTTACCGCGGGTGGTGAAGTACTTGTCTATGAATTTGCCCCAAGTGTTGCCGAGACGTTCGCCGTCGTCCAAAAGCGTGATCTCAGCCCAGAGGTCTGTGAGGCTGTTTGGCTGTGGAGTTCCTGTCATGCCTACTCGATACTCGACCGTGCGGATAGCCTTGCGTAGCGTTTTGAAACGTTTGCTGCTTCGGTTCTTGAACAGGTCTATCTCGTCTATAACAACGCAATCGTACGGCAATTTGCCTTTGTACTGCTCTATCAGCCACGTGACGTTGTTTGCGCTTACGATGTAAATTTCGGCGTCGGTTGTTAGCGCTTTGGTTCTCTGCTCGGCTGTGCCTGTCACAACGCTGTAGCGTGTCCCTTCAAGGTGTTGCCACGTCTCAATCTCATCGGGCCAAGTAATGCGGGCTACTTTGTCGGGAGCTATGACTAACGTCTTCGAGATAGCCGCCTCGCGATAGTGCATTTCGTACAGATAGGATAGAGCTACTACGGTCTTCGACAGCGACATTCCCAGAAACAGCGCGGCGCGCTTGTTAGCCCACAGGTGCTCGTAGGCTTGTAGCTGGTGGTCGTCTGTGTTGTACCAGACTTTTTTTCGCTTATCGTATATCTGTTTTATCATAACAACTCCTCTAAAGCTTTCAAAAAATTATACCTTTCGTGCGCCATGAAAGGCTGATGAAAGTATTCGTATCTCTGCTCTCCGTTAAACTTGTAGTTCACGAAGTAAGGAGGTTCGCCCTGTTGTATTCGGCTTTCGCTAACTCCCATGTTTACTTTTTCTATCATAACGTTAAAATAAAACCGTCAACACTTTCGTTACTATCTAAGACCTCGACTCTGAAGCCTAAGAGGCGGAGCCGTGCGTGTACTTTTCTTTGAATCAGCGTTGGCTTTGCGCCGGGAGCTTTGACCTCGACGAAGGCGATTACCCCGCCGGGTAACAAGACTATCCTGTCGGGGAAGCCTCGAAAAAACAGAGGCGGAACTTTTACGCAAAGTCCTCTTAAATTTTCGACCTGTTCTATCAAGTACTTTTCTATCTTTTTTCCCATCTCAAAAACGGTTTGTAACCAAGTAACCACTCGCGCGTATACGGGCGAATACGCGTATAAATCGTGCGTATTGTGCGTTTTTCGCCTATTTCGTCTATTATTTGCATTTTTCTCTAATGTGACCAATTTTAGTTACTTGGTTACAGGTGTCTGTAAGGTTTTGTTATTCAATCGCTTAGGGTGTAACCAAAGTGTAACCAAATTTGTAACCAAATTTTTTAGTTACATTTCGGTTTGTAACCAAATTTTTTGGTTACATTTTGGTTACATGTTTAGTTACACTTTTTTCGTAGCATTTTTGAACTCCATAATGTTTAAATCTGGAGGCTCGTTGTTCGGGTCTCCAATCCCTTAAACTTTTCATTATTCTACTAATCTCAAAGCTGTCTTTTCGGGTAATATCGTTCGGGTTCTTACCCAGACACTCCGCCCATATCTCCATGACACAGACGGCGGTTCGTTCGACCGTCCCCTCGTTGCTTTCATTTTGCAACCAATTGTGTCGTAAATAGGGGTCTAAGTCGTCCCAGTTTTCAGGTAGCAGTCGTTCTAAGTATTCGCCTATAAGACCGCTACGGTCGTCTTTTTCTAAGTGTTTATCCTGTATTTCGCGGGCTTCTTCCTCCAAGCCGTCTTGCTCTAAGTACAGGGGTTCTCCTTGCTTAAATCGCTCTTTTGCCTCAGCCCATAGCTGTGCTACGGTCGAGGGGGTTAGGTAGGTGTGGAAGTTAACCGTGCCTCTTGCGCCTTTGCAGTTTACAACCCAAAAGCGACGGTTGCCGGTAACGTCCCTCAAAAAATCCTCTTCGTTGGTTGTTCCGAAGAATACGCAACGTCTTGGGAAGTGCTCTATACGCTTGCCGTAGGCTACTCTAAAGCGGTCTTCACGCTTTGTTATGAAGTGTTTAACCGCCTCTACTTCGGCACGGCGTAGCCCTGTTAGCTCGCCCATCTCTATAAGCCAACTGCCTTGTATCTGCTCAAGAGCCTCCTTGCCCGATAGCGTTTGCATGCTATCGCTAAACCATTCGCCTCCCATTCGGGCGAGGGTGGTGCTTTTACCTATACCTTGCTCTCCTACGATAACCAGGACGTAATCGTATTTACAGCCAGGGTTGTATATCCGCGCTACAGCTGCGGTGAATGCTTTGCGCGTAACCGCCCGCGTGTAAGGGGTGTCGTCTGCTCCGAAGAGGTCTATAAATAGCGTGTCTAATCGCTCCGTGCCGTCCCATGTGAGCTTATCTAAATAGTCACGTATAGGGTGGTAGCTGTTCGAGTGCACGGCTACGGTAAGCGCATCGGTTATTTGTCCTTTGCGGGTAAATTCGTAGCACCGTTCTAAATATAGACGTAGCTCGGCATCGTCTGCATCGGTAAGCGGGCGGGGGTACTTTGGGACGTTCTTGTCCCACGGTAGCGGTTTAATCGCCGTTTCGCGTTGCTCGAACTCGTTGAATCCGAAACAACCCTTCAGGTACTCATCATTATTGAGTATGATAACCGCATTACTAATGGTGTTCTTTATCTTGCCGTGTCTGCCTTCGGTCTCTAACTGGGCAATCCAGTCGTCCGCCGTGGCGGTCTTTATCGCCTCCGCCTCAAGCTCCTCGTAGTCGTCTGCCGACTGCTCACGGCGGGCGCGGATAATCTCTTTTTTGACTAAAGAGAGGTTACCTGCGAAGTCCGCCATTGCCTTGAAACTTGGTAGTTTTGTCGGTTCGGTGTCTAATCGGGCTTTGTCGTCTAAGTCGCCGAACTTGTGTAGTCGGACAAGGTCGAACGCGTTACACAGCTTACCGCTTGTTACGTCTGTGGCGTGGTGCGAGTAAGCGAGTTTGTTACCGTAAACGACTAATCCGCCCGAGGTTGAGGCTCCGACGAGGCTGTAGCGGTCTTCGCCTAACTCATCGCACGGCGTATAGACTTCGCTAAGGAACTCGGCGATGGCATCGTACATGGGGTAGGCTCGGCAAAACGCTCCTATAATACCTTCCTTCTCCTCTGGGTCTTCTACCTTGTCGGAGGTGTTTAGCTTTACCGTCTCTTTTACTCTCGACGAGACGGGCCACGTCGTCGGGTCGCTCCAGTTAGGTAGCTCGGATAGGACCGCATCGGCATCCATGATATTGCCGTCTGAATAGCGGAATATATACTCTCCGTCTTTCGATGTGGAGGGGTAATACATTAGGCGCGTTGGCTGGTAGGTTGTATCGTCGAACGCGTCTATACCTAACCACGATGCTACTACGCGCGCTATAGCCTCGTACTCGTCTAGGCTTACCTTGCGGTTTAGCGGGAATACTATTCTAAAGCGCGGGTCTTCGGGGCGGTGCTTGTGCGTGGTGTACATACAGCCTGCGTACTCAAACAGCTCGAAGTTGCGCCATAGCTCCATGTCTCCATAGTCCACGTCGAGACAGACGACTTGGCGGTGCTCTACGTAACCCTTCTTGCGCCTCCCTTCACGGAGGTATCCGCCGACAAAGCCCCCTACGTCTTTAATCTCGTCTTGACGGTCTTTGGTGTAGCTAAAGTACTGTTTTAGCGTTTCTGCGGTTCGTTCGGTCTGACTGAGCGTGTTAACCAAATCTTGCCACGTAGTACGCTTGTTTTGCCACCTTGCCGTTTTTCTGGTGCGGGCGGTGGCTATATCTACCGAAATATTGTGTTTTAAAACTATCATACGTTATCGCGCTTTGAATAGTAAATCTCTATACAGATGTATATAAAGACGACAATAATCGCCACTATAAACGGTATCCACAGGGGCGCAGTGATTATCCACCACGACCAAGGGAGTACGCCTGTTAGCTTTAACACGGCGAGAACGGCAAATAGGATTAGCGTGATAAAAAAGCCTACGTTTCTCATAATCAATCTTTTTTATAAAATTTAGATATGTATCCGTCACCCCGCAGGGGCAGTCCTTGCGCCCACGCGGGACTGACGGACATTATTTCATTCATTCGTTCGAGCGTTGCGGGTGCTTGGGCATCCTCGCACTCGGTTACAACCTCGTCGTGCACGTGCATAAGTATTTTGATTTGCGCCTCGTGCATGCGTTTCATTGCGACACACAGGCAGTCGCGGGCGACGGCTTGCGTGATGTTCTCTACCAACGAGCCTCCGTAGGTGTCTTGTCGGCACCATGTTTTTCGGGTCTGGTCAACTCCCCAGAATGAGAGTTTACCGCTCTCGACAGAGGCTCCGTAATAAGCCAAACGGCGACCGCTTGGCAGTTCGATAAACAGATAACCACGGTCGTACGCAAATCGGATACTACAGTAAGGCTTGCGTAGCGTGTAGCTTGTTTTGTTCTTGATGACGTGTCGGGCGGCTTGCTCCACCTCGCGCCAGAGCTTAACGATATGCGGGTTTGCCAATCGCCATGCGCGGACTATTGCGGGCAGTTCCGCCTCGTCTAATCCGCTCCGTAGCGCGTCCATAGCTATTAGTGCTCCCGATGCGCCTTGATAGCCCAACGCCAGCGTAGCTATCTTGCCTTTGGCGCGTAGGTCGCTCTCTTTGGTAATCGTCTCTATGGGCACGTTGAACATGTTTGAGGCGGTTGCTTCGTAGATTTTTCCGTGCGTGTTGAACACGTCTAAAACCCACTCTTCGCCAGCTAACCACGCCACTACACGTGCCTCTATCGAGGCGAAGTCAGAGACGACTAAGGAGCACCCCTCGTCCGCTATTAGAGCCGTGCGGATTAGCTTGCTTATTACTCCGGGCACGTCGTCATATAGTAGGTCGGCTACGCCTTTTATAACGGCGTTGCGGGCTGTGAGCAGACCTCTTTTAAGCGTATGCTTTAGGTTCTGCACCTGCACCCCGCGCCCCGTAAAACGACCTGTGCGACTGCCATAGAACTGCACTAACCCGCGTATGCGCCCGTCTCTTTGGGCGTAGTCTAACATGGCATCGTACTTGGCTATGGAGGTCTTTGAGGCTAACTGGCGGAGGCGTAACACGCGCCTTATGTGTTTCGGTAGCTCGGGGTTATCTACGTTATCGGCAAGGTACTCCTTGCTGAGCGTAGCCACTTCGTAGCCTTCGGCTTTGAACCACGCTTTGAGCTGTGTTAGACTGTTCGGGTTCTCTACGCCGGTAAGGTTAACCATTTCGTCGTGCACCTCTTTGGTAAAGCGGTTGTTGGTCTCTATGGCTGCCTTGATAAATCGGCGGTCGATGGCTATGCCTGTGGAGTTGATTAGCTGGTCTAATATCCAGTATTCGCGCTCCACGGCGGGTAGTTTCGGAAAGCGGGAGACGTACTCATATAGCTGTTTTTCGGTACGGACGTCTTGCGCATTATACTCTTTGAAAGCCTCCCACCGTTCGGGGTCGTGCTCGGGTAGGTTGCGGGTACGTCCGCCGTTCTTTTTTGTTGGTTTGCACGGCTTGCAGAAAAACGTTATAAGCGATTTGCCCCGCACATCTTTTTGCTCCGACAGCCCAAGTACCCGACCCGCCCTGTCTAACCCCAACGGCAACCCTAAGTAAGAAGAGGCTATCATAGTGCACTCCCACTGCGACAGGTCTAATCGGATACCGTAATAGGTCTCGATACAGACGTACTCGAAATTGGCGTTATGCGCTATTTTCAGTACCGAAGGGTCGGTTAGTGCTTTCCATACTTGCGCGGGAAGGCTTTCGCCTGGGAACTCGTCTTTACTGCAATCGATAACGGTTACAGGCTCGTAATCGAAGGAGTAAGCGAATAGGATAATCCTAAAACTTTCGTCTTCGGTATAACGATAGACCCCGACTTTCGACACGTCGAGGTTGCAATAGGTCTCTATATCGATATGCAGGCGTTTCATTCTAAAACAGGATAGACTATATCTATTATGGTGTTAACTATATAATCGTAATAGTCGTCCATATATATCCGCCCTTCGTGCGATGTTCCTGGCTTTCGGACTATTAGTGTATCTTCGTCTTTTAGAGTAAATACGCAACCTTGTGTTAATAAGCTATAGACGCGCTTTAATATCCCTTGAAAATCGCTTGCGTACCACGCGGGTAGGGGCGAATCAAAGGGGTTTTCTGATACATACTCCTCTTGTAAGCGGGCAAGTACGTACTTTTGGGTCGGTATTTTTACTTTTTTAGGTCTCTTCATAGTCTTGTAAAACTGG
>ENA-UPXM01005991-UPXM01005991.1-activated-sludge-metagenome-genome-assembly--contig:-NODE-5991-length-11502-cov-6.719839_pt1 | contig 11502 bp, 9 predicted proteins | sample MGYA00238178_ERZ772708 | MGnify/ENA primary metagenome ERZ772708 (study PRJEB29002, sample SAMN05720212) | activated sludge metagenome | isolation source: anaerobic digester from wastewater... | reverse complement strand
GAGATTACTATTATCCGGAGGGCAACACTATAATCTGATTATTTCTGAATTAGATCACGTTAGAAAAAATATTATTTTTTCTACACCACGCTTCGAGCAATTTCGACACGCCCCCTGTGTTATACTTTCATCACACAAAAGAAATTGTAGGAGGTTTTCCATTATGAAAAAAGTACCCGTAACCATTGAAAAAGCCGAAGCGGTCATCCGCACCATCGCCGCACAGCACCACACCACGGTCGAAACTGTCCGTCTTGAGATGAAGCAAGCCATGCTTGCCGGGCTGCTCAATCCCGATCCGAAAGTTCAAGCCACATGGAAGAGCATCCCTTGTGAGGGCGAAGTGCCTACGCCGGAGGAACTCATCGTCTGGGCGGCGAATCGGATATGAAACAAGCCTCTATTTTGATTTAAGTTCCTTTAAGGTTATCCCGGATGCTGTTTTCCAACTGGCGGGACCGCTGACGCTGTATCCTGTTGCAAAGTCTGCCGCTGCAGAAGAGCTTGAAAACAGAATGTCCTCCGTGGTGGTTAGGTCTTTGACCCTTCCGGCGGCAAAGTGCTTTTTGCGAAGGGCGATTGCTCCTTTGTTGAGAGATTTTTCAGAGGCCTTCTCGTTGATTTTTGAACCCGCAAGAAGGACAAATCCTTCGGTTGTAACGATGCCGACTGCTTTAACCGCACCCGTATTCAAGTACAGCTTTTCATCGTCCTCCGTGGAACTTGAGGACTTCTGAACCGTAGGTTCGAGAACCTTGTACCCCAGAGCATTTATCAGAACCCGCACATTGTCAATAAACTCCTCCATAGCCGCAACTTGAGCCTCTTTCATTACAGTCCGGCTATAGGTGTTCTTTGTCAGCACATTATACCGTTTGCTTTCACGAGCGATCTGAACAAAGCGGTCTTCAAGATATCGGATAAGGGCTTTGTTCAAGTCACGTCCGAGGAAAATTACCGCCGTTGTCCAGTAGAACTTTTCCTTTTCGGCATTATAGTCACGAAGGTGCTGTATGAGCCTATCCTGTACTGTTTCGGATTCTCCGATGTAAACGGAATCGGTATCATCCTCATCTTTGCAGAATAGAAAATACACACCGGCTCCTTTAATATCGTCACGCTTACAATCGGTGACTTCGATGCGCGGTATCTTTATCGCTTTGCCATTCCAATTGGATAGCTCCGCAATTATTAGGCTGTCTGCTGTTCCGTTTGCGAGGAACAGCTCAATTGATTTTCCATGTGCCATCTTAACACCCCCGCATCATACCGAAAGATGTCCGTTGACGAACGCATCGGGGTAAAGGAACATTTTTTCACCGACCTGGAACTGAACACGAATTTTCTTCTGGGCCTTGTCCATGAACGAGACGGTTCCCTCACCGAAGGTCTTGTGTTTAACCTTATCGCCAACTTTGACATCCGGCACCTTGATTTCCTCTTTCGGCTTCTGAACGGGAACTTGAACACCAGAGGATGCCCCAAAAGGTTTTGAAGGCTGCGGAACACCATAACGTTGAGTAATTGACGTGGCAGGCTTGGACGGCGTACTTACAACAGGCTTCTTTGCGACAGGCTGTTTTTCTTCCGGCTCATCATCAAGAGCTGCAAGGATAGCAGACTGCAAAGACAACGTTGCCTGCTGATTTGCATACAAGGCATTGTACTCCTCACGGCGGAGAACGGTATCCCAACCACCGATATCCTCACCTTCATGCATATCAATGCCCGTGTAATTCAAACTGGAGTTTTCATATCTGCGGAAGCCGAAGATGCCCTGGTTCATCTTTTCAGGGTCAAACAAGCCGATATCACAAAGCACGTCAAAGTCTCTGACAGACAAGCCTGTGACCTTTTTGAAGAGGTCTGGTTCCAACTGTGTGATAACATCCTTGATGGTCTGCTCACGATAGTCGGTAAGATACATGAACGAAGGAATACGGGCGGCAAGTTTGAGAAGGTTTTCCTGTACCTGTTTGCGGAGGGATTTGATCTTTTTCTCCTCCTCGGAGATTTCCTTCTTTTCCTTCTTGTCCTTTTTATCGTCTTCCTTCTTTGCCTTTTTAATGGCTTCGCTGCGGTTGATAATAGTTTCGATTTCCTGGTTCAAGGCACGGAAGCCCTCAATCTTCATCAAGGCTTCAAGAGCATCCGGGTTATCCTGCAGACGCTTCAATGTGTCATTATCCACATGAACGAGCAAAGCTGTCTGCCAGCGTTTAGCAAGCAGCGTAGCGGATGTTCCGGCATAAGTAATATCGAGAACGTCCTGTGCGGAAATCACATTCATAGAAGACCCGTCAAATGCAAGAACCGGCAGGAACTTCATAAACTCGCCGACCTTCGCTTCGGGGTTCGTGTCGTTGGTATTCAAACGGCAAGAGTAATCCGAAATCTGTCGAAGCGCACGGTTAAGGGCAAAGTCAAAAATGTAGCACTCTTCCTTGATGATTTCCGTCTTGCCTTCGCTATTGACGGTAGTCCACGGAGACTGCACACGGAAAGCGGACTGGAAGTAGGTTTCCGGGGATTTCAGATTGCAGAGCATAAATATGCCGGTCCAGGGACGAACCGTCACGCCGGTCATCAATTTACCGCAAGAGAGAGTGATAGTCTTTGTCTTCAGCGGATCATCCATTGCAGCCTTGACAGGAGGCAAAGCATCCATCCCGATTCCGGCTTTTGTTCCTGCACACACGATTACCTTGTAATCATGGAAGAATTTATTTGCCGGAGCCGTGAGAAGATTCCCCATAGCAAAGCAAGCAGAAACAGACGGCATATACCAAACGGTATGTGTCAGAGAGTTTATCAGAGTGCTGTCGGAAAACGGCATAGGCGGCTTATCACTTCCGAGCTTCAGACCATCTACGATGTTTCCTTTGCCCTGAATAAGTTCAAGCCACTTCTGAACATAGTCCTCATAGACAAAGCGAGAGGTTTCCGGCTTGCCTTTTTCGGCCGGCTCCGCTTTGAAGAATTCATTCAAATCGAATTCGTCAAACTCGCCGCCCATTGCAATTTGGGTAATGCTGTCCGGCACTTTATAAGTGAGCATGACCATACGAGGCAGAGCCGCATAGGGGTTTTCTCCTTCGCCATGCCAGGATGCCTTTGCGCTCTGTTCATCCGAATATGTCCAGTTGAAAATCTGATCTTCCAGAAATTCGCCTGTGAACAGCGCACGGAAAGGGGTGCCGGAAAGATACAGATAACACTTTGTCGTAATGTCGATCCATGTTTCGTTGATGGCATCTCCGGCTTCTGTCGCAGCATACTTCTCCGGGTCGAATTCCGCTTCTGATTCTTCATCCACATTTTCAAAGAGCTTCTTTGCATTTTCACGCCACGCACCAAAGTGGTACTCATCAAAGATGACCATATCCCAATTCGTTGTGTGGATGAATTCGTTCTTCGGCTTTATGCCGCCGGTATCCGTGGTGCCGAGGAGGTTCTGGAACGAGCCAAAGACAACAATAGGTCTGGACTGATCGCATTGCTCATACAGACGGTCAAATCTTGTACCATCAAATTTAGCTTCCTTATCGGAAACAAACTGCCAGCCCTCAAAATCCACATGGGTTTCCAAGTCCTCATACCACGCCGATTCTACCGCAGGCTTGAATGTGAGAACGAGGATTTTCTTGTATCCGAGTTTCTTTGCAAGCTGATAAGAGGCGAAGGTCTTACCAAAACGCATCTTTGCATTCCACAGATATTTCGGCGGACGTGTCGGGTCTTCTTTTTCCATCCTTTTGAAATAGGCGGCGGTTTCGTTTACAGCTCTTGCCTGTTCCGCTCTCAAACCGAAATGAGCGGTTCTTCCCACGCTGTATTTTGTGTTGTTTCGGACAGCATTGATGATAGCCAGAACTTCTTTTTCCGAAACCTTGAACCACTCATTATGATCTTCGCCCTCTTTGAGCTGCATAAAGCCGTTCTTTTTCAATACGGCATGAATGTCCTTATCGGTAAAGCAAGTTCCGTCATCGCGCATTGCGGAAACCGCAAAAAGGGTTTTGTGCGTCAGACCGGCAGTATGAGTCTGCTCCTTGATACGAGCCTCCACATCATCCTTATCGGTATAACCAACTTTGATATACCCGTTGTGATCGGGAACGCCCGGAAGGATGTAGCCGTAAATGGTCGGACAAACGGCAGGACGAGATTGGAGGATTTGACTGAGAGATATTGTATTAGCCATCTAACCTTCCTCCTTATGCATTGAGACTGGGATCGAGTTCCATAGGACGAATCATTCCTTCTACGAACGCAATCTCGTCTTCAGTTAAATCAAAGTAATCGTAAAGTTCTGCGTCAGTCCAAGCACGAGTGAAATCCATAAATGGAACAAAGCGGAAATTGCTTTTTGAAATATTCATTGAAGAATAAGTTTCGTGCATTAAAAACCGAGGGAACTTTAAAGTCATAAAGCTGACAAAATTGTTTGTTTCATTTTCTGTCTTAAAAGTCGCAAGAACCAAGTAAGAGTCTGTAATTACGGTATACGGCGAAAGAATTCTCGGCTGAGTCATGGCATTGTAACCTTTTGAAGGGTCTACTCCAACCTCACCGTTGGAAGGAACGAGTTTTCCAATTGATATTTTCCAACGATCCAAATGATCAGCATTCTTTTTAACGTCACTTTCTTTAACATAACCGCAACCTTGGCTGTGAACAAGTTTTACAGGGTGGGCTCCATCTTTTTGAGATATTCCTCTGGCTTTTGACTCAAATCCGAATGGATTTCTGGAAAAAGCGTACTCTTCAAGGGTGTGTTGTGCTTTGCTTTTTACCTTATCAATAATAGACAGAGATTCATTGGAACGAACAAAGATGTCAAACTCGTTGAGAACTCTATCCGCCGTTATCTGTTTTTGACCACGAACGGTCGTGACTCTACAAGAGCCATGATGATTGCTATCCCAAAGAAAATAATTTACACCGCCAGCTATATCTACGCCTGTAAAGCAGTCGGCACTATTAACATAGTCGACCATCGTTGAGATACGATCATCATTGAGCATATCTGCTCTGAATTCATCAAGTCCTTTTCCTCCCGCAAACCATCTTGATGGGATTATCATAGTGATATATCTTGGGGATAGTTGTTTAGCGGCAGAAACGAACTTGTGATACAACGGGCTTGCACTGGGGCCACTTCCGCCATCGCTCAATTGATACGGCGGATTGCTAATGATTACATCAAATTTCATCTTAAATATATCCTCCGGGTTCTTAACATGGATAAACTCGTATGCATGAGACTCCAATTCTTTATCTCTATCGTACTGATCTTTAGAAGCACCGCACCATATGCAGTTTTGATGCGGTTTACGATTCGCGTCATAAGTAATTTTGCCCCAGGTATGCTCGGTTCGGCGAAAACGAATATTGCCTTCCGCGTCATCAAAATGAGTAATCGAGTAGGGCCCGTTGGGGTACTTGGAACAATATACGCTTCTACGAGCTAAAAGACTGGTGAGTTCTGTAATACCAATGCCAAAAAGCTGCTTGTGGAAGATATGGTCGATTTTATCCTGCAGTTGTTTTTGGAAGGCAATGTCGTACTCGTCAAGCGGAATACCGAGAGCTTTCTTCTCTGTGATTTCAGCGGAACGCTCCGCATATCCGGGCAATTGAGCCGCCAGACAGCGTTTGGCTATTTCACGCAGAAACACACCCGTCTTTGTGGCGGGGTCCAAAAAGGTTGTATCCGGGTTTGCGAAAAGTTCCTGCGGCAGGAGGTCAAGCATCTTGTTTACGACTTCCGGCGGAGTAAAAACCTCATCGTTTGAAAGATTCGCAATGCAAGACAAAACATCAGGTACATGAGCCGCATGAGAAGATACTTTGTCAAAGAATGATTGATCAGCCATTTTCTTTTAACCTCCTGTAGTGAAGTGGAATGTATTCTTTTAACGGTTTCGGCATATACTCACCGGTTACCGGGTTGATTTCGAGGTATTGCATAATGTCATCTTCAAAAGAATCAAGTGACATCTGCCTTTGCTTTTTAGGCGTTTCATTTGCCTTCAGCAAAACGTCCAATCTATAGTCACGCCGTTTCAGCATATACATCTTGCCGCAGGTCTTGAACTCGGCGAAGGTGATGTATTCGGCGGTATCCTCTTGATTTTCATCGACACACATCATTGTGAGGGCGTTACCGCATACGATGTTTTTTGAAAGGATGTATCTCACGGACTCACGGGTCTCATCGTTGCAGTCCTTTTTGCAAGCCGTCTTATACGCTTTGTTCCATTGTTCAAATAAGCGGCGGCGGCATTCCTCACAATTGTCCTGCATAATATCGACACCATAAAGTGAGGCTATTGCTCGGATAGATAGCCACTCCCACTGTATGTGGTCGGACTTCGCATCCTTTTTTACTCTTGCCAGTTTTCGGGCGAGGATTTCAGAGAGGAAATTCCCATCGCCACAGGCTGGCTCCAAAAAGGTCGCATCAACATTGTCGCATTGTGTCGATACCAGATCGCACATTGCTTTTACTTCTCGCTCGGCGGTAAAGACCTCGCCGTGTTCAGCGACCCTCTCCTTTGATTTTACTTGTTTAGTCATTATTCATGGCCTCCTCATACACCCCGCCATGATAATTATCTCACAACGGGTGTACCAAAAAACGGACTTAGTCATCGACCGACTCCATAATATCTTCCAAACGGCAATGAAGTGCCTCACATATTTTGATGAGGACATCGGTCGTGATATTATCGCCCTTGCCGAGTTTTGCGATGGATGCGGAGCTAACACCCGCAAGCTCTTTCAGATCGTGCTTGTTCATGTTTTTGTCGATTAGCATTTTCCACAGTTTGTTATAGCTGATCTTCATTGCATTATTCTCCTTAATTACTCTTCAACTAATTGGAACCCATCATCATTTCATAATGCTGTTCCTGGTTCATTAAAGTAAACACCATCTTGAATGTTTCCTTCGTCTGCTCAATATCAACACAGTCATCTACAAAGTTTATGCCGTCATTGATGCCGACCGAATTGGCACATATATAGGAAAGCATGGCAGATGCCATCTGATATTGCGTGTAGTCCTCGTTGCCGGACTCGTCCTTCGTAATGAACTTATCCTTGTTGTCCTTCAGGATACGCTGCCGGAGCGTGGCACCGTCATATCCGCAAAGCTGAAGGAAGTAGTATTCAAGAATTCTGCGGATAACGTTCATCAGCGGTATCGGTGTGTTGACTACCTTGTATTCTTCCCACAGAGCCGCATAGGAGTTCTGGACGGGATTATAGTTAATTTCCTCGGTCAGCACTTCCGGGTTCTTCCTCACGCAGCTTCGGATGGAGGACTTGTTATCGACCTTCGTAATGAGATAGAAGTTTACGAACTGATAGTCCCGAACTCGGTTATAGGTGATCTCACGATGGAAGTATGCGTTATGGGTCAGAATGAAAATCTGCTTGATGTATCTACCGGTGGCAACGGGATCGCCGCCGACCGCATTATTCGCACAGACCTCTATCATTTCCCGGACAAGCGAACTGACGATAAAGAGCGAGCTGCTGTCCATACTTGAAACGGGGTCGTCAATCACTACGATTTTATCCTTCTGACCGCCGTCAGCATTTTCGCTGCCCTTGACCTGGTGGTAGAAATATAAGAAGGCTATGAAGTTCCGTTCGCCTTCACTCAAGTTCTCCGCAATCGACCCGTACGGGCGAACAACCTCATAAACGTTCGGCGTGTCGGTCTTTTCTCGAATGCTGAAGCCTTGGAAGCCGGAATCACGGAGCAGCATATTCACGCTGTCGATGGTGGCACTTGTTTTTATATAGCCCTTGTTAAGGTCGGCGATTTCTCTTGCTATGTCTATCTCGGCAGTCCGTTGCGTGGAGATTACTGTGGTAAGGTCGGACATATCCTTTTCGAGTGCAGCCTTACTTGCCTTGTATCTGGCAACCTCGTCCTTCAGCATGAAAGCGATATGCTCCCACACGGCGGTCTTGCATTCTGCCTGTTTTCCGGGCTTTTCATCCAAGACGGCATTGTTTTCTCTGATGAGCTTGTTGAAACCTTCGATAATAGCGGCAAGCTCGTCCAACATAGATGCGACTTCCTCAATGGTAACAACCTTTGAGGGGTCGCTTTTTTTATCTGCGATAGCTTGGAGATTTGTAGAGATAACGCCTTTAATTGCCGCAAGTTTATCGGTGTACGGCGTAAGGTCAATGCCGGGGTAAAGCTCTGCCGGGGTTTTCTGGAGCGGAATGAACAGCTCGTTTGCGGCGGCTTTGTAGGCATCATAGTAGTCAGCAATGCTCTTGACAGATTCTTGGTACTGTGCATCGAAGCAAGCCTTAATGTCATCCTCAAAAGTGGTCGGTAAATCCTGCTGGCAGTACGGGCATTTTCCTTCGGTCGTGCCGTGGTACTGGCTGTGACCTTGCTGCACCCAAGCCGTGGCGTTGATAGCCTTTACAAATTGAGCAAACGGTGTGTCGGCACTGCTGACAACAACTTCACCGAGAACCGCTCGTCCGGCAAGGGTATCAAGAACCGAGGTGTCGGGGATAGTCGCAAATTCGGCATATCTCTTTGCATCGGCCGAATACGCCACATCGTAGAGCCGCTTCAAAGCATCGACATCGTGTTCTTTTGCCTTTCCGCTCTTGGCGAGTACTTCCTCTGCAAAGCTCTTTTTCTGCATCTTCCCGGTCTGGGTAGATTTGAAGGCCGTTCTGATTTCGGCGGTCTTGTCCCAGCACTCGGTTTGGAAGGTGGCAAACGCCTGATCGAGAGCTTCCTGCTTTTTCTTCTTTTCGTCCGTAGCCGCTCTGAATGCATCGGCTGCGGTTTTCTTTTCGGCGTACTTTTCTTCGACCTGTCTCTGTATTTCTACATTGACTTCATTCACAGTGAACACGCCGGGAAGGTTATGATAACTTGCAAGGTTCGCCGTGATGTATTCCTGGTTATAGACATGGATTGTGTAGTCCGATACAGATCTCCCGGTTCGCCAGGACACGCCGCTATCTACCTTTATCGCTCTGCCGATGGTGGACTTACCGCAGCCGTTATTGCCGAAGAAAAAGTTGATCAGCGTAGGCACAACGGATACACCGCAGTCTTTATAGGTGGCGTCATTCGGCTCAAGCCGAACGATCTCGGACGGTATTTTTTCTCTCACTAATTTCGCTCCTTTATAACCCAAACAGGCTGATACCGACATCCTTCAGTTCCTCAATGAGGTTGATGCGTTTTATCGCCCAATGCGTATGGTTCATTTCTGTAATTGCCTTTGTCATATCTTTCATTCCGAGTTCAAAGCCGATGTTGCTTATCTGCTGCATAGGTATCGGCCACAGAAGCTGACAGCGGATTTTGATGCCGTTGTCTTGAAGTCTCACGCCATCTACGAAACCGAAGAACGCCTGCTGTTCATCGGACGCTTTTGCGTAGTAGCCTTCCGCTTCCTGCATAAAAAGGGCCGGGTAAGTTTTTATCTTTTCGACTGCCTCATCCGTCAGCTCCCCAAGTTCGGTACGCAATTCCTCTGACGTCCAGTAATAGGATAAGGCTCTGTCCGGCGGCACAAGAAAGTGGTCGTGGTCGAACGGCTCGGCTCCCATAACGAAAAGATTGTAATAGTTCTGATTGATGGTTCTGGAAGTCGGCTGCATTCTCCCGTCTGATGTCCGGGCAACATACGGGAAGTTAAAGGTTATATTCTGATTGACTGTATCTGCACGGTCGATGTGGACGTTCTTCTCGCCGTTCTGATTGACGATGGTGGCAGGCACATTTGCGGCAGAGACAGCTTCGAGTTCGTTCTTCATCTATGCCCTCCGATTACAAGTTCAGGACATCCAAATGCTCGATGTGGATGTTCTTTTCTCCATTCTGATTTACTATCGTGGGATTGTTGATGATTTGAACCTTCACATCGGGGTCGGAAACGACCTCTGCCTGTATCGGTTCTTCATCTGCATCGGCGGCACCTGATGGCTGTTCGTCATCCACGACCTCCGCCGTTATTTCATCGTCCTCCGGCATGGGGAACAGTTTTCTATAAAGCTCTGCGGTTTGCTTCCGAAGCTCATAGGTCTTCGGTCGAAGTACATCCCGGAGACGGTCACCTTCCTCAAGGGATTCGTTTCGGAACCACAGGACATCTCTTCCGGGGATGTATCTCAAATACACATCGGACAGATATTCCGTGTACGCCCCAATAGTTTTTAGTATCTGAAGCATGGTTTTTCTCAAGCTGCTGTGTTTCACTTCGCGGACATCGTACTGCCAGGTTTGAATGATGTCTTGTATCTCATCAGCGAGAGAGGGCTTTGTTGCCGATCCCGATGGGTCGTTTTCAATAATGTATATCAAAGTAGGCTTGCATTCTTTTCGGAACTTTTGGAGCAGACTGCTGTCATTGCTGTCAAGCTCTGTTTCTGAAAAAGCAGTATCCGCTTCGAGTTCATCTTCGGGTGAACCCGTTTTTTTCTTATTCTGCCTTATTCTTTCTGCGGCTTCATGCGTTATGGCATCGGCGGCTCTCGCAAATGTCAGCAACGGTCCCTTGAGGTTATCGAATATTACTTGCTGATCATCAGAGGGCTTGCTTTCCGGCTCTGCCTTCTTCGGCGATTTCCGCTTTGACGAGGATGCATCATTAAGGATAGACCTAAACAGTCCAGCAAGCTGTTCACCAATATTGTGTGCATTTGCATCGGGAAGAACATCCGAAAAACTCTCCACTAAAGAATCGTGTGCCGCATCTGAAAACTGGTCTATGTAATCGGAGAAATTGAATGGTTCAATGTAGGACATCATTTTTTGTGCCAATTTCGTTATCCCGGTTTTGCCGTTGAAATATGCCTTGTAGGTGTCAGCTTTATATTCACCGATTATTGCCTGTCCTTCGTCCGAAAGGATGGCTTCGATGATGGATTTTGTGAAAGCAACGGTGCTGCTTCCGGCTCCGATTATCGCATGGAGCCTACCTGCGAATTCTGAAAATTCCATAGTCATTTTCCTTTCGTACCGAAGCCTACCGAAGCCTACCGACCGATACCGAGGTGTACCGGGTCTGTTTCCTATAATAAAAACAGAAGCTCACGAAAGCGCCGAGCTTCAGATCGGCAAACCGAGGGTAGCTGAAACTTCAAATTATATTATATCACAAAATTGTGAAGAAATCTACCCCTTTTACAAAATTTAAGTTTGCGAACATAAACTGAAAGTCGCAAACGTAAAGTTTGCCTTTCGTCAATCGTCCGGCGCATGACGTTAAAAGGCACCCCGGCACAAGCGGATTAGCTACCCGCGAATGCTGGGAGGAATGTTCACCAATCGCATCAGGAAGTCATGACCCGGATGCTGTGTCAGGGAGATCAGACGTTAAACTGTCTCTGCTCTGAAGGTAGGCTGCCGCAAGGCCACAATCCAAAGCCGCCGGAAGAGCAACGCCGTCAGGTTGTTGGATTACTGACTATCACACAAACATTCGGAGGTAAACCGCT
>ENA-UPXM01005985-UPXM01005985.1-activated-sludge-metagenome-genome-assembly--contig:-NODE-5985-length-11510-cov-7.578437_pt1 | contig 11510 bp, 3 predicted proteins | sample MGYA00238178_ERZ772708 | MGnify/ENA primary metagenome ERZ772708 (study PRJEB29002, sample SAMN05720212) | activated sludge metagenome | isolation source: anaerobic digester from wastewater... | reverse complement strand
CCTGTTCGGGCCAGAGGCACGGCCCGCGCACGGTGAGCAGCCCGCCCGACAGCTCAAAGCGCGGTGCCGACTGATGGCCTTCTGGCTCAAGCGCGCGGCCGAGCACCAGCGCGCCGACGGTCATCTCGCCGCCGCTCATGCGCAGGGTCGAGGCGCGGGGCGTCGGCGCGGTCACCGTCGTGCCGTTGCTGCGCCCGATGATCAGCTCGCTGGCGATCTCGGTGCTGCCGCCGACCACTTCCAGCGTGCCGGCGGTCTCGGCATCCGCCTCGGCCGTGCTGTTGAGGCCGACCACGACAAGCCCGTTGAACAGGTTGGTCTGACCCTGACCGCCGATCACCACTTTGCCGTCCGCCACGTTGAAACCGCCAAAGCCGGTCGTCGGACTCTCGCCGTTCGGCCCGATGTCCAGCACATTGTGACTGATGCCCGCGCCGGGTCCGGCATTGAACACGTTCAGGCCCGCCGCCATGAAGGTGGCCGTTCCCGGACCGGTCTTGACCAGAGCGCCGGACAGCGCCTCCGCCTTGCCGGTGAAGGTGATGTCGCCCTCGGTCCGCAGCACCGCCGCGCGCGTGTCGTCGCCGGTGTCGAGCGTGTAGCCGCCCGCTGCGGCCGCGCCACCGATATAGTGCAGGGTGCCCGGTCCCAGAATCAGCCCGCCGCCGACCGGGAGCTTGTCGAGGCGCAGCGTGCCGCCTTTGACCTGTGTCGGTCCCGCGTAGAGCGCGTTGGCGTTGGTCAGCATCAGGAAGCTCGCGCCGTCCTTGATGAACGGCCCCTGCCCGGTGACCGCGGCGTCCACCACCACCGTCTGGTCGTGGCCGGGCGCGACCCCTCCGCCGCCCGCGCCGAGCGTGACCGGCAGCGACAGCGTCGCGCTGTTCGAGATGGCCAGCATGCCGCCGGCCGTCAGGTCGAGCGCACTGATGCCCAGGCCGGCCGTGTCCGGCACGGCGAGTGTGCCGGGACCTGCGACCGTCAGCGGCACGCCGCCGTTGACGCCGCCGTTGAGGGCGACCGCCGCGCCGGCCGCTGCTTGGATCAGCGCGTTGCTGGTCAGCACAAGCGGTGCCGTCAGCGTGTGCGTGCCGCGCTCGGATGCGATCACGGCCGGTGCGCTGCCGTTGTTGGCGAGCGTCAGCGCCGTGCCCTAAACCGTATAGGCTGCGGCGTTATTGAAGGTCAGTGCGCCGAGCGTCGACGGCGCGCTGCGTGTCACCGTGGCGGGCGCGCTGATCGCGTCGTCGAATCGGACGGCCGTCCCCGGCGCGTCGGCCGGCGGCACGGTCCAGTTGCCCGCCGTTTCCCATGCGCCGGACGAAGGAAGCGTCCAGATCGAGACTCCAGACGCATAGGCCACGCGCAACACCACCGACGCCCCGACCGTCTCAAAGCTCGACATGCGTCCCGGCGCGGGATTGAGCAGGGTCCAGCCGCTCACATTCGGCACGGAACCGGCGCAGGTGAAGAGCGTGTAGTCGCCGGGACGCGTCACCGGATCATCGCTGCCGCTCGTCACGACGCGTACGCCCAGCGCGCCGACCGTCGCACTGGCGGGCAGGGCGATGCGGTCACAGGCGCTGCCGTCGGCCGACGCCTCGACATGGAGTGCCGCGCCGTTCTGAAACGCCACGGTGGCGAACGCCTGTTCCTGGATCACGCCGTTCACGAGACTCAGCACGGCGCCGGATGCGACGCTGAGCCCTGTCGATGCGTAGCCGTCAGTCGGCAACACCAGCGTTCCCGCCTCGACGGCGGTCGGCCCCGTGAATGCGCAGCCCCCGGCCAGCGTCAGCGCGCCGTCGCCCAGCTTGATCAGGCCGCCGCCTGCGGTCCCGGCCTCCAGCGGCTGAGCGAAGGTGACGTCATGGCCGCAGGTGTCCACGCGCGCGCCGGCGGCGTTCACGACGAGCTGTTTGGCACCGTTCAGATAGTCGGCGAGCGAGGTGCCGCCGAACGGCGAGAGACCGGCGGTTTCAAGCGTGCCGCCGTTGAAGACCAAGATTGGCTGGTTGGGCGCGGCGAAGGAGGTGCTCAAGGTGGCCGGCAGGCTCAGCGTTCCCGCTCCCGGCATGCCGTTGCCGAGCACCACCCAGTTGGTGCGGCCGGGCGCGCTATCGCCCATCCAGTTGAACGTGCCCGTCACCTCGAGACGGCCGCTGTTGACCTCCAGCAAGCCCCGTCCGTCGAAGACGCCGCTCTCCATGCGGACACCCATCGAGACGCGGCCCAGCGAGGTGGTGCCGCCATTGATAATCAGCGCACCGAGGGCGCTAGCTCCGCCGCGGATGCCGATGCCGAACCACATGTCCGGTGCCCCCGTGACGCGCCCGCCGTTGACGATGAAGCGGTCGGTGCCCGCCCCGTTGGCGCGCAGCAGACAGAGGTCTTTCGACCCGCCGCCGCCGCGCATATTCAGGGTTCCGCCCTGAACGACGACCGTGTTGCTGACCCCGTACTCCATGTAAAAGCCGTTGATGTCCACGCGCGCGCCTTCGTCGATGACGGCCGTGCGGAAATCGTTCGCGTTCATGCTCATCAGCACCGTGTCGCGGTTGCCACTTTCCAGCGTGACATCGCAACCGTCCAGAAAGCGCACCGTGCCGCGCTCGATGTTGATGCGCGCGCCGGAAGCCCCGACGGACGTGCCGCTCAGGCGCAGCTCATGCGGCCCGTTTTTATGCAGGGACTGGCCGTTCGCCCACGTCAGGTTCCCGTCCAGCGTCAGGTCCGCGCCGACCGTGTTGCAGGAGATCCCTTTCGCCATCGACAGGTCGTTGGTCAGCGTGACCGGGGTCGCGCCTTCAATCCGAAATCCCGATCCGCCCTCGGCTGTGACGGGGCCGCTGCCCAGGGTGGCCGCGCCGGAAAGGACAACCGAGCCTTGCTGCAAACGCGCGCCGCCGCCGAACGTATTGGCCTGCGTCACGATCACTTCGCCCGCGCCGGTTTTGATCAGTGCGCCGTCACCGCCGACCGCGCCGGCCAGCGTGACCGACGCGCCGGCATCCGGCACCACGGCCAGATCGTCGGCCAAGGTCAGCGGCGCACTGATGACAGGCGCCCCCTGCACGGCTGCGACCGATGCCGTTGCGCCCTCGGCGTCAAAAGTGAAACCCGCGCCGGTTAGAGTGTAGGCGTTCGGATTGTCGAAAGTCAGCGTACCCAGCGTGACCGGCGACGCCGCGCTCACCGTGGCCGGCGCGAGAATCGCCGCGCCCAGACGCACCGCACTGCCGGCGGCGTTGGCCGGCGGGAACGTCCAGTTGCCCGCGGTTTCCCACGCGCCTCCGCCCGGCAGGATCCATTCAGAGACCGCCCCGCCAGCGGCAATGCGCAGCGTAACGGTCTTCTCGCCTTCGTTCAGAAGAAAACTGTAGGTGCGGTTCACCGCAGGGTCAGGCACCGAGAAACGATTGATGTCCGGCGCACTGCCCGTGTAGGCGAGCACCACATAATCACCCGGGCGCGTCGACCGGATCTGCGTGCCCTGAACCACCGGGGCGAACGCGAGGCGGTCCAGCACGGCTCCGGCCGGCAGCACCAGGCGGTCGCTAGCCGCGCTGTCTGCTGCTGTCTCAAGTTCCACGGCTACGGGTGCGGCGCTGCCGAACGCGAGCGTGCGCGGCGCGAAGACTGTCAACGCTCCGTCACACAGGCTCACGCCGCAGCCGGAAGCCACCGCGAGATCGGGCTGAAGGGCCGTCGCCGCGCCGCCCAGGCGCAGCATCCCGCCCATCACGCGCGTCGGGCCGAGGTAGGTGCTCGCTCCGGTCAGCGTGAGCGATCCCGAGCCGAACTTGGTCAATCCGCCCGAGCCCGCGCCCAGCAGCGGCGGCGCGAGCGTCAGCGCGTGGGCCCCCGTGTCGATGACCGCGCCGCCGTCGCCGACATTCACCGTCAGCGTGCCGTTTGTCGCGCCGGGGCCGTCGATCAGCGCACCGCTGCCGCTCAGGCGCAGCGTGCCGCCGTTGAAGGTCAGCGTCTTGGCCACCTTCGTGCTGGCATCCACATAAATCCGCCGCGTGGCCAGCACGCCGCCATTCAGCACGATGGCCTGCGCGCCGGTGGAGTCGCTGCTTTTGCTGCCGACCTTGACAATGCCGTTGGTGAAGAGCGCCTCGCCGCCGTTGATGGTCAAAGTGCCTGATCCGTGGGTCGGGGAGGTGCTGTCCTGATGGTTGTTGCCGATCATCAGCGCGTAGCCGTTCAGGTCGGCCGTATCGCTGCCGGCGGTGGCCTCGAGCCGGCCGCCGTTGACCGTGATCGAGCCGCTGCCGCTGTTGATCGCCAGGCGCAGGTAGGCGAGGGTCAGGCTGCCGCCCTCCATCAGCAGGTGGCCGGTCGCGGTGACACCGACAAAATTCGCGTTGGCCTCGGGGTTGACGCCGCGCGCCTCGTGCACGCCGTTGCTGATGATCAGGGTCGCGATGCTGCCGGCGTAGCGGCCGACATAGATGCGCGCGCCGGAATTGGTGGAGGAGAAAGCCAGCCCGCCGTTTCTGCCGGTAAAAATATTCGTTCCGCGCTGTAGCTCTAGGGTCGTCGTGGTGGCGCTAGAGACCGGACCGTCAAAGATCACGGTGCCCCAGCCGGTTCGCGCCCAGTTGCCGGATGCGGTGATCGTCAGCGGGCCGGCAAAGGTCAACGTGCGTCCGGACGCCACCTCCGTGCTCATCGTCCCGCCCATCGACACCGGCGCCTCAAAGGTGAGATCCCGGGTGGCGCCGGCCAGATTGATGTCCGTCGCGGCCCCGCCGTCGAGGGTCAGCAGGGCGCTGCCGCCCACCGTGACCGGACCGCCGGGATTCAGGATTTTGATGCCGTCCCACGTGGCCGCGGTATCCAGCGGCGCCGTGTTCGCCGCATTGACCGTGTTGTTCCAGACCGCCACGTCGGCGGCCCCGGGCGCAACACCGCCAACCCACGACGAACCTGTGTTGAGCGCGTCCGTGTTGTTCTCTTTCACGATCTCGCCGGCGCACAACGGCAACCCGCCGGCGATCACGGCACACACAGTCGCTGCAAAGTTTCTTTTCATGGCCTGCCTCCTGTTTACGATGACTATAAAAAATCGATCTTAGAATAACATTCTCGTCGTCCGCGGCACCACACTAAAAATCCAAATTGATGCACGGCGGGCGCATCCGATTCACGTGCTGTTGAGATTTCGGCGTTCCGGCTTAAAATTGTGGTGTAACCACAGAGATTAGAAGGCACAGAGAAGTCGGGTTTCGGGTTTACGGGAGGTCTTGGCGAGACCGCAGCCTTGAGTGAACGCCTTGAAGAACGGCTCACCGTCCATCCGCTCTTAACGCAGGCACTGGGAGTACAGGCATCCTGCCTGTACATTTAACGACAGGCTGGAAGCCTGTCCCCCCAGTGAACGAAGACAACCGAAATCCGAATGTCGAAAGGACCAGCCTTCGGCGTTGTAGGGTGACGAGAAATGCGAAATCTGACCCCGTCCCCAAGCAAGTGAATCGGATGCGCCCGTGCGCGGCACGAAACGCGCTTGCCGTGGGCTGGCGGGACGTTTATCCTTGCAAGTATGCGTGTTGGCTGGACAGGGGGCGTCGCTGCACAAAGGTGCGCGCGCCTGAAGGTGTTGGCGCTGCTGCTCGTTTCGCTGATGACGGGCGGCCGGGCAGTGTCCGCCGTGCCGACGGTGTGGCTGTGGCAAGAAGAGGGGCTGGCGGACGGCCTGCCCGAACTCCCGGCACGATTGCGTGCGGAAGGTTGCGCATTGCGGTTCGTGGACGGCGCGGCGCTCGCGGCGGAGGGGTTGAAGCCTGGCGCGCCGGATGTGCTGGTGCTGCCTTACGGCGACCGCTATCCGATCGCGTTGGCCGACACTCTCGATGCGCTGACTGCGCGTGGGTGTGCCTTGGTGGTGACGGGCGGCGAGCGGTCGTTCGCCCGGCCTGTCTATCCGACCGCGGCGGGTGCGCGCGGCCTCACGGAGACGGGCGACGAACTGGCCCGCCTTGCGCCGGATGCGGCGTGGAACCGGCCGCTGGCCGGGCCGGACGACCATGTGCGCGCGGAGGTCACGGGCAACGCCGTGCGGGTGACGCTGAATGTGGCCGCCTATGCGTACGCCGGGACCGACCTGCCGTTTGTGGACGCCGCCGATGCCGTGCTCGAACTTGAGCTGCGGGGCGAGCCAACGGTGCGACGCCTCTCGCTGGACCTCCACGAACAGGACGGCGCCCGCTGGAAACAGATTGTGCCCGTGTCGCCGGAGTGGACACGCCACCGCATTCATTTCGCGCAATTCGTGCCGTACGCCTCTCCTCGCGCCACAGGTCGGAACGGGCCGGCGCCGGCGAGTGTGGCACGGTTCTCCGTCGGCATGACGCACGCGATGGGCGGACGCCGGGGCGGCTTTGCCTTCGAACTGCGCGGCGTGCGCGTGCTGCGCGCGCAAGTCGCGGCGGCGCAGGTCGCCGGCGCGCCGCGGTTCGCTGACGAGGATCTCTCGGTGGCGCGTTGGTTCGGCGCACAGCATGTCGGCGAGTCGCGCAACCGGCCCGCGCCGCGGCTGCGCGACGGCATGCGGTGTGCGCAGGCGGACACGGCGATCTTACGTATGTACGGCGGTCCTCTCCAGGGATCGCGCTGGGCGGTATTCGATCTCGCGCCGGGCTCGGTGGCGCGGAATGAGACTGCCGTTGACCGTGTCACGCAAGCGGTCAGGACGTTGGCCACGGGGGTCTGGCAGGAGGGGCTGCGCCCCCGTTTCCGCGCTGCAGAAGGTCGTGTGTTGATGGATGTCTGCCTGCCGCTGATGAATCCCGGTGCGGCGCCAGTCACCGTCACGGCGACGCTGTCCGTGAACGGTGCCGGGCGGAGTTCGCGTACTATCACGTTGCCGGCGCGCCAGAGTGAAGCGGTCGATCTGGTTTTTGCGGAGGGTCTCGCGGCACCGCGCTTGGCGCAGGAGCCGCTCGAGCTGTGCGTGGCCACGCGCGCCTCGGCCGGGCCGGTCGTGGGGGACGGGCGCTTCCGCCTCGACGCCCGCGCCGCGCTGCGCGGTATCTGCGACGCCATGCTGGCGCGCGCCCGGGAAGACGGGAGCCTGCACGGCTATTCGTTTATCGATAACCGCGGTATCCGAGTCCTGCTGGGCGGGTATGAGATCTTCTGCGACAGCCGTTATCGGGATGCCGCCCTGCGGTGGGGTATGACCCTGCTGGCTGAGCAGCGTGAGGACGGCGGGTACCGCATGGGCTACGGCATCACGTCCAAGGGCGAAGAGTGTTATGTCGCGGACGGCGGGGAGATCGTCGTCGGCATCCTGCGGCTGGCGGCCTATGCCGAACCTGCCTTGCGCGGGCGTTTGCTCGCCAGCGCGGACCGCTACATGCGTTACCGCGAATCTTTCCGGGTGCCGGAAGGCGGTATCGGCGTCGGCTGGTGCCTGCACGATTACGGGCAGCGGCCGGTCACTCCCCTGGACACGCCGACGCGCATCTATGCCCCGGAGCGCAACACCTACACGATCGGTTGTTCGCTGGCCGGCGCCTACGGGCATGCCGCGTTGCGCGGGCAGCCCGACCTCTTCCGGCGGGCTGCGGCAGATGCCGACTGGCTGATGCCTCGGACCCGCAGGCTGAGCGGGGCCTTTGTCGAGAGCGTCGTGTTCGCGCATGCGTTTGCCGAGACGCCGGAACGGCGCGGGCTCTACGCGGACTACCTGCGAACCGCGTTTCTCGCTCCGATGCTGGATGCGTCCAAGGAGCAGGCGTGGTGGTTCCACAGCGACGGACGCCATGCCCTGAATCTCTTCGGCCTGGTGTACTGCGCGCACCGGCTGGAAGAGCGGGCGGAGCTGACCGCCGAGATCTATCGCGCACTGTGCGCCATGTTTTCGACGGATGCGCCGCGCTCGATTCCCGAAACCCTTGCCGGTCAAAAACTGGGGCAGTCGGAATGGCTCTACATCAGTTACGGGACGCTGGGGCTGGTCGATGCCGTGTCGCCGTCGGCAAGCCTGGCGCGATGGACTGACGCTCCTCCCCGCTGAATCTTTCGCAAGGCTCTGATCTCACTAAACACTAACAACAGGATTCGTCATGAAACGACTGATGGTTGCGGCTGCTGCCGCGAGTCTCGCTCTCGCACCGTTTTCGCCGGCCGGCGCCCGGTTGGCCGACACGGTCCCCTTGATGGTGCGCGCCGACTGCGAGGCCACCGTGACGTTGACGTTTGAAGACGAGCCGCTGCTCGACAAGCCGGATGACGTGCAGGCGGAATATGTCTGCGCGGACGGGCTTGACGCCGCAGGTGCGCCGCTCGGCTACGGGCGTTACCAGCCAGTGCCATGCGCCATTCGCGACAACACGCTGACGGTAACCGTCCGCTTCCGCGGCGAGACCGAACACACTATCCGGGTCATTCAGAAAAGCTCCGATCCGAAAAAGCCCAAAGTCCTGGGTGTCGCTCGGTTGTATTCCCTGCGCCCGGACTACTTCGCTCTGCGGCCCTACCGGGGAAACGTGCACATGCACAGCAAGTTCTCGGACGGCAACAAGAGCGAATCGCCGGCCCTGATGGTCGCCACCTGCCGCACGCTCGGACATGATTTCGCCATCGAGACCGACCACCGCGCCTATGCCGGTTCGCTGGATGCCATCGCGGCGTTTTCGAAGCTCCCGACAGACATGAAGACGTTCCCCGGCGAAGAGGTGCACAGCCCCGGAAACGACGTGCATATCCTGTCGCTGGGCGCGTCGTCGAGCATCACGGATTGGTTCATGACATCGAGTGTTGCGTACAATCAGGCAGTCGCGGCGGAGCAGGCCAAGTTGCCGGATACGGTTCCCGAGCGTTTCAAGCGCTCGATCGCCGCCTCGTATGCCGTCTGGGACAGAATCCGTGCCTGCGGCGGCATCGCCGTATTCTGCCACCCGTACTGGCGGCCGGCCCACCGTCAGTATATTCCCGCCATCGTCTCCGATTATCTGCTGAAAACGGCAAAGTTTGACGCGATGGAAATCCTCAACGGCGACAGCAGCGACCTCGGCATCCTTCACTACCACGAATTGCGCGCTCAGGGAAAGACGGTCGCCGGTATTGGCGTCACCGACGCCCACTCGTCCAAGAATCTGGAGCCCGCCTACACCTTGATCTTGGCGGAACAGCTTGATTTTCCGTCACTGGCCAAAAACATCCGCTTGCGGAACTGCGCGGCGGTGGATGTCGATCCAGTCTCGAAACGGCAAACCGTCATTGGCGAGTTCCGTTTCTCACGCTATGCCATCTTCCTGATCCAGCAGTTTTATCCGCTTCAAAACGACATCTGCCGGCAGGAGGGCGAATGGCTGCTGAAAGCGCTTGAAGGCGACGATCAAGCTCTCGCCGCGTTGAAAGCATCGCAAGGAACGACACCCGGGTTCAGAACCAAATATTGGCAGAAATGACGGCACCATGCGCGTAAGGAAGGGAAACATGAGGCACATACAGAGCGGCAGCAAGGCGGGCGGCGGTTGGCGTCGGAGGTTCAACAGGGCGTTCCACGGAGTCCTTCTGCTGGCGGCCGCAACCGCCGGCGCGGCGGCTCTCGCCGTGCCGTACGCGCCGGGCGGACAGTGGACGTTTGACGGTTCGCTGGCGGACAGCAGCGGCAACGGTCTGCACGCGGGAGTGGCGGACGAGCCGCACTACGTGGCGGCACGGGACGGCCAGGCGCTGCGGTTGGAGGGGAAGACGGCGACCATCCCCGACGCGCCCGGCCTGCGGCTCGCGCACGGTCTGCGTCTTGAGGCCCGCGTGCGCTTTGACGCGCTGGCGGACGGCAATGCCTGGACCGACGTCGTCATGAAGGGCGGCTACAGCCGCGGCGAGTATGTGCTGCGCGTCAATCCGGCGTCGGAAGGACGTCAGTTCGGCTTCTTCGTGAACACTGGCGTTTGGGAACAGCGCGTCAACGGGCGCGCCCGCGTCGAGACCAACGTTTGGTACGATGTGGCCGCAGGTTGGGACGATCGGGGACTCTGGCTGACGGTGAACGGCGACACGACGCGCGCGGCCCGCACCGGCCAGCCGGCCGCCACATGGGAGCCGTTGCGCGTCGGGCCGTTTCACGGCACAATCGACGCCCTGAGCGTCCGGCACGCGGGCGATGGTCTGCAAGGGGTCGGCCTCTGGCCGTTCGAAGGCGACCTGCGCGACCTCACCGGCCACGGGCGCGACTGGCGCGCCGCCGGCGCCTCCTTCGTGTCTGCGGAGCAGGGCGGCCGGGCGTTGAACGCGGCCTCCGCCGCGCCCGAGCTGCCCAGTCACGCCGACCTTCAGCTTGCGCCGGGGTTCAGGCTCGACTGCGCGGTTTTGTTTAATGACGTGCCGACCAACATCACGCCGATCGTGGTGAAAGAGGGTGAGTACATGCTGCGCCTTGACGCGCAGTCGGAGGGCGGCCAGCTCGCGTTTTTTATCAACCTCAATGGGAAGTGGGAGCCGCGCGTGCGGGCCGTGCAGCGCGTCAAGCCCGGCGTCTGGCACTACGTTTCCGCGCGCTGGAACGGCTTTGAACTCACGCTGGACGTGAACGGCGAGCGCAGCGACGTGACGCGCACGGGCATGCCCCGCCCCGGCCAGGCCCCGCTTAAACTCGGGCGGTTCAGCGGGGCGATCGATAACCTGCATATCGAGAATCCCCGGCCGATCGTGATGCGGCTGCGCGACCTCACGACACATGCCGTCCTGCTGCAAGCCGGTCAGCCGGTCCGGGTGAGCGGCCAGGTGATCAACTACGCCCAGACCGTCACAGGTTGCGTCGTGACGGTCGATCTGCCGGCCGGGGTGACCTGCGACACACCGCCGGCCGTTGCGCTCGCGCCGCTCGCCACCGCAGAACCGCAGGCCGTGGAATGGGTGCTGCACGCGAACACCGGCCAGGTCGCCACCGCGGTGTTCCGGCTGACCGCCAACGGCGCGACCGTCCATCAGGCCGCGAAGACGCTGCCCTTTTTCGATGCCGCGGACAGCGCGCGCGGGACCGGCGCGTGGGCGCCGCCGCCGCGTCCGGCAGGCATGCGAGCCGCCACCTATTATGTGGACAGCGCATGCGGCGACAACGCCAACGCCGGCACCTCGCCCGAGGCAGCGTGGCGCGATTTCACGCCGGTCAACGGACGCACGCTTGGCCCCGGTGAACGGCTGCTGTTGCGCCGCGGCAGCGTGTTCAACCAGGAACTCACGCTCTCGGCGCACGGCACGTCCGAAGCCTGGGCAGAGATCGGCGCCTACGGCGAAGGCGCGCGGCCGGTCATCCGCCGCAACTGGGATATCGACGAGCGCTGCGCGTTGATCGAGAGCCCCGATTATCTGGTTGTCCGCAGCTTGACGGTCTGTTTTGCAGGCAAGGGCCTCGTGGTACATTATGCGCGCGGCGGACACCGCGGCCTGCTGATCGAAGATTGCGTGGCGCACCATATCGAGGGCCTCTACCGCCACAACAGCCACGGGATTCCGGAGTGGCTCGACCGGCGCGGTAGATCGGA
>ENA-UPXM01005969-UPXM01005969.1-activated-sludge-metagenome-genome-assembly--contig:-NODE-5969-length-11540-cov-4.944972_pt1 | contig 11540 bp, 10 predicted proteins | sample MGYA00238178_ERZ772708 | MGnify/ENA primary metagenome ERZ772708 (study PRJEB29002, sample SAMN05720212) | activated sludge metagenome | isolation source: anaerobic digester from wastewater... | reverse complement strand
AAAGCTCAACTTTTAGCTGTAGGTTGTTATCCTGTCCCTCGCGTGCATCGGCATAGAAATCGCGCTTCTTGTTAAAGAATGCGTCGCACGCAGCACGGAATCTATCATAAATCTTTTGGTTATCCTTACGGGGTGCAAAACCTATAGTTTTCCATACCTTTTGCAGCTCAATCATCTCCTTTGAGCGCTTATTCCACTCCTTGGCCGATCCAATATTTACGGTTACCAGCTCTTCGGCCTTTTCGCAAAGTAGGGTTTTTGCATCAAGATTCTTCTTTTGCTCATCGCGAAGCGATTCAAAGAACTCCTGGTGTTTCTTATTTATTTTTGAGGTAATCTCCTTAAAGCGCTCCCAAACCTCGGTGCGGCTCTCCTTTGAAACGGGACCAACCTCGCGCCACTGGTTATGGTACTTCTGTAGCTTCTTAAAAGCGTTAACTATTGATGGCTCTATAAGTAGCTCCTCAGCCTTTTCGCAAAGGCCAATTTTTTCCTCAAGGTTACGCTTAAGGTCTAAATCGCGCAGCTCCTTGTTAATCTTTATATAGTCGTAAAAGTTCTGTACGTGGTGATGATAGGTTTCCCAAAGATCGTTAAGAACAGCTTGTGGTACAGGGCCTGTTTCGCGCCACTTTTGCTGTAGCTCTCTAAAGTGTTGGAAGGTGTGATTTACTGATTCGGTGCTATTAACCAGCTCCTTAATTTGTTCAATTATGTGCTGCTTGGTCTCTAGGTTTTTAGTTTTCTCATCCTCCAAGCCACGGTTGTAGTTTGCTCTAGCCTCACGGTACTGGCGTAGCAGCTCTTTTATTTGGGGTTCGTTTACATCCTCTGGAGCAACAAACTGAGCAGCTTCGCCACCAGCCTCAATAAACTCCTTGCGTTTTTTCTCGTACTCTGCTTTGTGCTTCTTATAGAAGTTAACCTTTATGCTCTCTACCTCGGCACGAATGCGCTGAATAGGCTTATTGGCCAGAATGCTTTTAAGAGCCTCAACCAGCTCCTCGCGGGTAAGCTGTGAGTAGTCCGCTTTTTCAGCCGATTCATCTTCCTCCTCATCATCGTACTCAACCTCTTCCTCATGCTCTTCATCAATAGAGGTATCCTCATCAATGTTAATTGGCTGAAGGGTTTCGTCAATTTCTTCGTCGTGTTCGGGGGAATCACTAGCCACCTTAGTAGCCGTAGCGTCAACGTTTACGGAAGTTTCATTCGTATTTTCGGCTTTGCCGAACTGATTCTCTGCTTGAGAATCTTTTAGATCTTTTGTGTCCATGAGATAGAGGTTAACTTGCAGGTAAACAACTCGGTAAATGAATTGAAAAACACACAAATACAGCTCACGAAGTTAACTATTATGTAATAATCATCAAACTAATTCCCCTAAAAACATTGAGAATAAAGGGGAATGTAACCTAAAAGTAATACTCATTTAATTTTGGTGCTTATAAAGCAAAAAACCACCAGTGGTACCTGGTGGTTCTTTTTCATCTTTCGCCGCAATGGAATTAGTTCACATCTATTACCCTTGCTGGCTTTGGCTTTGCCTCTTCGCGCTTCATTAAGGTAATGGAGAGAATTCCGTTCTCGTACTTTGCCTCAATGTTGTTAGTATCAACTGCTTTACCAAGAATAAACGAGCGGCTAAAGTTACCATAACCAAACTCGCAACGGGTGTACTTAACGTTTGCCGCATCGGCGTTTTGCTTTTCGCCCTTAATGGTTAGAGTATTGTTGTTTACTTCTATAGAAAAATCGCTTTTGCTAAAGCCAAGGGCTGCAAGTTCAAGAACAAATGAGTCGGTTCCCTCCATAATGTTGGTAGCGGGCATTGTTCCTTTGGCTGTTGAACCTTCAAATCTGCTAGCAGTGCCATTGTATCTATCAACCTGGTTGATAAATTCTGGGCGGAAAAATCGAACTAGTGTCATATTAGTAATTGTTTTTGTTTGTTATCCAATTTTCCCCTTTCCTATCCAACCCCGTTCCAAAATCAAAAACAAGCCATTTTGACATCAACACGGCAACAGGTAAGCCAAATTGACATCACATTTATCCATTCTCTACTTTGAAATCGGTAAAAAGTGCAGAGCGGAATGCAACATCTAAATACTAATGATAACTTTGCGGAAATTTTTTGGAACGATGAGAATTGATATCATAAGCGTACTACCTGAGCTACTAGAAAGTCCCCTTGGACACTCCATAATTAAACGAGCACAAACCAAGGGTTTGGTTGATATTAACCTGCACCACCTCAGGGATTACAGCAATGATAAGCACAGAACGGTTGACGACTACGCCTTTGGCCCCGATGCGGGTATGGTTCTTAAGGTTGAGCCCATTTTTAAGGCTATGAGCAAGCTAAAGGAGGAGTGCGAATACGATGAGGTAATTTACACTTCGCCCGATGGGGAACCTCTAACCCAAAAACTTTGCAATCATCTTAGCACCAAAAAGAACATACTTATACTTTGTGGCCACTACAAAGGGGTTGACCACAGGGTTAGGGAGCATTTGGTAACCCGCGAAATATCTATTGGCGACTACGTGCTATCGGGCGGTGAGCTGGCTGCTGCCGTAATTGTTGATAGCATTGTTAGGCTTGTTCCAGGTGTGCTCTCCGATGAAACGTCGGCACTTACCGACTCATTCCAGGACGATTTGCTTGCACCGCCCGTTTACACAAGGCCTGCGGAGTTCAACGGGTGGAAAGTGCCAGAAATCCTTTTATCGGGCAACTTTGGGGAGATTGCTAAGTGGCAAGAAGAGCAAGCATACCAGCGTACCAAGCTGCTACGCCCCGATTTGCTAAAGGATGAGTAGCCGCGCTACCTTAATATCTTTCTAACAAAAGCCACTGTAAAGTAGGCATTAGGAAAACTCCAATAAACCCTTCGAAACCACAAAACAGTCGAATTGCCCCAACGGGTACAAAATCGCCATACCCAATTGTAAAAAAGGTTATGGCGCTGTGGTAAAAGCTTCGTCCCACAAGGCCTAGGCTCTCGCCGTTTACGCTAGTTGGGAGAATATTCCCTATTCCCGACGATATAAGCCCAATATAGAGTAGGCTAAAGAACACGTAAATGGGCTATTATGCTTACAAAAACGCGGGCAGGCTCGGTGGCATAAAGCCCAATCCAGTCAAAAACTAACTTCTTGAAAAAGTAGTGAGGGTATGCTAAAGCTTTACTTACCCAATTCCCTTCTAGCTCATACTGCAAAATGGTTTTTAGCTCACAGCGCCTAAACTCAACATAGGCGTAATCCTCATCGCTGTATCGGCCCAAATCGCTAAAATTCTCCTTTAGAATACGGAACTGCTCCGCTTTTTCGTCCATTGTGGTACGGGGCTGGTTGTAGATTAGGGATTGCAGCTTATTCACCTTCCAGTCCAAGTAAAACTTACCCCAAAGGCGCATCCCTGCAAGGTTAAGCACATTAACCCTTGGCACATTCCCAAAGGAATAAAAATCGGCAATATCGCGAACCACGCTGCCCGAGAGGTCTATGTTTTGGCAAATATCAACCTGAAGATTTAGCTTGCCATTGAACTGGCAGTTGGGAAGTAGCAGGGATTCGAGTACGGCACTGGAAAAATTTACATCGCCAGGAAAGGTTACCTTTTCGAAGATGAGCTGCGCTGCGGCACCATGAAACTGCTCAAACGATAGGCTACCCAAACCGAACTGCGAGCGGTTAAAGGTTATTTTCCCTTTTATAGCATCGGCGCCCCATCAAACGTTACCTCTCCGTCGCCAAAGGAACAACCGTTAAACGACGTTTTACCCTGACCAAACTCCACCGTACGAAAATCTACTCTACCAGTACCAAATTCTGTACGCTCAAACGATACTGTACCAGACCCAAACTTGGCAAAGTGAAAATCGACCTTTCCGATTCCAAAGCGGGCTACCTTAAAGCTTACATCGCTACTATTGTAACGGGTGTTGATAAAGGAAACATCGCCATTACCAAACTCTGTATTGGTAAACTCAACCACCCCACTACCAAAATTGAAATCCTGAAAATCTTTAGCACCAGAGTCGAAAATGGTATTCTTAAACGTAACGTTCCCCTGCTGAGCATTGCAGCCAACCATGTTAAACTTTCCAACCTTAACGTACATGTTAGACATGTTAACTCCGCCATTGCTAAACCTTGAGCCATGAAAATTTAGCTCTGGGCTAACAAAGGTTGCCCCTTCAAAATGGGTGTAATCGCCAGTAAAATCGGCATTAGTAAAATCCAGAGATATTGGCGACACAAAGAACGACTCCTTTGCAATAAACCCTGCTATGGGTAGCGTTGCTGTTTTGTCCAGCAACTGCAAACGCCTACAGGCTGTAAGAGAGAATCCTTTAACATAGCACTCGTTAAGATTTACTGGTGCTCCATTGCCTATTGCATCGTAAACTGTGTTCAGGTTGGGAACACCCAAGGAGAGAACGGTAATTTCATGGTTCTGCTCATCCAAAAGGGTAACCCGTGCAGTCTTAGAATACACGTTACCTTCCTGTGTAATAAACTCTCGGGGAATAATCTCTACCCTATGCGAATAGAAACTTCGTGCCATGCTATTAGGTTTTGTACTAGGAAAGATACAAAAAATCAGATTCCCTTGTTACAAATAGATGAATATGGGCACTTTGCACAGTTCTGTTCGTGCTCGGTTTGGGCAAATGGAACGCTAGGGTCAAACATCTCTTGTAGCAGAGCTTTTATGCGTTGCTCAAAATCTACAGCATACTCAGAGTAGTTGCTGGCACTTGCTTCGCCCTTTGCCTTTTTGTTGATGATATTGGGAAGGTAATCGCCATCGGTGGAGCGCACGTACCATAGCTTTGGCTGAACATCGGTGTACTTATGCTGATTGTAGAAGTAGAGCGAGTAAAGAAATATCTGAAAAACCTCCTTGGTTTTATCTATGCGTTTAGCAGAGAAAAGGTCGTCGATTTCGGAAAACTGCCCTTTGTTATGCTGATTTCCTGTTTTGTAGTCGAGAACCGATAGCACACCATCCCGTTCCTCTAACCTATCTACTATACCACCAAGCGAAATGGAGTGCTCAGTACCATTTAGGCTGAATGGGATACGGAAATCGATTTTGGTTTCGTGTCCCAGAAGGGCAAAGGGTGCGCGCTTAATATCGGTTTCAACAATACGGGTAACATCCTTGCGCAGGGCATTGAGCACAAGCTGGCTCCTACCAGCCAAATCATCAACATTTAGCTTGGTGTTCGTTTTGAGGTACTCGCTCACAAAGGCCTCATTTACAACCTCGGCAATATGCTGCTTCCCTTTTAAAACAACGCTTAAAATATCGGCAGTAACTATTTGATTGTTGTATGGCGCATAGAGCAGCTCCATGCTCTTGTGTAGAATTTTACCGTAGAACACAGGGTCAACCTCCTCGGCAACCTCTTCTGGCTCCTTAAAACCTGCAATGTAACGGAAGTAAAAGCGTAAGGAGCAGTATATGTAGTTTGACAGCGCACTTGGCGATAGGTATGCTGGCGATTGGGTGCTTATGTACTTTTCCAACCGCGCTAGCACATCGGCCGATTTTACAACGGTAATGGGTTCCGTGGCAGGTAATCCCATGGTAAAGCCAACATCAATACGCTCTACGTTATGCCCCGACTCCATAACCACTTGCCGTACATAACGGCTCTCCTCGCCCGAACCTAAGCCATCGGCACGAGCGCTAAACACCATGTAAACGCGCTGCGCGCGCTGCAACAGGCGGTAGAAATAGTATGAGTAGATGGCATCCTGATGCTTATAGTCTGGTAAGCCAAAAGCAAAGCGTAACGAAGGTGTTATAAACGATGCCCGATGCAGGTTCCCTGGCAAAATATCGTCGTTTAGGGAGAGGATTATAAGGTTCTCAAAATCGAGCGCGCGGGTTTCCAAAAAGCCCATTACCTGTAGCCCTGCAAGCGGCTCGCCGCTAAACGATACGCGCTGCTGCGCAAAGGCCTTACGGAAAATTTGCCCAAAAACCTTTGCCCCAAAGCTAATATCCCACTGGGTAAACACATCGTTAAGCCTGTTTAAGCTTTGGTAAAGCACAAAAAGGTACTCTAGTTCCATACGCAGCGATGCGCTGGAATCCTCTGTTTTGCTAGCAAGTTTGCTAATCGCCTGCGAAACCAGCATGGTAACGCCAAGTAAATAGGCGGGTAAGCGTTTCCCCTCGGGTTCTGACCTAAATATTGCGGAAAAAAGTTCGGAATGGGCAAGTTCCTCACCCATGGGGTAGGATCTGTTTTGCGAAATAATGCTTTCAACAAGCTTCGATGCCCGCTTATCGTCAACCAGCCTTATGTAGGGATGGTTTAGCACGGTAATAACATCGCGGTGGTAGAAGCGAGCGTTGCCGTCGGAGCCAACACGGCCATTGGCCTGCAAGCGGATTAGGCTTTCCACTAGCAAGTAGGCTGGGGTTTCCTTTACCGGATAGCCCATTGTTATGTTAATATCGCCAACGGTTTGGGGAAGCGCATATAGGACGGGTAAAAGCAGCTGCTCCTCGGGCAAAACAATGGCCGTTTTAACATCGGGAAGCACACCCTCCTTGGCCATTTCGGAAAGAATGCGTGGCACTACCTTGGCCTGCGATACCGAGGAGGGCGCCACAATAAGCTTTAGCTTACGAGGCTCGGTAAAGCTGTTAAAATGGTGTGGCGCCAATGCATTGGGAAACTCCTTTAGATTGCTGCGTATGAATAGCCCCGCCTCCTGCACATCGTTTTGCGAGTAGTAGGTGTCGTAATCCCAGTAGAATAGCGCCTGCGACTGCCTTGCAACGTAGCGGAACAGCACTTTTTCGCACTCGTTTAGCGCGTTAAAGCCAATAAAAGCATAAGCCCTTGATGGCAAAGTCTCGCTATGCTCGCGCATCCTTTTGGCGGCAATCCGATAGGCCAACCCCTCATATGCCTCGCCTTTAGCAAGCAGTTCCTCCCTAAACTCAGCATAAATTTGCCCTAGAACACGCCAAACAGAGAGGTAACGCTCCCGTATCTCCGACTCGTTGCTATCGGTCATAATACCTAGGTAGCTGCGCAAAGCCTCAACCTGCTCGGGGGTTAAGCCCCCAAAGCGCTCATCAATCTCCTTTAGGTCGGAGATGTTAGCAAACAGCTTATGTGGCTCAACCAGGTACTTGTCTATCTGATCGAAATCGGCAAGCATGGCTTCGCCCCAAAAGTAGAAGGAGTCAAAGGGTTCATCAACATTGCGAACCCTACAGAATATTTGGTGCAGTTTAAAAACAAGGCTAAACGAATCGGCAATGGTGAGCTCCGATGCCCCAATCATAAGATCGGAAACGGTTTGTATCTCGGGTTGCCAAAGCGGCTTTTCTATTACCTGCGAGAGGTACCTATTAAAGAAAAGCGCCGAGCGTCGCGATGGGAAAATAAGGGTTACGTTGGCAATATCATCGCCAAAACGAGCATACAAATCGCGCGCAACCAAATCGAGAAACGGAACCATTGTGCTATTTTTTTTGTGAAGATAGCAAGTTTTACCCTTGCAATAAAAAGAAAAGCGGCAGTGCCGCTTTCTGTTTTATTTTGATGATTGATTAATGTACTATACACCAACACCTATGGTTTCATTATTTAGGCTATGCAGCTTGCTGTGTACCGCTGTTCGAAGAATGATAAATGAGGGCAAAACCAGATAAAGAAACTTAATGGCATAGAGCATATCAACAAAAACACCTACCAGTAAAAGCGCCAATGCCGTTGCAATAACTCTAGCGTTATACGATGTTTGCAATATTCGTTTTCTATCGTAAAGAAGAATTAGCACAGAAACAAAACCTACTGCACCTACTATAAAAGCAAACTCTTGCATCCAGCCTTCTAGTTTTGGAAAGAAAACAGAAATGGCCAAAGAGAGCAACGACATGCATACTAGCAGAACTATGGATACGGCATCAATTGTGGCTTTCCTTTGAATTGCCTTAAGCGAGTAGGTTGTATTCATGGCATTACTAAACTCTTCGGCAAGCAGGAACTTTGCCCTAAGAGTGCTTCGCGAAAAGAAATCGATGTAATAGAAAGGAAAGTAATCCCTAAAATGGAAGTACAACAACAAGTACTGCTCCTGTTGCTGCTCTGTAATCCTAACCGAGCTCTTGTAGAAATCCAACTTAAAGGATACTTCATCGCCAACATCTACCACAACGTGGGCTAAGCCTAAATGCCCTACTGTAGATACTTTTTCCCCATTTACAAGAATAATAACCTCCCGTAAAAGGTAATAGTTATAAGGGAAAATGCATTTAATGTTAAGTGCTATCATGGCCTTTGCTATTTTCATTCAAGATAGCAATTAACAAGTCAATAAAAAAACTTATCAATCTCACAGTGTGATAAATACAAATAGCAGACGATAATAATCAACAAAAAAACCTAGGCTTTGCCTAGGTTTATACGATACAAAACGTACGGATTCTCTATGCGCAAACCGATGCGCTATTCTGCACACTCGCATCTACCTTGCTTTCCAATAGGTACTTACATAAATCCTCAATTGATACAACTACGGTATTGTGCAAATCGGCAAAGGCCATTATTTCAGGCAGGCGCGACATGGTTCCATCAACATTGGTTAGCTCGCAAAGCACGGCGCTATCGCCTAGGCCAGCTAGGCGCACCAAATCGATGCTACCCTCGGTATGGCCACGGCGTTCAAGAACGCCACCATCGCGGGCAGTTAAGGGAAACACATGGCCTGGTGTGGCTAAATGAGATGGTTCTGCATTGGGAGCAATGGCTGTACGAATTGTGGTAATTCTATCCGCAGCCGATACGCCAGTGGTTACCCCCTCGCGAGCCTCTATGGAAACAGTAAATGCAGTTTGATTTTTGCTGGTATTGTTCTCAACCATGGGTCGAAGCCCTAACGAATCGCGCTTTTCCTTTGTAAGACAAAGACATACAATGCCGCTACACTCCCTAATCATAAGCGCCATATCGGCAGGAGTCATTGTTGCTGCAGGGTATATTAGGTCACCCTCGTTCTCACGATCCTCGTCGTCAACAAGTAGTATCCCTTTACCTTGCTGTAACTTGGCAATTGCGTTCTCAACACGCTCCTTGTAGGTTTTCCCGTACTTTTCAATTGTGTTCATTCTACCATGAATTTTAGTTATAACACAATAATCTTTCAGGGCAAAACGAAAGCACACAGTATGCACCACATAAAGGGTTCTAACGCATTTTCTTCTCTCATCCAGACTGTACTGTCGGTTTTGGAGTTTCACCAAATCAGTCCTTTTGCAAGGAGTCGCGGACTATAACCGCCGGTAGGGAATTGCACCCTGCCCCGAAGAAAATCTGCACAAAGATACTTCATTAATGCATTTCTATACCACTACTTTATATTTTATAGAACATAGTTAGCCGTATAGGGCATAAGTTTTTTCTCGATACAAGTCAAATAAATTTACACCACAATTTAAAACGTATCCAAACAAATACAGCAAAGACAAATGAAGAATTGGAAAATCAATATGATAAGCCAATTTCCAGCAAAAGAACAAAGCCATTTTCTATATTTTATCCTACCACCGTTGACTTGTAGCACAAAAAATAGTTGACACGAATTGTCAACAAGCAGATATTTGGCCCTGTTTTAAAATAAATCTAACCCAAACTAATCTTTACAATGAAAACCCAAAATTGGATTAAGTATGCCTTAATGGCATTAGCACTAGGTGCAATGTTTCAGAGCTGTTCTAAGGATGAAGAGGTTGTTCCTAATAACCAGGAGCCCACCTTTACAGTACGCCCAGATTTTGCTACTCTGGACACAAGGCCCGAGAGCGTTATCAGTCAGTTTCAGGTAACCGATAAGGATGCTATTGCTGTAAAACCAATGGAGAACACTTCAAAAGGAGCGAAATACGCTCTTGTTATTGGTATCTCCGACTACTCTGGAACATCAAGCGACTTACAGTATTGCGACGATGATGCAACTGACTGGAAAGCCCGCTTACAAGCTGAAGGATATACTGTAACTGTGCTTCTTGACAGAAATGCGACCAAAGCAGCCATTGAGGCAGCTGTTGCAACTCTTGCTAGCCAATCGGTTGCTGGCAACGAAATAGCTTTCTGCTACTCTGGTCACGGAAGTAGAGGCAACATTGTTACCACAGACCTTTACTACATTAACAACAGCTGGTTTAAAACTATGTTTGCAAACGCAAAAAGCACAAAAATGATGTTCTGCTTTGACGCTTGCCAAATTGGTGCTATGGCTACTGCTCTTAACGCCAATGGCCGTGTTATTGCTGTTGCTTCAAACAAAACCGTTTACTCGTACGATGGCGATGCTACCATGAAAAATGGTGTGTTTACATACTACCAAATGATTGGTTTTGACCAGTTAAACTACACCTATCTTGAGCCTGATTGCCAATATGCTATTGACCAAATGAAGATATGGGCTTCGGCAAACAAAGTAAAGGTTGCCCCTTCATACGTTGACTCTTACAGCGGTAACTTCGATTTATAGAAACGCCTTTTGCTTTTTATCCTTTCCACAAGCGTCCCTGATAGGTATCGCGTTCCAGTAACCGTTTCTCGAATAGCTGCAGCACCTGATCGGTTCGTAGTCTGCCCCAGCTGGGTGTTGCAAAAAACCGAGGAGGCGCCTCACCCGTAAAACGCTCCACTACAATATTGGGATTAAAGCGCTCCAGAAAATCGGCCATAAAATCAAGGTACTCATCCATAGCAAAGAGTTTAAAATCATTAGGATTCTGCAAGTACTCCTGCTCCATTATTGTGCCCTTAATTATTTGCAGCTGGTGAAACTTAATGGTATCCAACGGAAGCTGCGAAAGGGTTTGAGCCTGACTCATCATCATTTCACGGGTCTCACCTGGCAAGCCAAATATTATATGAGCACCAACCTTTATACCGCGCTTTGCTGTTTCCTGTATGGCCCAAACCGATTTCTCGTAGCTATGCCCCCTATTTATCCGCTCAAGGGTGCTATTGTAAGTGGACTCTAAGCCATACTCAACAGCCACATAATGATTTTGGGCTAGGGACTGTATGTAATCCAGCTTATCGGCATCAACACAATCGGGGCGAGTGCCAATAACCACACCAATTACTCTAGGGTGAGCAAGAGCCTCATCGTAAATCTGCTTTAACCGCTCTAGCGGTGCATGGGTGTTGGAGTAGGCCTGAAAGTAGGCCAAATACCTATCGGCTCTACGGTAGCGAACTGCATGAAACTCTATCCCCTCCTCTATTTGCTGGGTAATACTCTTTACCGATTCACAGTAACTAGGATTAAAGGCATCGTTGTTGCAAAAGGTGCAACCACCAACAGAAAGACTCCCATCCCTATTTGGGCACGTGAATCCTGCATCGATGGTTAGCTTTTGGATTCGCCCACCAAAGATGCGCTTAAAATAGCCTGAGTAACTGTTAAATCTGCGTGTATCGCCCCAAGGAAACATTTATAGTAATAGTTAAAAGTGAAACGTGAAAAGTGAAACGTGA
>ENA-UPXM01005967-UPXM01005967.1-activated-sludge-metagenome-genome-assembly--contig:-NODE-5967-length-11541-cov-3.719920_pt1 | contig 11541 bp, 5 predicted proteins | sample MGYA00238178_ERZ772708 | MGnify/ENA primary metagenome ERZ772708 (study PRJEB29002, sample SAMN05720212) | activated sludge metagenome | isolation source: anaerobic digester from wastewater... | reverse complement strand
CACAGGGTTATTGGGGCCCGGCGGTAAAATCAGCTCTTTTCCTAACGCCTGAGCTTCTATTGAATCAGGAAAATTCTGGGGACTGAAACGATAAGCAGGATACTTCCTAATGCTGATAACTGTCCACTGACCTCTGGGAGCTTTATCACTCTGGCCGGCAATGCTGCAAGGACAATAAAAAAGGACTTCCCCTTTCTCTCCCATCAGCGATAGCGAGCGCTCTTGCAAAGATATGACTATTTTTTCAGGCTTTCCCTCCAACTTGGGTAACCAAACGTAGGGCACGAGAAGGGACGCCCCCTCTCTTACGTCACTCCACTCAATCTGAGGATTCATACGCCTGATCAAGCCCTGAGACGAAAAAGAGCGTTCTGCGGCAAGCTCTAAAATGCTTTCATAATCCAAACGTTTTTTTTGGGATTTGGCCAACCAGCCTTCCGGAATTTTCATCAGACATTCTTTGTCTGATCGGCTCACCGTGTATTGCATAAAAACAGGTTCATAAATGTGAAGCATCTGACGGGTTGATAAATCTATTTTTCCTGTTACCTCCAGACCATATTTTTTTTGAAAAACAGAAACGGCCCTGCTTGTCTGTGCCCCATCGAATCCATCCAGCACACCGGGAGATATCCCTAATCGCGCCAGCGCAATCTGGGCCTCCAACATGTTTCTAACTTCTCTGGATGAATGTGATGGTCTTAAAGCAAGGTTAGAATTCTCTTTGGCAAAAGCCTCAAAGAATACAAATAAAGCCGCCAAAAGTATGACCGACGACAATCGCCTTAGCATTTTTTGATAGGTTTTTGGGCTTGGGACTCCAGCCAGTCGCAGGCAATAGGCAATACTTGAGACCAATGAAAACTTTTTGATCGTTCCCAAGCAGCTATACGAATTCTATTATAAAACTCCTCGTCCTTCAACTTCTCCAGAATACACGAAGCCAGTGACTCCGGGCTCTCTTCCTCAGATACAAGCCCTGTTTGATTTTTCAATGTGCTTTCTGTCAGCCCTTCCGTGGGGTAAACAGCTGCAGGAGTCCCCATGGCATTGGCCTCAATCACATTAAGCCCCCACCCCTCCCTCACGGATGTGTGCAAAAGGAAGTGAGACTCTCGCAACAATTCGTTCTTTTCAGGTTCTGAAAGATATCCAACAAATTGAACAATATCCTCAAGCCGATGCTCGGAAACAAATCGCCTCAAATCCTGTAAACTATCCCCGGTCCCCGCTATTTTAAGTGTCGCGTTCACCCCATTTTGCCTGAGGATATGAGTTGTCCTGATGGCGTGATCCACACGTTTGTTGGGGGCCAAACGAGAAACAAAAACCAGTCTTAATGGCCCTTCTAGAGTCTTATGAGAAAGTTCTGTCAGGGTCTGTGTATCTACACCGTAAGGAATACGGGTAATCGAGCGCACACCATTTTTTTTCAAGGCGCGTTCAGTCGATTCGCATGCCGTCCAAAAAGGAACATTTCGATACAACCAAAGCATCAGTCGTTCCTGTTGAGGGCCTATCACCCCAACAGGAGCTCTCCAACCATTGTAGAAGGTTTTCCAAATGGAACCCAAAACCTCATGAATATAGGCTACACAGCGAGTCTTACACCACCAAGGAGCATACCAGGGTACACCGTGATGCTGATCTATCACTAAATCAAAGAATGGCTGCTTTCGATACCATTTGTAAGCACCGATTGCACGGCTCATTATGTTTCGGCCGCCACGCACCACCCTTACCCCTTCAATGATCTCTTCGGGTACACACCCATCAAACTCTTCGGAAAACCAGACCACTTCATGACCTCGTCGAACCAATGCCGAAAGATAACCTTGAGTTACTCTTTCAGCTCCGCCATGCTTAGGGTTCTTCAAATCCCTCCAGTTAAGCATCAGGAAGCGCATCAGAAGCTGAATCTCTTTCTCCTAAACAGACTTTCCCTTTTGAGCAGCCGATTTCTTCTCGGCAGACTTAGTAACGGTTGGGCCTTGATCTCGGGTTTCGAATTCAAAACCAACTCCTTTTTTGCTGTCCAAGACCAGAAAAGCTGAGAATTTCTTTTTCTTTTTCTGGGAGAAAAATTCGGTCAGTAGATCTGTTTTGCCCTGAGTAAGCAATTTTTGAAACTGCTCACGAGAAACAGGTTGCCCCAAAATAACTTTCCCGGCCCGAAAAGTGCATTTTTTCCCTTTTTGAGCCTGGCTGTTTTCGCAGAGATAGGTATCATCCGTCTCAAAAACATTTCCTCCGCATTTAGGGCATACACCCTGGGGGGCTAAGCCCGAAAAGTCTATTTCTTTGTTTTCTGTTCCGTTCTCAGCCATCCCTAAATCAACATTCTTTTTCTGATCAGCAGTGATTTTCTGCTTGGGAGATCTAGTACCACCCTTTGTACCTTGCTCTCTGGGCTCAAATTCAAAACCAACCCCTTTTTTGCTGTCCAAGACCAGAAAAGCTGAGAATTTCTTTTTCTTTTTCTGGGAGAAAAATTCGGTCAGTAGATCTGTTTTGCCCTGAGTAAGCAATTTTTGAAACTGCTCACGAGAAACAGGTTGCCCCAAAATAACTTTCCCGGCCCGAAAAGTGCATTTTTTCCCTTTTTGAGCCTGGCTGTTTTCGCAGAGATAGGCATCGTCTGTTTCAAAAACATTTCCTCCGCATTTAGGACATGCACCCTGCGGTGTTAAACCTGAAAAGTCTATTTCTTTTTTCCCTGTTTGCCGTTCATTTTCTCCAAAATCGAAATCCGCCTTCCATTCCTCTTCATTGAGCTTCAATGACGCGGAAAAAGGACGACCCATCTTGCTGACAAATCCATCCAGAGGCCCAATCTTTCCTGACCTGAGGAGTTGCACCAGTTCCTCTCTGCTAATTCGGCGCCCCGACATCACTTTCCAGACTGTAAATCGGCATCCTTCGCAGTGATATTTTCGATACATCTCGACCATCCTGCCTCCACAGCACGGGCAAGGGGTCTCTATTGACGCAAAGTGAACCGGTATTTCCTCTTCGAATCCACGCACTTTATCCACGATGGATGAAGTCATTGAGCGAATCATTTCCATGAATTCCTCCCGACGCAATTGACGCTGCTCAACCTGTTTCAATTTGAATTCCCAATCGCCGGTCAGCTCAGGACTGCACAACTCAGGTAATTTTAAACCTCGCAAGAGGGTAATCAGATCAAATGCTTTTAAGGTAGGAATGATTTCTTTGCCCGAACGCTGTATGTACGTTTCTGCGATGAGGCCTTCAATAATAGATGCACGTGTCGCAGGAGTCCCCAACCCCTTCTCATTCATTGCATCCCTCAACTCCTCATCTTCAACGAACTTTCCAGCCGTTTCCATCGCGGTCAAGAGAGTCGCTTCACTAAAACGAGAGGGAGGGGTTGTTTCACAGGACTTCAGTTCTAACTCGTCCGCACTCACTCTTTCCTTAGGCAGAACTGGAGGTAAGCTCGGGTTCTCTGCGTTTTCAGATACTTGGCGTCCATAGACTGCTGTCCACCCCGGAGAAAGCAACACTCGGCCTTCTGATTTGAAAAGGTGTTCCCCAACATGGGTTGTTCTATTCGTTATCAAGTATTCAGCCGCAGGAAAGAATACGGCCAGAAAACGGCGCACCACCAAGTCATAAATCTTCAAATCATCACCATCAAGCTTCTCAATTGCTCCTGTGGGAATAATCGCGAAGTGATCGGAAATTTTGGTATTATTAAAAATTCTCTTGTTCGGACATATCCAACCAGAACCTAAGATTTGCCCGGCTAATTCCGAAAAAACGGTCTTTTTCAAGGACTGCATAATGGAGCGGACCTCTCCCAAGTAATCTTCAGGCAAAGCACGAGAATCGGTTCGAGGATAGGTCAGCACTTTGTGCTTTTCATAAAGCGCTTGGGCAATCTGTAGGGTCCTGCGGGCTGGAAAACCATAACGAGAGTTGGCTTCTCGCTGGAGACTAGTCAAATCAAAAAGCGGCTGAGAAAGTTCCGTCTTCTTTTTGCTCTCCTCGGCAACTATCCCAGTTTGTCCAACACATTCTTTGAGAATACGTTCTGCTTCTTCTTTCTTCCATATCCGCTGAGCTTTAGAATCTTTATCTTCCGCACTCCTGGAAAAATCGGGGTTAAACCAAATTCCAACGTATTGCCCGGCTTCGCAGCCAAAAGTCCCGTGGATTTCAAAATAGGCTTTGGGGATAAAAGACTGAATCTTTTCTTCCCTCTCCACAATCATGGTCAAAGTGGGCGTTTGAACACGACCCACTGTCGTTTTAAGGAACCCGCCTTCACGGGAGTTGAAGGCAGTCATCGCCCGAGTTCCATTAATCCCGATTAACCAATCGGCCTCAGAGCGGCAGGCCGCAGCATCAGCCAAAGGAAGCATTTCCTCATCAGTCCGCAGTCGTCTAAAACCCTCGCGGATTGCCTGAGCCGTCATGGATTGCAACCAGAGTCTTCGAATTGGCAATTCGCTCTCAGAGTATTGCAGAATATACCTAAAGATAAGCTCTCCTTCACGTCCGGCATCACATGCGTTAATAATTCCTGAAACATCTTTGCGTTTCATCAATTTTATTAGCAACTTGAGCCGAGACTCCGTCTTGGGATTCGGCTTGAGAGAAAACGTCTTTGGAATAACCGGCAGGTTTGCCAGCGACCATTTCCCTTTAGCGGACTCCACACCTGGCGGCGGGCATATCTCCAAAAGATGCCCCATTGCTGAACTGACAACAAATTCTTCGCTTTCAAAAAAATCCTTGTTCTTATCATTGGAAAAGCCCCCCAATGCCCGGGTTATATCCACAGCCACAGAGGGCTTTTCTGCAATCACTAGGATCTTACCCATGTTCTTCTTATTTATAACCATTGTTTCGTTTCAACCATTAATTTCGATTTTAGGTCTATAAAAATTTAAGTTTCTGGAATTTATAAATATAATTTATATCTCGGAATAAGATACTTAAATTTAATATAATCCACAATCTTTTTTCAAAACCTATCAAAAGGCAGGACGCTTTCCGACTCCTTTTCGAGGCACAAACCTTCTGGCTTTTCCAAAAACTCGCCTTTGTTGTTTGGGTTTTAAACCAGAATTTTGAATGGGACCAGCAGCAGGTACCGGAGCAGACGAATCTTTCTGACCCGGGAGTATTTGCTTTTTGAAATCAGAGGTTTTATGCAAAGGGGCCACAACTTTTTGTTCATACGGCAAAGTCTTACTCAAGAAACTTTCAGAGCCTGTCTGTTGTGGACTTTTTGAAACCTTCAGGTTTTCAACGCCCTCACTTGCAGGAAAGAACCCCATTCCCGGACGCCAATCCTGGCCCAGCGGAATGGGAGGTAGGACTTTACCTGTCTGCTTGTTGCGTATTTGAATATTTCTCTCTTCTCTCCAATCTCGCCATTCGCGAGCGGCACTGGCACTTTCCCTGCAGGTCCGATTATAATCCACTTCGGAGCCTTGCACCTCAGCAAACGACTCTTCCCTCGAACACTGTTGCTCACGTGGGTCATGCAACTTTTGAGGTCGAAAAAGTTGAGGTCTCAAGCGCTGGGCCTGAGGTTTCGAAGGCATCGATTGTTTCTTATAAACATGAGGCCGGGATGGTGGCCGAAGCTCTGCTTGAGGACGATGCCGGAGCTTGCTTTCCTTCAAATTCTGCCGAGTTTTTTTAACCAGTTCTCCTCGAGGTTGTTGCGTGCGAACTTGCTCCTTTCTTTGAGCCCCTTTCTGGCAGCCTTTTGAGTGTTTCCCAAGAATAGGCTGGTTGCGTTTGGCTCCTTGTAAACTGCTTTTTTTTAACCCAGGATATTTCCCCTCGCCAGTAGAGACACCTTGATCCCTTTGGGCATAAGAAGTAGCCACAACAACTTTCTTTTGGGAAACGTTTTCTGCACGCTTTGTAAACGCTGCCTCCTTTTTTGATCGCCCAGGGCAGCTCGGTTTGCATGGAAGTTTTGGTTTTTGCCTCCTGTTTTCCTTGCCCCTGGCACCAGATTCCGACGCTACTCTTCGAGCCTCGGCAAGTGTCATCTTCTTCTTGGCTACGGCGACAGCCACGGTCATCGTCAAGTGCCACTCCATAACCAAGCATCTAACTTGACGAGCCTCGCTCAAAGTCAGATTCTTTTCTGCAATTAAACGCTTAAGGTTGATATCCCTGTTCTCTACCAGGGCTGTATATTCTGTTTGAGTAATTTTCCCTGCCTTACATCTGCCCCAAAGCATTTGATTTAATTTCTGGGTATAAGCTTCGCTATCTAGGTCAGCCTTGGTAAATCTAGTCATATAACAACGACTTATACTGTTTTGAACAGTTTCCTTATTTCTGAAATTGCACTATCAAGCCTTTTCTCTGAGACCGGCTCAGAGGTCCCAAGCTCTTGCGCATAACAGGAGACCTTGAACTCCTGCATCATCCAAAACAAGTTCCACAATCGATTACGAGCTTCCGGCGAAAGATCTTTTCTCCTTAGTAATTCATCCAGCTCTTTCTGCCATATCTCAACATGCTGCGACTTCTTTTGATCCCTTACCGGATCAGTCGCAGCCCTGTCGGCACGAATAAGTAACATCTTCAAGTACCGCGGCAGATGTCTTAACCGCCCGAAGGGAATATATGCTAAAAACTTCCGTGAAACCAGCATATTTAGTTCTTTTTTCAGCCAGTCAAATTGTTTTGGATAAACCAGTATCTGCTGTCGTAGCTCCAAAATCTCACGAATTAGGTCTATTAACTGGGGTAAGCCCTCACCCAACTTTCTCCGCGCTTCTTTCAGAAAAGCCTCAAAATACAAGCGAGTCAAACGAGGTTTTTCCTCAACCTCAAAAATATAGTTTTTGAGGTTGAGGTAAGCCGTTTCTGCAAGGTCATCACCCGTTCCCAAGGTAGAATACGAAAAACTTCCGGAGGCCATTTTATTTATATCTCTTCTGACCCAGGACAACTCTTTCTGCATTACTTTTTCCGCAAGAGCGGATATTCCGAAAATTAAAGCCTTGTCTCGTTCAGCAGGAGTACGAAAAAGCCTCAAGTTGACATCTCCATCCTCAACATCCAACCCCGGAAAAGCTAAAAGAGGGACATGCTGCTCTTCCTCTACCACTATGCTTTCAGGTATGTCCTCCCAGAGCCAATCCGTAATGTCATATTTTTCCCATTTTTCAGATAGTTTTTGCCATTCTTTAACATTTTCCTTTTCAGAATACTCCTTAATTTTTGACTGGAGGGCATTCAAATCCGCACCCGCAAGGACTTGTTTGTTTTCTCCGTTAAAAACTTCAATTTTGGGAGTCAGATAATCGGGCAACTTCCTCTCATCCCAAAGATTGTCCGGAATCTCAACACCCCATTCTCGAAGAATAAAGTCACCGGCTTGTTTTAAACTTTCTGCGGAATTCCAACTAACAACTTCAGCCAATCGAGAGGCTTTTTCTCGAATTGGCATAAGTCTGCGCCTCAACTGACGAGGAAGACTTTCTAAAAATTGCTCCCATCGAGCAGCACGAAAACCCGGAACGCTCCAATCCAGTTCACGCTTATCAACCATTGGCAGGAGAGACAAAGGTATCTTGAATGTGACTCCGTCCTGCTGTTTGCCCGGAGCATAAGCGTAGGTTGCTCCAATCGAATATCCACTTAAATAGACTCTGTCAGGAAACATTTGTGAATCGTAACCTTGAGAATGTTCTCCAAGAAGATCCTTTTCCGTCGCAAAAAGAAAATTTTTCTGATGCTGTTTTTCCTTTATGAGGCGATTTAAATCATGAACAGAGGACACATCCTGAATCCGTCTACCATAGAAAAGACATATCGCATCGTAAACGTTCACAAAGCCAGCTCCCCCCTTATGCGCTTGCCATAACTCTAACTTCTGACAAAGATTCCGGTTATGTTCAATAAACTTCAGTTTTTTCCGAAATCCTCCGGGCATCTCACTCTGACTCGAATAGGCCCCATCTTCCTCATCGGATTTTACCAATGCCTGCCGAATAAAAATGTCCGTAGCTTCTTTAGAATCAATTTTTCCATAATCAATCCAGCGTTCCTGAATAAGAAGTCCGCGGGCACGAACCCGTTCTAAAACAACAACTCTCTCCCTTTTCTCGTTCCAGTGGGCATCGTGATACGTTTTTTTGCAGATGTGAGGAGCTATTTCCTCCACCCACGATATGTCGATCCCTGCAACTGTTCGGGCAAACAATCGTGATGTCTCAACGATTTCGCCGGCTACAATCCACTCAGATTGAACAGTGTTTCCCCCGAGCTCGGGTTCCTGCCCCTTCTTACTTCTTTTGCTTGAAGGTGGTTTGGATCTATCAAATAAGCAGGAACCGGGGAAAAGCATTACTTCTCTGTCCCCCTCGGCCTTGTATTGGTTCCGAGCCTTCCGCTGAGCAATATGCCCTAAGAGCCCGGATAATACGGAACGATGAATTCCCTCCCGAATGGCTTTGCTCAACTCACTTATGGTGCGAGAACATTTCCTCCCCTTTGCAGAATGCTGAGGGGCTTTTCGATCTATAGATACGCTCTCGCCCTGCCCAAGCTCTGAAATGGTATCCTTAAGCTGGTCATAGAGATCACTCCATTCGCGCATTCTCACGAAAGAAATAAAGCGCGCCCGACAAAACTTACGGACTTGATTTTCAGTACGAAGCTCCTGCCATGCAGCACGCCAGGCCTTCCAAATATTGAGAAGAGTGATGAAATCCGATTCGGGGTCAGCAAACTCCTTGTGAGCGGATTCTGCCTGAGCCCGCTGCTCCGCGGGGCGCTCTCGAACGTCCTGAACGCTAAGTCCGGCTGCAATGATGATAACCTCTTCTAAAACTCCCTCTTCCCGTGCCTGCAAAACCATCCTCCCAAAGGACGGATCCAGGGCCATTCGAGCCAACTCCATGCCCAGTCGTGTAAGGTTTTGGTTTTCATCCAGCGCCCCCAATTCCTGCAACAGCAAATAACCGGCATGAATCGCCTGGGAAGAAGGCGGGTCGATGAAAGGGAAAGTCTCTATTTGTCCCAAACCAAAGGCCTTCATCCTTAAAATGACTTCAGCGAGGTTGGATCGCTGAATTTCAGGCTGCGTATAAGGCTGAAGCTCATTAAAATCCTTCTCCGAGTAGAGACGGTAACAAACGCCACTGGCGACGCGACCACAGCGGCCCTTACGCTGATTAGCGCTGCTTTGCGAAATAAACTCAATCGGCAAACGTTTTGTCCGGGTTCTGGAGTTGTAGCGGCTGATTCGAGCCATTCCTGTATCTACCACAAAATGGATATTGGGAATCGTGAGCGATGTTTCCGCCACATTGGTTGCAACGATCACCCGGCGCCGTTTTGAGAGTGTGAAAACTCGCTGTTGTTCAGCAGAAGACTGGCGTCCATAAAGGGGCAGAATCTCAACCCCGGGCCATTGCCGTCCGGTCATGACCTCAATGGTTTTATGGATATCGCGCTCACTCGGCATAAAAACCAGAATATCTCCATTATAGGTCTGATGTAATATCTGAGATACTGTTTCAACAGAGCTTTCTGTAAAGGTATAGTCTTCTTGCTCCTCCGAGGCGTGATCCATCTTCCGATAGCTAATTTCTACGGGATACATGCGCCCGGAAACTTCCAGAATGGGAGCTTTGTTAAAGGCCTCAGAAAAAGATTCGGTGTCGATAGTCGCAGAGGTGATAATGATTTTTAGGTCATTCCTCTTACCACCGAGCTCTTTAAGGTACCCTAATAGGAGATCAATATTTAGAGTTCTTTCATGGGCTTCATCCACCAGAATCGCATCATATTCGCACAAGAAGGGATCACTTTGTATTTCGGAAAGCAGAATCCCATCTGTCATCATTTTGATGTAAGTTTGCGGATGACAATGCGTTGAAAAGCGTATTTTGCATCCTACTTCCCTACCCCAATCTACTCCCATCTCTTCCGCTAAGCGCTTGGAAAGCGACACAGCCGCAACACGCCGTGGTTGAGTACAACCGATCATTGCGCGAACCCCAAGCCCTGCTTCTAAGCACATTTTGGGTATCTGTGTTGTTTTACCTGAACCAGTTTCTCCCGAAATGATAACGATCTGGTTATTGCGAATCGCTTCAACGATTTCGTCTTTGCGCTCGGAAACGGGAAGTAAGGGGTAAGATAGTTGCGGAATATTTCGTTTCCTTTCTTCACGAAGCACCAATGACTGAAACGCTTTATCCGTCAGCTTTTTGAGCAAAGTATCGTTGATTCGCTCAGGATTTTTTAGAATTCTTTTCAGCTGCAAGCCCAGTCGCACCTGATCATGCAGCATACACTGCGGAAGTAAACGTCCTAAACCCCTTATATTTTTTTCCAAGTGCAACTTCAACTTTTTTGCCCGCTACACTGTTCGCCGAGCTTTCTCTAAATCCTTACAAAATGAATGCAGGTTTTGTACGTATTCTTTGTGCTCTTTACAACTTCTCAGGCGTTCCAAGAAAAGGTGAGTCCTACTTAAATAAGGTTCTATCTGGAGAAGATAGCGTTCACGAATTTTTTTGGACATTGCATCTTCGATATGAAAAGCTTTTCGAGCTAGAGTTGAGTTCATCAACTTGCCCATGAAGACGACTATTGCGGCCAAATGTGCCAGCTTCAAGTCTTTTTGCAAAATGATTTTTGAAACATCCAGCAAAGTGGGTCTGCCTAAACAAGCACCATCGGATTCCATCAGCTCGGGCTGCTCTTCTCCCCGGAGTTTAATAGCTTCACTCATCGGCAAATACCAAAAATTTTGTGTCAGACGGCCGCCATAATCACCCGGCTTCTTTAACTCCAGGACGAAACTCACACTCTCATGCTGTATGCTCAACGGACTTTGATCACACGAAATTTCTTCTCCCAACTCACGGATTAAATTTACTTTATCTGTCTCACCTGGATTAAGACTGCCTCCCGGAAATATCAAACTTCTATGGAGAGCGCCCTTTTTAAACTGTTCTTGCACAGAAAGCACGACTGCAGAAACCTTCCCATCCTCTTCAATCTGGGCAATAATTCCGAAATTAGAGCGACTGTGTTTACATGGTTTACGTTTAGTGTCTGGCACAGGTGATTGCAGCTGAGTTAAGGCGTTTGTTCCCAATCCGCCAAGGGGACAGTATCCCATCCCCTACTACAAATGTAAAGCATTAAGGAAATTACAAACTCATTTCGCAGACTCACGCACTGCCTCAAAACTACTTAAGCCAGCCTAGGTTTACAAAATCAAAATCTCCAGAGAAAGATGGCAGATCGAACGAACCTGCTTAATGTGTAAAAGGCGATGGCGGAGAAGGGGGGATTCGAACCCCCGGTACAGTGTTACTTGTACAACGGTTTAGCAAACCGCCGCCTTCAGCCACTCGGCCACCTCTCCAACCATGTGATAGAACTCCTGCTTTTTAACGGGGAGAAGCCACCCGTGCGGGATACGATACCGATCGAACCCAAAGCAGTCAAGAGCTAAGAAGAGCTAAGAAGAGCTAAGAAGAGCTAAGAAGAGCTAAGAAGAGCTAAGAAGAG
>ENA-UPXM01005958-UPXM01005958.1-activated-sludge-metagenome-genome-assembly--contig:-NODE-5958-length-11552-cov-5.125598_pt1 | contig 11552 bp, 5 predicted proteins | sample MGYA00238178_ERZ772708 | MGnify/ENA primary metagenome ERZ772708 (study PRJEB29002, sample SAMN05720212) | activated sludge metagenome | isolation source: anaerobic digester from wastewater... | reverse complement strand
AGAAACGAATTTAAATGCTCCCATCATATTTCCCAAATCAACTAAACCAACTGCCGAAAAATTATTTTCCAGGGCTTTATTGATGAGTTCTTGTATATTAGAAGAGGCTTGAAGCGAGGAATAAATGCTGTGATTGTGAAAATTAAAATAGTCGCCAATTTCAATTTCATCAGTATCACCAAAATCGACTTTCTTTTTCTTTTTCGAACCTGCAACCTGTCGTCGGATAATAATCCCGAATGGTTGAATTGGAGTGGAATGCTGTGCAATAAAATCCTTTAATTCTGCCTCAGAAATCTTTAATTTTTCTGCCGGAATAATCCCAATCCGCATCATTTCAAAGAAAACCTGTGCCGTTGCATTTACATCGGCTGCAGCGTTATGAGCTTCATCGAATTTTTCATCGTACAGTTTTTCATAAAGTTCGGTCAGTTTCGGAGATTTAAACCTGCCGTTTCTTCCACCACCCAATTGGCAATAGTTGGTTCCTAATTCCATGGTGTCTGCGGAAGGTATTTTCTCTAAAGAATTTTCAATTTCTTTTCGGAAAAATTCTGCGCCTACAATCTTGTAATCAAAGTCGATATTGTGACCGGCGACTACTTCAGCTTTCTTCAAAACTTCTTTAAACTCTTCTAAAACTTCCTGAAGATTTCTCCCTTCTTCATTGGCCATTTTTGTAGAAATACCATGAATTCTACTCGCATTAAAAGGAATATCGAAACCTTCGGGTTTGATGATATAATCTTGATTTTCGAGCAATGTTCCATCTTGAGCATGAAGTTGCCACGCAATTTGAACCATTCTTGGCCAATTGTCTGAATCAGAGAGCGGTGCATTATAATTTTTGGGTAAACCTGTGGTTTCAGTATCGAAGATTAAATACATTTATGTTATATAATTTAGACAAAAAAATAGAAGAATTTTGGTAAAATTAGGCTAAAATTTCTTTAAATAAAAGTTGGGATTTTCAAAATTGATATAATCATGATTTCTCTTTTTAAAAATATTTTTTTTATTGCATCTCTTTTTTTAATGCTTTCGTTTAAAAATAAGGGAATCAATACAATTAATAAAATTGGGTTTTTAAAGGATGGACTTTATGATAAAATATACAAATACAACTAATAACTCATAATATGATAGAAAATTAATATTAAAGTTCATTTAAATTTAACAAATGTATAGATTGTCTGAATTTATAATTTTGTAATTTTACAAAAATCCTATTATCATGAAAAAACAAATTTTACTTTCGATTTTTGGCGCAACGATGTTAAGCGCTACAATGAATGCACAAGGTCAAGATCCATTTCTTGGACAGATTGCTTTTGTTGGTTTTAATTTTGCTCCCGTCGGATGGGCGGAATGCAATGGCCAATTATTACCTATCGCACAGAATGCTGCATTATTTTCCTTATTAGGAACACAATATGGCGGAAATGGAACAACAAATTTTGCCTTACCCGATATGCGTGGTCGCGTGGTCGTTCATTCCGGACAAGGACCTCAATTGTCAATTTATACTCAGGGACAAATTGGTGGAACTGAATCAGTTACTCTTACACAAGGAGAAATGCCTACTCATACTCACCTCGTTAATGCAGTCACTGCTGAAGGAAATGATGCATCACCAACCGGAAATTTACCTGCAAACACTAAAACTCTTGACAAAGAATATTCCACTGCTGTTGCGAATACAACAATGAAAAGCACCATGCTCAATCCGACGGGCGGAAGTTTGCCGCACGAAAACAGACCGCCTTATTTGGCACTTAAATGTATTATTGCACTCCAAGGAATTTTTCCCTCAAGACCTTAATTTATGAAAAAATTAATTTTATTTTCAATGTTTTGTTTGGGGAATATTTCATTCGCACAAACAATAGATTTTAAAGGCTGTATTCCCTTGTTTGACAATCAAACCTACACCTTTAATAAGACTGGAACCGATTCTTTCGGTAAAAACATTTACATTACAACACCCGTGGATGGTAATCAACCATGCGGCGGTTTAGGTACTTGTGAATTTAAATTACAGTGGAACAATACCTTATCGAGATGGGAGTATTTAGCAGACCAAGGAAATGGCGATTTTGTAAATCCATTCCTAATCTATTACAGCTCAACAGCAAATAGCGCTGGAAATAATCCACCCAATATTGCCATCGGTACCTGGAAAGAAAACACGGCAGTAACTTCAGGTGAATGTGGTGGAAATTTAACGGACACGAATGCAACCATGACGGGAGATGTACGCACTACTGTTCTCGCTGTAAATGAATTTGATCAAACGAAAATTACCATCTATCCAAATCCAGCTACAGAATACATCAGTATTACGGGTCTTGATAACATAAAAAGTATAAAAATAATTTCTACTGATGGGAAAATAATCTCAACCATTACTAATAAAGGAGAAATTAATATCTCAAAACTTGTACCGGGTGTTTATTTTGTGGAGATTCAAACCGACCGTTCTACAATCGATCGGATTAAATTCATCAAAAAATAAATAAATAAATACGATTCAAACTCCTGTCTAAAAACAGGAGTTTTTTTTTATTTAAAAAGTAGATAAGTATTATTTTTAAAATTGAATCTCTTTTTTTTCGAATTCCATTAAAATTTTTATCTTTGGTTACTATGGAAATTGATTCAAAACAAAAGGTTTCGCAGGAGATTTTACTCAAAGCATTTAATCACATGATGGTTGCAAAAGCAACTGCAGATGTGTATGAAGAAAACAGAAACATCTGCAAATACGTTCACTCTACTTCTCGCGGTCACGAAGCAATTCAGCTTGCCACTGCTTATCAATTAACGAAAGAAGACTGGGTTTCGCCTTATTATCGGGACGAAAGCATGTTGCTTGGAATGGGTTTCGAACCGTATCAATTAATGCTTCAGTTATTAGCAAAAGCGGAAGATCCATTTTCTGGTGGTCGTTCCTATTATTCACATCAATACAGTAGAGCAGAAAATTTGCCGAAAATAATTCACCAAAGTTCCGCTACCGGAATGCAGGCAATTCCCACAACCGGAGTTGCACAGGGAATTAAATATATTCAGGAATTTAACTTACAAGAATTTGAAAAAAATCCTGTTGTAGTTTGCAGTTTCGGGGATAATTCTATTACAGAAGGTGAAGTTTCCGAAGCATTTCAATTTGCAGCACTTCATCAATTGCCGATTATTTTTCTGGTTCAGGATAATGAATGGGGAATTTCGGTAACAAAAGAAGAAGCCAGAACTTCCGATGCCTATGATGTCGCGGCCGGATTTGTCGGTTTAAACAGAATGAAAGTAGATGGAACCGATTTCGAAGCCAGTTTTTTAGCCATGGAAGAAGCTGTGAATTTTGTTCGGGAAGAAAGAAAGCCGATTTTGGTTTGTGCAAGTACAGTTTTAATCGGGCATCATACTTCTGGCGTTCGTCGGGAATTTTATCGCGATGAAGATAATCTGGGAAAACACCGCCAAAAAGATCCGGGGAATATTTTAAGAAAAAGATTACTGGAAGACGGAGTTGATGAAGAACTTTTAAAACAAATAGAAAAAAAAGCACGGCTTCAAGTGGAATCCGACTTTCAAAAAGCGATTGAAGCGGAAGATCCAAAACCAGAAACCGTAGAAAATCACGTCTTCGCTCCTACTTCGATTACGGAAGAAGTTGGAGAAAGAAAAGGAAAAAATCCGGAAAAAATTGTGATGGTCGATGCAGCCATTCACGCTATTCAGGAAATTATGTGGAAACATCCTGAAGCATTGCTTTACGGACAGGATGTGGGTGAAAGAATCGGCGGCGTTTTTCGGGAAACGGTGACTTTAGGTAAAAAATTCGGGAATAAGAGAGTTTTTAACACGCCAATTCAGGAAGCATATATTATAGGAAGTACCGTTGGAATGAGTGCAGTTGGGTTAAAACCAATTGTGGAAGTTCAGTTCGCAGATTATATTTATCCCGGAATCAATCAGTTGATCACGGAAGTTTCAAAATCAAATTATTTGAGCAACGGAAAATTTCCGGTGAGCAATATTATTCGCGTTCCAATCGGCGCTTACGGCGGAGGTGGACCGTATCACAGTGGAAGTGTAGAAAGCATTTTGGCGAATATTAAAGGAATAAAAATCGCTTATCCAAGTAATGCAGCAGATTTTAAAGGATTGTTAAAAGCCGCATATTATGATCCAAATCCGGTGATTATGTTGGAACATAAAGGTTTATATTGGAGTAAAGTTCCCGGAACAGAAGAGGCAAAAACCATCGAACCTGACGAAAATTATATTTTACCTTTCGGAAAAGGAAATTTAATTGTTGAAGCCGATAAAACTGAAACTCAAAAAGGCAGAACAATGCTCATCGTAACCTATGGAATGGGTATTTATTGGGCAAAAGAAGCCGCCAAAAATTTCGCAGGAAGAGTTGAAATTATCGATTTGCGAACCTTAATTCCTTTAGATGAAAATTTGGTTTACGAGCGGACTAAAATTCATGGAAAATGTTTGGTTCTCACGGAAGAACAAATTCAAAACTCCTTTGCAGAAGCTTTAGCACAAAGAATATCTAAAAACTGTTTCCGGTATTTAGATGCACCGGTTGAAGCAATGGGTTCATTAAACCTTCCTGCAGTTCCGATTAATTTAGTTTTAGAAAAAGAAATGCTTCCGAATGCGGAAAAACTTTCTTTAAAAATTGGGGAAATGTTGACTCAGTAATATTGACATCAATCTTAAAATGAGAAAGTCACAAAAGAGTTCATTATTGAAAACTTTTGTGACTTTGTAGTTTAAGCTAACCCCACCAAAAAGCCGACGCAATAATACAAAGTCAAACAGCTGCACCAAACAATAGCATTTCTTTTTTATTCTTTTTTAAATTTTCTTTGAAATAGCGATTTTATTGGGCGAACAATTCTGGCTATCCATTACAATTTTTTTTTAAAGTAGATAATTATACAAAGAAAGTTTTGGCAAAAAAGAGGATTTCAATTATTCTCTAGATTGCAATTTTCCTTAGATTAAGAAAGGAATTTATTTAAAATCAAATAGTTAAATTTTCCCCATGTTGAGATAAATCCAAACCTATTTTTTCAGAATCTTCAGAAACACGCAGCGGAATTATAAAATCGGTTATTTTATACAGTAAAATCGCTCCAAAAAAAGTAAATAATGAAACTAAAATAAGTGCAGTCATATGATGGAAAAACACACTAAAACCTCCGTGCAGTAAACTTGCATTCTTACCGTGTGCTAAAATTGCAGTCAAAATCATACCCATAATCCCACCAACTCCGTGACAGGCAAAAACATCTAAAGTATCATCAATTTTTTTAAGTTTTTTCCAATTCATTATTAAATTAGAAACCACAGCAGAAATAAATCCCACAAAAATACTTTCAGAAATACTTATAAAACCAGCAGCTGGAGTAATGGCGACCAAACCTACGACTGCACCAATACAAGCTCCCATTGCAGAAACTTTTCTTCCATTAATTCTATCAAAAAATATCCAAGTAATCATTGCCGCGCCTGAAGCAATTGTTGTTGTTCCAAAAGCCATCGCGGCAGTTGCATTTGCAGCCAAAGCGGACCCTGCATTGAAACCAAACCAACCGAACCACAACATTCCTGTTCCCAAAATCACAAATGGAATATTTGAAGGTTGATGATCCAGATTTTTTCTTTTTCCTAAAAATAAAGCTCCAGCAAGCGCCGCAAAACCTGCACTCATGTGAACAACGGTTCCGCCAGCAAAATCTTTAATACCGAAATATTTATTAAGCAATCCATCGGGATACCAAATCATGTGACAAAGTGGACAGTAAATAAAGAGACTGAATAAAACCATAAAAACCAAATAAGAAATAAACCGAACTCTTTCTGCAAATGATCCTGTAATTAAAGCGGGCGTGATCACCGCAAATTTCATCTGAAAAAGCGCAAATAAAATAAAGGGAATTGTGGGAGCCAAGTCTTTGTGAGGAAGGCTTCCAACTTTAGTGAAAAAAGGATAAGAAAATGGATTTCCAATAATTCCATAATGAATTCCATTGATAGCGAAACCTAAAGATTCTCCAAATGATAAACTAAAACCAATAACTACCCAGAAAATAGAAATGACTCCCAAAGCAATGAAACTCTGCAACATGGTAGAAATCACATTTTTTTGTCGAACCATTCCTCCATAAAAAAAAGAAAGTCCGGGTGTCATCAAAAGGACCAATCCTGATGCAGTTAAAATCCATGCAACATCGGCTCCAACGATTTTGTCTTCACTCAAAAACTCGTTGATATTGGGTGCAATTTCTTCATTTTTCCAAAATAAAGCGGTTATCGCTGTTATAGAAATTATTGCAAAAGAAACGATCCAGCGTTTTTCAATTTTCATGTTTATTTTTGTTTTATCCCTACAAAAATATAAAAATATTTTAATATTTAATAAACTTTAAAGAAACACCCCTATTGAAATTTACATTTTCATTAAATTATTATAAAAATTTAAAAATATTTAATTTTAATTGAAAATCATTCTCGAATCTTAGTTTTGTAAAATGAATTTGTATTTTTGTAGAAATCATCTTTTAAAATGTCCGACAATATTTCCCAAAAAATAGAAGATCTACGCGCCGAACTTCATCAACACAATTATAATTATTATCAAAACGATCATGCTACAATTTCCGATCTTGAATTCGATCTTAAACTCAAGGAACTTCAAGATTTAGAGAAAGAACATCCGGAATTTTTTGATCCCAACTCTCCTACTCTGCGTGTTGGTGGAGAAATCACCAAAAATTTTCCTACGATTCAACATCAATTCAGAATGTATTCTTTGGATAATTCTTACGATTTCGATGATTTGGAAGACTGGGAAAAACGCATCATCAAAACCATCGATGATCCGGTAGAATTTGTGGCTGAGTTAAAATATGATGGCGCCTCGATTTCAATTTTTTATGAAAACGGGAAATTAATTCAGGCCGTAACGCGTGGTGATGGTTTTCAAGGCGATGAAATCACGAATAACGTTCGAACAATTTCCGACGTTCCATTAACTTTAAAAGGTGATTTTCCGAACCAATTTTTTATGCGTGGTGAAATTTATTTAACCCGAAAAAACTTCGATAAGATCAATGAAAGACGAGAAGAGGAAGGTTTGGATTTATTCATGAACCCGAGAAATACCGCGTCCGGAAGTTTGAAAATGCAGGATTCCGCCGAAGTTCGAAAACGCAGATTATCGGCAGTTTTATATCAATTTATTTCCAGTGAAACTCCATTAGAAACGCATTGGGAATTATTGCAAAACGCAAAAAAATGGGGCTTTAAAATTTCTAATGAGGCAAAACTTTGTAAAAATTTAGAAGAAGTAAAAGAATTCATCAATTTTTGGGACGAAAAAAGACATGAACTTCCCTTTGAAATTGATGGAATCGTTTTGAAGGTAAACTCCCTTAAACAACAGTCACAATTGGGTTATACTGCAAAATCTCCACGTTGGGCAATGGCGTATAAATTCAAAGCTGAAAAGGTAGAAACTGAATTGCAAAGCGTCACTTATCAGGTGGGAAGAACCGGTGCAATTACTCCGGTCGCGAATTTAAAACCCGTTTTATTGGCAGGAACTATTGTAAAAAGAGCCAGTTTGCACAACGAAGACATCATCAAAAAACTTGGTTTGCATGATCATGATTATGTGTATGTAGAAAAAGGCGGCGAAATTATTCCAAAAATTGTGGGGATTAATCTAGAGAAAAGAGCTTCAAATTCCCAAGAAATTGAATACATCAAAAACTGTCCGGAATGCGGAACAGAACTCATAAAATTAGAAGATCAGGCGATTCATTTTTGTCCGAATGACCTGCATTGTCCACCACAAGTTGTGGGAAGAATGATCCATTATGTTTCCCGAAAAGCGTTGGATATTGAAGGATTAGGCGCAGAAACCATCGAACAATTGTATCGAGAAAAATTAGTAGAAAATCCCGCAGATTTTTATGTTTTAAAGAAAGAACAATTGCTTCCGTTGGAAAGAATGGCAGAAAAATCTGCGCAAAATATTATCGACGGTGTAGAAAAATCAAAAGAAATTCCCTTCGAAAAAGTATTGTTTGGAATTGGCATCAAACACGTTGGAGAAACGGTTGCAAAGAAATTAGCGAAAAATTTCAATACGATTGATGATTTGAAAAATGCAACAGCAGAAGAACTGATTCAAGTGGAAGACATCGGCGGGAAAATCGCTGAAAGTATTGTAAAATTCTTTAATGATTCAGAAAACATTTTAATGATTGAACGCTTAAAATCCTATGGAGTTCAATTAGAAAAAGGTGAAAATACCAACGAAGTTTTAAGCAATACCTTAGAAAACAAAACCTTCCTTTTCACCGGAAAACTTTCTCTCTTTACACGAGAAGCAGCTGAAGAAATGGTAGAAAAACATGGCGGAAAAAATATTTCTGCGGTTTCTAAAAATCTCAATTATTTGGTAGTTGGCGAAAAAGCCGGAAGCAAACTTAAAAAAGCGCAAGACATCGGAACTATTGAAATATTAGATGAACAGGAGTTTTTGAACCTTATTTCAGAATAATTTACATTTCCAAAACATTGAAAAACAAGGTATTGCAATTTCTTTAATAGATATTAATTTTTGTTTGAGAAAATCCAGCATTAGTATGCAATAAATATGTTTTCCTAAAAATTGTTCGATTACGGTTAATGTTCAGATAAATCTATTTCATTAAGAATAAACCACTTAATATCGTATATCAATAAATTTTAAAAAATAATTCCAAGATTTATTTTTCGTACTGCAATTTTATTTACATTTGATTAAATTATTAAATAAATATTGGCTTATGAAAAAACATGTATTTTCTGCAGGATTAATAATGCTGCTCGTTGCAGGTCAGTTTTCGGCACAAGAGTTTGTGAGTAAACGAAATTTAGACTCCAATGGCAGAGTTGATTTAATCACTTTTAACGGTGGTTTAAGCTCAAAATCAACGAACATTAATGAAATTTTAAAGCAAAGTTTGAATCTGGATTCCCGGTCATCTTTGCAAAGCATCAAAACAAACTTGGATCCCTCAAGTTCTTTTGTAGATGAAAAATTTCAGCTTTATTATGATGGAATCAAAGTTCAGTATGTCGTTTATACAACGCATTCCCAAAACGGAAAAATAGAAAGTTTATCCGGGAACATGTTTCCAATTACCGACGTTACTACCAAACCTGCTTTAAGTGCGACATCAGCTTTAAATTCTGCAATAAAGCATACTGGTGCACAAAAATACATGTGGGAAGATGAACAATACGTAAAAGAAAATTCTTACAAAAAACCAGACGGGGAATTGGTTTTAATTCCGATCGAACAAAATGACGGTTCATTTAAATTACTTCTGGCTTATAAATTCGACATTTATGCAGCGCAACCTCTAAGCAGAGACTATGTTTACGTAGATGCATTGGATGGCAAAATTTTGATGACTGATGCAATCATTAAACATGCGAAAAATTTCTACGGTGAAGCTTCTGCTTCTCACCAAGAAAATTCTGAACATCATTCTGAAGCTGCAAATACAAAATTAGCTTTGGTGAATGGAACTGCAGCTACAAGATACAGCGGTTCACAAACAATTGCGACCACTTTGGTTGGAAGCAACTACACGCTTCGCGATTCTTCCAGAGGAAATGGCGTTTTCACTTATAACCTTAGAAAAGGAACTGCACTAACTTCAACAGATTTCACAGATGCAGATAACAACTGGACTGCCGCAGAATTTAACAATGCTGCCTTTGATAATGCTGCTTTAGACGCACATTGGGGAGTTTCCAGCACGTACGATTATTTTAAAAACACCTTTAACAGAAACTCTTACAATAATGCAGGAGCAGCTTTAAAAAGTTACATTCATTACAGTTCTGCTTATGAAAACGCTTATTGGTCCGGCTCCGAAATGGTTTACGGAGATGGAGCTTCTACTTTTTCACCTTTAACTTCTTTAGATGTAACCGCTCATGAATTAGGACACGCTGTTTGCGAATATTCTGCAAATCTGGTATACTCCAGAGAATCCGGCGCGATCAATGAAGGTCTTTCAGATATTTGGGGATCAGTGGTAGAAAATGCTTTTGCACCAACCAAACAGAATTTCCTGATTGGTGAAGACATTACAAAAACTTCTCCAGGTTATTTACGTTCCATGAGTAATCCGAAATCAGGATTAAGTGCACAACCAGACACTTATTTAGGAATAAACTGGAAAGCTGCAACAAGCAGTTGTACGCCATCGCAAGCCAATGATCAATGTGGGGTTCATTACAACAGTGGAGTTCTGAATCATTTCTTTTACATTTTAACGCAAGGGAAAACCGGAACAAATGACAAAGGAAACTCTTACTCTGTAACTGGAATCGGTTTTGATAAATCTGCAAAGATTGTCTATAGAATGGAAACCTCTTACCTTACTTCAACTTCTACTTATGCAAATGTTCTAACTTACGCAATTCAGTCTGCCAAAGATTTATATGGCGTTGGTTCTCCGGAAGCTATTGCGACACAAAACGCACTTTATGCAGTAGGATTAGGAACAGCATATACTGGTGGAACAACTGCAGATACAACAGCTCCTTCTGCACCTGCTAATCTTTCTGCAAGTGGAACAACTTCTGTTGCAACAAATTTAACCTGGACTGCTTCTACCGATAACGTAGGTGTAACTGGCTATAATGTTTACAACGGTGCAACTTTATTAGGAACTACAGCAACTACCACATATTCTGTGACAGGATTAACTGCTTCTACAACGTATAGTTTTTCTGTAAAAGCAAAAGATGCTGCTGGAAATATTTCTGCTTCAAGCAACGTTTTATCGGTAACAACAAGTTCTACTACAACTCCACCGGTAGCTTATTGCGCTTCGAAAGGAAATTCTACTTCTGATGAGAAAATCGGAAAAGTAGTTTTTGGAACGATCAATAATACTTCTACAGGAACTGCAGGGTATGAAAACTTCACCGCTCAAATTGCGAATGTAAATAAAGGAACTGCGTACACGATTACGATTACTCCAAAATGGACTTCAACTACCTACAATGAAGGTTATGCAGTCTTCATTGATTACAATGCAGATGGAGATTTTGCTGACGCAGGAGAAACCGTATTCACCAAAGCAGCTTCTAAAACTACCCCAGTTTCTGGATCCATCACCATTCCTGCAACTGCATTGACTGGAAATACCAGAATGAGAGTTTCCATGAAATACAATGGAATTCCAACTTCTTGTGAAGCCTTCTCTTACGGACAAGTAGAAGATTACACTTTGAACATTAAAGCTGCAGGAACCGTTGCTTCTTTAGCGGGTGCAAATGTTGAAACTGCTGTTAATGTTTATCCAAATCCAGTGAAGGATGTTTTGAATATCAATGCTAAAGGAGATTACAATTATCAATTAGTTTCTACAGACGGAAAAATCATTAAAGATGGTAACCAGTCTGAAAGTGCGATCAACGTTCAAAATTTGCCAACAGGAATGTATATCATGAAG
>ENA-UPXM01005953-UPXM01005953.1-activated-sludge-metagenome-genome-assembly--contig:-NODE-5953-length-11555-cov-142.697130_pt1 | contig 11555 bp, 8 predicted proteins | sample MGYA00238178_ERZ772708 | MGnify/ENA primary metagenome ERZ772708 (study PRJEB29002, sample SAMN05720212) | activated sludge metagenome | isolation source: anaerobic digester from wastewater... | reverse complement strand
GACATTTGTGCCCATCTTTGTGTTGTCCTTGACATTTGTGTCCATCTTTGTGTTGTCCTTGACATTTGTGCCCATCTTTGTGTTGTCCTTGACATTTGTGTCCATCTTTGTGTTGACCATCACATTTTTTTCCATCTTTTTGTCCTTGACATTTATGTCCATGTCCATGTCTGTGTTCTTGACATTTGTGTCCATCTTTATGCTTACCTTGACACTCATGCTCTTTTTTAACGGTTTCAGCCTTCTTTGCAGGTTCTTTTTTTACTTCTTTCTTAACTTCTTTTTTAACAGGATTTTGTGCTGCTACATATTGAGTTTGTAGCCCAAAGGTAAAGAGGCTTACCATTAATAATAGAATCAGTTTTTTCATAATTTTTTAATTTGTTTATTGAATTGATATTATTAATATTACCATACATCGACTTTGACACTTTAAAACTAGAAAAGTTAAATCAAAATAAAAAAAAATGCAAAAAAGTTTTTAAATTGGTAAAATTTCACTTTTAGAAAGCAACTCCGGCACTCACTGAAAATGCATCTAAATTGACTGTACTAGATCTAATACCATAATCATAACTTGTTTTTACAAATAGTAGATTTTGCATTTCATATCCCATTGTGCAGTAAAGTTCTACATCATCATTTATTTTGTAGGAGATTCCCAATTCGGGATTTAAGCAGAGTCCCATAGGAAGGAGCCCTTTGCTTGTTATGGAGCTATAACCTATTCCTATAGAGAAGTAGGGAGCTAAACTACTTTGTAACATTCGAGCTCTAAAATGGAGGTACAGAGGGAATAGAAAAAGATCTGCGTCATAATAATAACGCACTCCAACTCCCACACCGGCAGAGATATAAGAATTAAAATAATAGCTTTGTCCCAAATTGAGTTTAATACGGTTGATATTTTCTCCAAACAATTGGTATTGGTACCCGACCTCAACCATGATTTGAAATCTGCGCTTCCGGTTTATATTTTCAACCTGATTAGGGGATGCAATGGATGAGCCTTGATTCTCATTACTTTGCTCCTGGTTTATGTTTTGACCGTACGAGATCACGATAGTGAACACTAACAGAATGAGTAGAAAGCATTTTTTCACCAATTGGGGTAAATTATAAATCTTTAGCATAATAGTAGGGATTTGTTAAAGATAATTGAACCCTCAAAGATAATATCTTTTTTAATATAAACTCTAATTTTAGAAGGCAATTCCAAAGCTGGTTGAGAATGCACCTAAATTGTACACTATCGGACGTGTATGTACGGTAGGAAATATAAAGTTATAATTGACATAGTCAATTTCTCCACCGGCAACATTTTGCATCTCATATCCAAATGTGAGATGAAGTTCAACTTTTTCGCTAACTCTGTAAGATAACCCGAACTCAGGATTTAAAGAGAGTCCCAAAAGAGCGGGTCCCTCACTTGTCAAGAAGGTGTAACCCACTCCAATTGAAAAATAGGGAGAAAACTTACTTTCTAAGAGTCGAGCTCTAAAGTTGTAAGTTAGAGGGAATAGAAAATTATCATGATTATGATAATAACGTACTCCAAGACCCACACCCATAGACATATAAGAGTTAAATTGATAGTTCCCTGCAATATTGAATTTAACACGATTTATGTTTGTAAAAAATGGTTCGAATTGGTATTGGTATCCAACATCGACTACGAGTCTAAATCCACGTCTAACGCTTGTATTTTCAATTAGATTAGGGGTCGTTATTGATGAACCTTGATTCTCACTATTTTGCTTCTGGTTTACAGTTCGACCATACGAGATAATCACAGTAGAAATAAATAGTGAGAGTAGAAAATATTTTTTCAATGATCCGGCTAAATTGTTAATCTTTTTCATAGTGGTATGGATTTGTTAAAAAATAATTGTACTTTCAAATATAATCTCTTTTTTTGAATTAAACAATCAAAACCAAATTTTAACATATTTTTTGTATTAATTGATTTTCAGTAGGTTATCTATTTGTTTCTAAATTTGATCTGATTCGATTTGTTAAAATTTAAATTTTTATGGGAAAATATGGGTGAAATTTTAGCAAAGTATCATTGTTTTAATGTTAAATTTAGTCTGTAAAATGTGGTTTTTTTTTTAATAATATTAAAAATAGGAATCAGGAATCTAAAAGTTAGATTACATAGATTTGTTTTTATATGGAAGTATAAAAAAATAGAGTATTTTTGCAAACTAAACTAAGAGTTTAGCAGTTAAATGAAAAAAATCAATCTCGATCAACAAAAAGGCATGCCTTATATCTATCTTGTAGTGGGATGTCTGGTTTTTGCTTATGTTTTGGTAAGGGCTATCCTTTTGGATATTACTTTTGATGAATCCTGGACAGTGAGAGATTTTGTTTCTCAAACACTCTTCAATGTATTACGCTACACTCCATGTGATGCCAATAATCATCTTCTCAATACACTGTTAATCAAGTTTTTCTACTCTTTTTTACCTCATACTGTGTTTGTTGCTCGAATTCCCAATGTTGTGGCTTCGATTTTATATATTTTCTTTGCCTACAAAATCTGTCGGAAATTTTGTTCGGAACCGATTGCATTTTTTAGCTTTATTATCCTTTTAGTTAATCCCTTTTTGTTAGACTTTTTCAGTCAAGCCAGAGGTTATGGCTTATCATTGGGTTTCCAAATGGGATCGCTCTACTATTTTTTGTTATACGTGAGAGATGCTCACCTGAAGGATTTGATCAAGATGTTCTCTTTTTCATTCTTTAGTGTGCTGTCGATTTTTGTTATGATCAATTTCTTTATAGCAGAAATCTGTATTGTTTTCTTGTTGTCCATATTGAAACCGGTACATTATAAACCGAAGGCAAATATCATAGTGGTTTCTACTTTCTCTATTCTTTTGGCTTTGGTTATTTATATTCCTATTACCAGACTGCTTGAATCCAATTCGCTATATCACGGAGGAAGAACTAGTTTTTATCACGATTCTTTAGCCTCATTAATGGAATTGTCTCTTTATCAACAATCTATGAGCAGTGGGGTCTTCACAGTATTAAATGTCTTTTTAATCGTAGTGGGTGCTGTGATAGTTCTCTCTTTTTTGCATAAACAAAAATGGATATCTCCTAAAAATGCAGCTGTATTGATTTTGTTTTTATCTGTTTTGGCAGTCATTATGCAATACTATCTATTGGGGACTTTATATCTTTTAGATCGTGCTGCGCTCTATTTTTATCCGTTATTCATAATCGCTTTTGCATTATCACTAAACGAAGTGAGGTTTGTTTACGTAAAAAACATATTGATTGTTATTGTCTGTTTGGCTTTTTGTTTTAATTTTTTCAAAAATGCCAATTTAAATAAAACAGCATTGTTCTATTTTGAAGCACATACCAGAGATCTTCTGGGATTAATTAACCAGGATGGAAAAGATCAGCAGAAAGTGATGAAAATTGATTATTCATGGCCTTTTGAGTCAGGTATTCAATATTATGTTATTGAAAAGAAGCACTATCCCTATGTTGAGTCAATTCACAATCGACATGATCGCTCGGAGGTCAACCCAGATTTTGATTACTATATTTATTTAAGTAATTCTCTGGCACGTGCCTGTTACTGGGCGCAGTATGAAACGATTTTAAAACAGCGGGATTCACTAATTTTGTATAAAAGCTATCCCAAAGAGGGAGTCATGATTTTTAAACGGAAATAGTGAATTATTTTTTTTATTTTTGTCAGTTGTAAAAAAAGTAATCATGGGTGTTAGAAAAATCTCTTTTTGGTTCTTGTTCTGGTCTTTTTTCTCTATGAATCTGTTTGGTCAATCGGTAGTTACACTGGATGATTGTATCAATTGGGCCGTCTCTATTTCATCGGAGAATTTGCAAAAAAATCTGAATGAAGAGCTCTTAAAGGTCAAATTGCATGATGTTTCTTCTCATATTTTTCCTCATTTGGAATTGTTGGGCTCTCTCAATTACTATTCACATGTTCCTCAATTGCCCTCTCAGTTAGGATATGCTCCTCTTTCTAAAGATCAATATGCAGCATCTTTAGAGTTTTCGCAAATGCTCTATGATGGTAACCAGTTCTACTACAACCGTCAGTATGAAAGAATGATGAATCGTAATGAGTTGCATAAATTAGACCTTTCTCTGAATCGGATTAAAGATCAGGTGATCGATATTTATTTAAACTTATTGATTATCAATAAGAAGATTGATCTTTTGGCGATTATTGATGCATCGATAAAAGAGCAATTTGAGAATGCCAAAGTGTTATTGAAAGAGGGGGTGATTTACGGTAACATGGTTTCACAATTGGAGTTGGAGATTCTTAAATTGCAACAACAAACCGAGGAGTTGTATGCTATCAGGAGTTCATTAATCCATTCCCTGTGTCTTTTGACCGGACATAGTTTGACTGAGTCAACCTTCCAAACTCCGGAGTTTCCTGTTTTACAGCGAGATCTTCCTTCTCAACGTTTAGAGTTAGCAATCTTTGAGACAACATTAAAGGGGTTGGATTACCAAAAAAAACTTTCTATGTCCAAGAGTTTGCCTAATCTTACTTTTTATGCATCAGGAGGTTATGGTCGTCCCACTTATGATCTGTTTGATAACCAATTCAAATGGTATTATCATGTAGGATTACAATTGCGTGTGCCAATTATCTCATGGGCAAAAACAGTCGGAATAGGAGATATTATCAGCTTGCAGAAAAAGATCGTGGAGCAACAACGTAGTGATTTTGAGAAATATAATCAGATGGCGATTCAAGAAAAGTGGGATGAGATTGCTAAGATTGAGAAACAACTCCTTCTGGATGAAGCGATTGTCGTAAAGCAGGCAGCGATTACTGAAAGCTTTAAACAACAACTACGGCACGGTGCGATCACTCCTTTTGATTATATCAAGCAACAAAACGAAGAGCTACAGTCTCAAATTAATCGCGAAGTACACAAAATGCAACTCCTGAAAGCGGGCTACGAATTAATGGCGTTAAAAGGGAGATTGTAAAAATAAATTTTGTTTATCCAAATTTTTCGACTATCTTTGTAGCCTAATATTACTAACATGGCTGCCCGATCTCGATTTGCTTCCCTTTGGGGGTTCTATTGCTTTTTTATTTCCTTACTTTTAGCAACCCCGCTTCATTCCAATTCATTACCTACATCCAGAGAGTCGCTTCCTTATTGCTACTCTGAGTTAACCCATTTCCCGGCACTTTTTCCATTGTATCCTCATGTCCGACTGCAATGCGGGGTAGAGAATCGTTATCTGGTACCGGAACTTTCTACACAGTGCTTGCTCTTTCATCTTCCTGTATCAAAAAACCATTTCATTGTCCAGTTGGAACATTTTGGATATTCCCATTTTGGGTCGATAGAGAGCAGTTTGGGGTATGTTCGTCAATTTGGGCGCAGTTTCTCCACGTCATTGAAGTTTCACCATCTGTACTATCATGTATCGGGATATGAAAATAAGCAGGGGATTACCTTTTCGCTTTCGTTTTGGCTGAAATTGAACTCCAAAATGGGAATGGGAGTCGCTTTGTACAATCCGCCGAGGATTCCCTTTTTGGATGCGCAACGAGAACCGATGCCGGTATCTTTCCAATGGATAGTGACCTACCAGGTAGCGCAGCGCGTGCTCTTGTCGGCAAAAGTGGTGAAAAAGATTCCGGGGGAGATCGACTTTCAGCTCTCCGGTTGGGTTACTGCCAAACAGTTCCATTTTATGCAACAGATTTCCTTTCAACAGCTTTCATTGGGCTTTGGATTGGAGTATCGTCGTTTCCTTTTCCTCTTTAACTTCCAATATCACTATCGTTTGGGGCTTTCTCCCTCTTCGCTGATTACTTACTCAAAGCTCTAACATGATGACTCTTTTACTGATACCGCTCAAGTATTTTCTGCTCTGCACACTGGCACTCTCCATGGCGCATGCTCTTTATTCCCAGCAAGATAGTGTCCGTAACGACACTGAATGGTCTCCCCCCTTTTTTATTGATTTAGAAACAGAAAAAATAGATAGTGAGGAAAATCTGGATTTAATGGAGGAACTGATCATACAGGAAGAGGGTACGAAGTGGAATATCAATCAGCTGAGTCAGGATGTGGCTTTGAATCTATTGCAAATGACTGATTATCAATATTATCATCTACTGAGATATATCGATCAGTTTGGACCTTTGGTAACCATTTATGAGTTGGCAGCGGTTGAAGGTTTTTCTCAAAAAGAGGTGATGCGTTGGGCTCCTTATTTGGTGGTAGAGCCTCCGAAACCGGAGGGTTCGTCTTGGAAAGGCTTCTTTAAACGCTCTAAAAATCAGCTGATTATACGTTCCGGAAGGATTTTGGAGGCACAGCAAAAAGAGGATCAGGGTTCACCGGATAAACTTGCTTTCAAATATAGTTTTGAGACTCTGAATCGTTTTTCGTGGGCATTTTCTGGCGAGAAGGATCCGGGAGAAAAACTATTTAGGGGGGAGCAAAAGCAGGGGTTTGATTTCTATTCAGGGCATCTGCAAGTTAAGAATTGGGGTTTGTTGAAAAAGTTGATTTTGGGAGATTATCGCCTGGAGATGGGGCAGGGGCTTGTGCTGGGGAGTAGCTATTTGCAAGGAAGTGGAATGGGAGTGCGAAAGACGGGCTCAACACTACGAGCTACGGCAGCCATGAATGAAGTGCCTTTGATACGGGGAGTCGCGCTGGAACTGGGAAACTACCGCTGTTGGGGAACTCTTTTCGGCGGAGAACGGCACAATGCAGAGGGTTTTATGGGCTATTTAGCCGGTGCGGAACTCTACTGGCAGACGCGCTTGCTGAGAGTAGGAGCGCGATGGATCTATGCCTGGTATCAACCGCCGATCACGACCGCAGGAAGATGGTATCAACACTTTTATTTTCAGGGGGAAGAGATCTGGAATGGAAGTGTAGATTATCGCATATTATTGCGAAAATCAACTCTTTTTGGAGAGTTGGCAATCTCTCAAGGAGGAGGAGTGGGGATGATTCAAGGAGCGATAATTCCATTGCATCCCTTGTTCAAATCTTTGATTATGGTGCGTCATTATGGTTCTAGGTTTCATTCGATAGCAGGCAATGGATTCTCTCAAAATTCAGTGTTGCAAAATGAGCAGGGAATCTATTGGGCATCTCAAATTGTGGTGGGTAGGAGTATGGAATGGGAACTTTTTGCAGATCTGTTCAGAATCAACTGGTTGAAATATCAATTGGATAAGCCGGAACCGCAACTTCATTTGGGAGTATTGGTAAAATGGCAATTGGCGAGATATCACTGGTTGACCGTACAATATCGCTACAAAACAAAATCGAGGAATCGGAAAACCGGATTCTACAATGAGATTTATACTCAATATACTCATCGGTTGCGGGTGATTGCCCAACTGGAACCCTATACTTTTCTCTCTTTAAAGACGGAATGTAGTTTTTCATGGATAGGAGACCAGATACCTCAGGAGTCATCAAATCCTGTAACACGGGGTGTGTTGGTTTATCAGGATTTGAAATTGAAGTGGGAAGCCATAAAAATGGAGTGGACTGGAAGGGTGGCATACTTTGATACGGACAGCTACGAGGATCGTTTGTATGCGTACGAAAATGATCTTTCTTACTATTTTACGATCCAGAGCTACTATAACAAAGGATTTAGATGCTACTTAATCTGGAAATATCAGTGGAAAGCTTTCCGGTTTCAGTTCCGCATATCCCGCACTATTTTTGATGATAAAGAGGTGATTACCATTGGATTAGATCAGGTGAAAGGGAATCATAAAACGGAAGTAAAAGGACAAATGATCATAAAATTTTAATATTTTAGAAATTTTCAATAAAAAGGTGTAATTTTGCTGCGTTAAAGAAAGGGGTGCCTGAAAGGCTGAGATCAGACCCAATGAACCTGATGCAGGTAATGCTGCCGTAGGGAGATTTTCTGACTTCAAATTTATTTTACCCTCTTTCGGTTTTAAGTTTAATAATTTAAAATTGTAAGAGTTATGTACTACAAAAAAACAAAGTTTACAAAAAAGTTCATTTTTTTGAGTTTTTACATCAGTGCTATGATGGCAACTGATTTGAGTGCTCAATCTTTTCCACAACCCGGTGATACCATCCAAAGAAAACTTAAAGAGGTGGAGATTCAGGGTTCCCTGGGAGAAGCAGTAGAAAATATCTTCTCTTCTACCACTATTTCCGGACAAACAGCGCGGGAAAGTAGTCCCAACGGTTCAATTAATCCCATTTTTGATCAGGTTCCATCCATGATTACCACCTCCGATGCCGGAACGGGAATCGGTTATACTTACATGAGAATCAGGGGAGTAGATCAAACCCGGATCAACGTAACAATGAATGGTGTCGCCATCAATGATGCGGAGTCGCAAGGTACCTGGCTGGTGAATCTGCCCGACTTCGGGACTCACGTTACAGAGTTGAATGTACAACGCGGTGTAGGGAACTCCTCCAACGGATCGGCTGCTTTTGGAGCTTCGATGAACTTTAAAACCCGGACTCCCGAAACAACTCCTTTTCTCGAGATCTACTCCGGTGTCGGATCATTCAGTACATTCCGGAATACAATTACCGGAGCTACAGGATATTACAAAGATCGCCTGGCAACTACTTTTTCTTACTCCAACATCTACAGCAAAGGGTATATTCAAAATGCAACCGCCAAGCTGAACTCTTTTTATCTTTCTTCAGAGTTGAAACTGAATGATCCTCAAAAACAAAGCAAGCGTGATCACACATTGCTCTTTAATCTGCTGACCGGATCAGAAAAAACAGGGTTGGCATGGAATGGAGTTCCTTCCGATATGCTGGAATCTGACAGAACTTTCAATAGTTGCGGACTCTACACTGAGAATGGCGAAGAGAAACGCTATGATAATGAAACCGATAACTACAAACAAACGCATGTGCAGTTTTTCTATCGGATGTTGAATAAACAAACCGGCTATTATTTGAATATCGGGACCCATTTAACTCGCGGACTGGGTTATTATGAGCAGTTTAAAGTGGAGAGAAAGTTTGCTGATTACGGCTTAACTCCTCCGATTATAGATGGGAATAGAATGAAAAGATCCGATTTTATTACTCAGAAATGGTTGGATAATTACTTTTATGGTTTGACGTTCAATACCGGGCAAGCCTATATGATTCAAGGTAATCCTCTGAGAATCAATATCAATGGAGCACTCAATTATTATGATGGAGACCACTATGGCAAAATCGTATGGGCAAGATATTCACAAAATATTCCCGAATTGTACGAATGGTATCGGGGACATGGTGGTAAATTACAGGCTCACATGGCACTCAATGGAGCTTATCAGATAAAAGGATTTACCTTTTTTGCAGAGATGCAGTATCGTATGCTCGACTACAAAATTAATGGTATCGATGATGATTTAATCGATGTTGGTCAAAATTATTTATGGCATTTTTTCAATCCTAAAGCCTCTTTAAGCTATCATTGGGGAGATCTTAGAAAAAGTAGTGCGGAACACACCATCTATTTTTCCTTTGCTATGGCAAACAAGGAACCTACCCGTTCAGATTTGATTGACGCACTGCAAGATAATAAACCGCGTCCGGAAACATTGTACGACTTTGAGTTGGGTTATTTGCTTCAAACAGCCAAGGTGCGCTTCAACTTGAATGGATACGGAATGTACTATGACGATCAGCTGGTATTAACCGGTCAAATCAACGATGTGGGAGCTGCGATGATGAGCAATGTGGATCAAAGTTACCGCATGGGCGTTGAGTTGAATCTGGCGTACAGTCCGGTTGATTTCTTCCAATGGAAGTGGAACCTGACATGGAGTCAGAATAGGATTCTTAATTATGTTCATTATACTGAGACTTATGATGAAAACTGGGAGTTTATCGGTGTTACAGCACAAGAATATACCCATACTCCTATCTCTTTTTCTCCCGCACTGGTACTAAATCATGAATTGTTGTTTATACCTTTTAAGAATTTTAATCTAGGTATAGTAACTAAGGTAGTTAGCAAGCAATATATTGACAATAGGGGGGATGAGAATCATATCTTAAAACCTTATACAGTCACTAATTTGAACTTGAGCTACCTCATTCCCAAGATCAAAAAAGTTAATCTTTCGCTTTATTTTAGTGTAAATAACGTTTTTAACACAAAGTATGAAAACAATGCCTGGTTATGGAGAGCTTACGTTGGCAATGAAACTTATTACGAGGACGGCTATTTTCCACAGGCGGGAATTAATATTTTTGGTGGGGTGAGAATTCGATTCTAAATACTATTCTTCTGCATTGTCTATTTTATTTTAAATAGTGTGCGTAGTTTTTGTTGTAAAAGATTCTTGTCAGGTAGTTGTGTTTTATATTCGGCTATCATCGTTGAGGAGAGACTTCTGCTTAAGGCATATTCAACTACTTCGCTGTCTTTATCTTTACAGAGTAAAACTCCAATACTGGGATTTTCATTACTCTTTTTCACATCTCTATCTAATGCTTCTAGATAAAAATTAAGTTGTCCTAAATGTTCAGGTTTAAATTTATCAGCTTTGAGTTCAAAAGCCACTAAGCATTGTAGTCCACAGTGGTACAGGAGTAGATCTATGAAAAAGTCACTATTGCCAACTTGCAATTTGTATTCTTCTCCAATAAACAAGAAATCTTTACCAAGTTCAAGGATAAAATTTTTCATCTGTCTCACAAGCTCACGTTGTAAATCCCTTTCATTATGTGATTCAGGAAGATTTAGAAATTCGAAAATATAGCTATCTTTGAAGGTGTTCGTAAAATCATTGTTATTCTCTTTTGCCAATGGTGATAGGTTAGAGTTTCCAATCATTGTTCGTTCGAAAAGACTTGCAGAGATTTGCCGGTCAAGTTCCCTTTTACTATAATTTTCTTGTTTAACAAGTTTTAGATAAAATTCCTTTTCTTCAATTGATTTACATCTTGAAAAAATCAACATATTATTTGTCCAACTAATTTCTCTCACCACTGGTGCGAGTTTTGGGAACTCTTTGTAAGTTTCATAAAATTGTTTCATTCTCCAGATGTTTTTGTCTGAGAAGCCTTTAATTTCTGGTTCGTTAGTCTGAATAAATTTTGCTAATTCTGTTACAACAGAGTTACCCCATTCCGATTGTTCGATTTTTTTGCTGATATATTCTCCAATATTCCAGTAAAGATTGATAAGTTCACTATTAACTGTTCTTACAGCATTTTCTCGAGATTGTTTGATTAGATGAATGATGTCCGTGAAACGATTGTCCATGTTGATTTAGATAAGTTACGAGTGATGTATGAGTATAATTATAGTACTGCAAATATACTCGATTTTTATCTAAAATCAAAATTTATTTTAAAGGAATGTAGATTAGATTTTAATTAAATATCACTAAACCAACCTCTTTTTCCTGGAAATCCTGTTTTTAATCGTGAGGATAATTTGAAACAATACCAACACCGCGCTGACACCAACCGCAAAACGTGCTAAATAGTCGCCATGTTTTACATAAAAGGTGATTTCATCGTTGGGATATACTG
>ENA-UPXM01005951-UPXM01005951.1-activated-sludge-metagenome-genome-assembly--contig:-NODE-5951-length-11560-cov-6.904911_pt1 | contig 11560 bp, 10 predicted proteins | sample MGYA00238178_ERZ772708 | MGnify/ENA primary metagenome ERZ772708 (study PRJEB29002, sample SAMN05720212) | activated sludge metagenome | isolation source: anaerobic digester from wastewater... | reverse complement strand
AGTCATGATCCATATTTTTACCTTTATGGATAAGCATACATGTATTTGGTCAACTTTCAATTTCTTCTGCTTCTTCAATAACAATTCAATATGCAATAGTAATTGGGAGCGATTAGTCGTTAAATTATATGGATGATCATGAAGCGCATGTGATGCTTATTAAGGTTAACTAGTTTCAATAGTTTCCAAAACGACTCCTAAACAAGCATTAAATGGCCTACTCTAAAGCAGGCTCTGGCAATCCGAGCTTCCGACCCATTCCAGTTATACGTTCGAGCCTATAATGCCTCACCAATTCTGACAAATCTGAGAACTGGATTGTGTCGATCTCAATCTCTTAGACCGCGCCCAAGATGATGAAGATGGGCACTGGGTAGAGGTTATTTCAGTGCCTTGATTGGCTCACTAAAGCAAACGTTCGTATTATCCTTTACTCTATATATTAGCTTTACGAATTGTTATTGCATCTTCTATCCATTTTTCAATATTTGCTGCTATGTAGTTATAGACATCAGCACTTACTGTTTTAGGAGGATCATAGGATTTTGCAATTGTAGATAGCTTTGCTTTACTTGGTCCATGTATAACATAATCTAGGGGATTTGCTCCTTTCGTTGTTTGCTTGTCATCATGATTTGTAATGTTATGAATGTAAATCACTAGAACCCCTAAACCCTTATCCCAAGATTTGACTATTTCATGATTAATCCATTTACGATTAGCAGTTTCTTTCCCTGCTAGAATTACTGTGCAAGTCCTTCCGTTCATTTGCTCAGCTATCCATGCTTCAATTTTTTTATCTCCACCTTTAGTGATGCTTTCCCAATCATTATCTTTTGCTGGTTGATTGCCTTCAATCACCCCTATATTTCTTACTTTACTTGCTCTCCAGCTATCAGCTGAGTAATGAAAACTATAAAATACTTTGCGCGCCATAAGAATTCCTCTCTAGGGAGTTATTGTTTTAATGAAATCGATTAAAATTTTTGATTTTTCTATTAAAGGTGTTTTAGTGTCGTTAAGTTTTTCTAGATATTCTTTCGCTAAAATTGGGTTTTTATAATAATTTTCTAGATCTGCAATAATCTTTTCATAAATAACTTTGGAGGCATATCCAGTACAACCGATTGGGATACATATATTTCCCAAAGATAGCGATATTTCAAATTCTCGAATTACTCCATTTGCATCTATTATTTGTCCGTTATCTGACTTGTTACCAAAAACAAATATAGAGATGCCAGCAAGTGATATCATTTTCTGTCTATATTCTTCCCAAAGATCAGATAATTTAGTTCTTCCAGATTCAAACTGCGGAAATGGTCTGAGAATTAGTTGTGTTTCCGAATATTTTAGTGGCTTTTCATATATAGCCTCTAAAGCGCCATTAATTATAGAGCTGCCGATGCCCCAACCGAAACCATTTACTATTCTAAAATCATTTTCGATCAAGTTTTTTGAGATTGTGTGTATAAAGCTAATGGCTTCGTTACGGTTATAGGGATTAAAAATTTCTGCGCTACCAGAAATAAATATTGTTCTCTTTTTAAATCGTGATTCAATTTCTTTGAGAATAGAAGTGATTTCAGCATAACTTTCAATAAGTAATGATTTTATTCCATATCTTTTCAGATCGTTAATAACTAATTGCTGCTTACGTGTGTTGTAATCTAAAGTTGCTTGATCTGGGTTCAGGTAATCACCCAGTTGATGCTTTTTTACCAGACAATAGTGTTGTCTTTTATGTTCGTTAAATCTGAAATTTAATCTGCTTAAAACGTAATCTAAATTTGGATCAGTAAAACTAAATCCTATAAACAAAAAAGTTTTTGTAGTTAGTTCTCCTGCAAGTGCATTTACGAATGGCTGATGAGTCTCGTGATATTGCTCATATTGTTCTTTAGTTAATATTGCTTGTGTTGGGTGATTTACATCACCATGCATTTTATAAATTACTATATCTCTTTTAGGTTTATTTGATAATAATTGTTCATTGGTATATTTTACATCGGTAACTTTTCCATTTTTAAGAAATGTTTTTTCTATCAACTCATCATAGTTAGTAGTCCAAATTGATGATACTGGGAGGTTGGCGATGATATTGTGATTCTCTGTTGCTTCTGTATCTTCAATAAATTCTTCTAGAATTTTTCTATTAATTTTGGATCTTGAATTATTTTCGTTAACATGAAATTGAGCAATAGAAATTAAGTCTGTTTCAAATTCAATCTTTAGTCCTAAATCAATTGCTATATCTTTCATCAGCTCAGACCAATTTACAAAGCCAGCAGGTATTGATAATCCAGCCCCTGCAAAAATTGATGCAGTTCCTTCCGCTAAATCTTTCACATAATCTTTAATGAACGATTCTATTTCAGAGTTGAAAGTCACTTTTTCACCATTTAAGAGCTGATTAACTCCCGTTCATGTAACACGGGGGCTACAAATACAATTATTATGCACATTAACAGTCAAGTGTAATCTAATCAATAATTTTGAATAAACTTCTGAGTTTCTTAGAAAAACGTTCTGCAATTTGTGCTGGATTGGCTCACCAAGTGAGGCTCGAACAATCTTGGTTAAGTGGCGGCTTTGGGCCCGAAGAACTCAAGTCAGAAGTCTGTTATTGGGATGTCTGAAAGCTGACTGCACTAACCTTCACATTCGACCCAAAGAAGCCGGATGCTATTTTTTAAGCTGCAACTTATGGTGGCAATTACTTCATTTCCCTTTACTAAGTATACTTCATCATTAACCAAATCAAATTTGACACATAGTGTTAAACGTCTATACATTGGATGTGTTTTCATTAACAGTCAGCCTTATGAAACTATACGAACAACTTGCCAATTCAATTGCTGAATCAATTCAAGATGGTGTACTTTGTCGTGGAGACAAGTTACCTTCTATTCGACATACCAGCCAAAATAGAAATATTAGTCCTTCAACCGTTTTTCAAGCATATTATCTGCTTGAGTCAAGAGGCTTAATAAGTGCACGTGAGCGTTCAGGATACTTTGTAACAGGTGGCGCTATTGGCATTTCTCCTTCACCTGAACCTAGTTTTGAAGTTAATGAGGAATCAACTAAAGTTGATGTCAGTGAGCTTGTCTTTGAGGTGCTTGAATCAATGCGAGCCAGAAATATAGTGCCTCTGGGTTCGGCTTTTCCTAGCCCATTATTATTTCCAATGGCCAGTTTAGCTCGAACAATGGCCTCTAGCGTGCAAGTTATGGATCCTTGGCGAAGTGTAGATAATTTGAGTCCTGGTGATGCAAGCCTTCGGCGGCAAATTGCGCTTCGTTACATGATAGATGGCTTGAATGTCCCTACAGATGAAATTGTTGTTACTAACGGGGCGCTTGAGGCTTTAAATCTTTGCTTAATGGCTGTTACCCGCCCTGGAGATGCTGTAATTATAGAATCTCCAACTTTTTATGCGGCATTGCAGTCCATCGAACGCATAGGACTGCGTGCAGTGGAGGTGCCGAGCCATCCAAGAGATGGTATTGATCTTAAGGCGATGGAATGGGCTTTAGAACATCATAAACCAAAAGCTTGCTGGCTGATGACGAATTTTCAAAACCCTTTAGGGAGTTTGCTTTCTGATAATAAAAAGAAAGCTTTGGTTGCCTTGTTAAGTAAATACCAAGTGCCTTTGATTGAAGATGATGTTTATGGTGAGTTGTATTTTGGGGAGAAGAGACCCGCACCGGCTAAAGCTTTTGATACGGAAGGCTTAGTCATGCACTGCTCGTCATTTTCTAAGTGCCTTGCACCTGGTTACCGCGTCGGTTGGGTCGCAACTGGACGGTACTCTAAGGTAATAGAACGTTTGAAACTAACCACTACGCTGAGTGCATCTGTCCCAGCCCAAGTTGCACTGGGACATTACTTACAGAAAGGTGGTTACGATAAACATTTACGTAATTTACGCCATACACTCTTGGTCAATCAAATAAAATTCATAGAGTCGATAGAGCGATACTTTCCTAAGGGTACAAGGCTAACACCTCCACAGGGTGGTTATTTTTTATGGATTAAGTTGCCTGATGGTGTTAATGCGCTTGAGCTTCATCGCTTAGCGCTAGTTAATGGTATTAGCATAGCTCCTGGGCCGATATTCTCCGCCCATAAGGGCTTTATAGATTACATTAGGTTGAACTATGGGCATATATGGGATGCACGGACCGAGGCTTCCTTGGCCACACTCGGGGCACTTGTGGATGATCTAACCCCATAACTTTCAAATATAAACTTCAAACTGATATGGTTTTAATTTAACCATCTGATTCTGTTCTTTCATTCGGCAAAACACTATTCTTAGTCATTCTTAAAAATGTATCTGGCAATTGTTATTTGTCAAAAAATTAAGGTGACTGAATGTACATCTATGATGAAATAGATCAACAACTTGTTGAGCAACGTGTTGCTCAATTTAAAGATCAAACAACTCGCTTCCTAAGCGGAAAGCTGAGCGAAGATGAATTTAGGGTTCTAAGATTACAAAACGGCCTCTATATTCAGCGCCATGCACCAATGTTACGGGTTGCTATCCCTTATGGCATGTTGGTTTCAAAACAGCTCAGAATGCTCGCTTACGTAGCCCGCAGATGGGATAAGGGCTACGGCCATTTCAGCACGAGACAAAACATACAGTTTAACTGGCCGAGACTTGAGGATGTGCCTGAGATATTAGCTAAGCTTGCCACAGTGCAAATGCATGCTATCCAAACCAGTGGAAACTGCATCCGCAATACGACTACCGATCATTTTGCAGGATTAGCACCAGACGAAATTATCAATCCATTAGTATGGTGCGAGATTATCAGGCAATGGTCTATGCTGCATCCTGAATTCGCTTTCCTACCAAGAAAATTCAAAATTGCAGTCAGTGGTGCTCTCATAGATCGAGCTGCCGTCGGAGTACACGATATTGGGCTTCAAGCAGCAGAGGTTGACGGTGTCTTAGGCTTTAGAGTGTGGGTAGGAGGTGGGCTGGGAAGAACTCCTATTGTTGGCAAACTGATCAAACCATTCGTGGCTTGGAGTGATCTATTAACATACTTGCAAGCAACTCTCAGGGTATACAACCTACATGGCAGGCGAGATAACAAATATAAAGCACGAATAAAAATACTCGTTAAGGATTTAACGCCAGAAGTATTTGGACAGCAAGTTGATGAGCAGTGGCAACTCATTAAAGATGGTCCAGATAAAGTCAGCAAAGAATATGTCAATGCAGTATCCAGTAGATTTGTATGGCCAAAATACGATGCATTATTGATAACAAATGATGATGCAATCACTTTGCAAGCTGCAGGTAATCATAAGTTTGAAAGATGGCTTCGGACTAATGTGCATAATCACAAAGTCACAGGTTATGCATCCGTAACTGTTTCATTAAAAGCCACTGGTTTACCTCCTGGTGACATTACAGCAGATCAGATGGAAGCTATTGCCGACATGTCTGAAAAATACGGTTTTGGTGAGCTACGAGTTTCTCACGAACAAAATCTAATCCTAGCAGATGTAAGAAGACAAAGTCTTTATTCTTTATGGCTGGAGCTCGATATGCTCAATCTGGCTACACCAAATATTGGCTATATCACCAACATCATTGCTTGTCCAGGTGGTGATTATTGCAGCTTGGCAAATGCTGTTTCTATTCCGGTAGCAGTTGCCATACAAGAACGTTTTGACGACTTGGATTTTGTCTATGAAATTGGAGAACTGGATTTAAATTTATCAGGTTGCATTAATTCTTGCGGACATCATCATATTGGTCATATTGGAATTTTAGGCGTAGATAAAGCAGGTGAAGAGTGGTACCAAATTACAATAGGCGGCAGACAAAATGGTGGCGCCAACCTAGATTCTAGCCAAACGCAAATTAGGGGTGGCGGCGCGGCCATTGGGCGTGTGATTGGCCCATCATTTGCGAGAGAGCAAATTCCAGACGTCGTCTATCGTTTGATTCAAACTTATTTAAGACTTCGAGATAGCGAGGCAGAACGTTTCATCGATGTTGTTGAGAGGCTAGGTATCGGTCAGTTCAAAGAAGATGTATATACAGATCCTATCCTTTTAAAAGCGCCACTAAATGCTGAGGTGGTCGATGTCTAATAATCCAAGATTGATTCGACATGGTGTGTTAGAAGATGACATTTGGCGCCTCCATGACACCACCTTAACAACACTCCCGCCAGATGAAGCTTATTGGATGGTTACTCTGGATTGTTGGAAGGTTAACCAAGATTCAATTAGTCAGCGCAAATATCCAATAGCGATATTAGTCCCTGCGAATGCCGACGCCAAAGACTTCCTGCCTGTAAGAGTGAGCAATATTAACTCTCATTCAATTGCACTTATTGCTATTGATTTCCCAACCTACACAGATGGTCGCGGCTTTTCATTGGCTCAAATTATAAGAACTCAATTTGGATGGCTTGGGGAACTTAGAGCCGTAGGTGATGTACTTATAGACACCATTCACTACTTAGCAAGATGCGGGTTCGACAGTTTCTTAGTTAAAGAGGGACATGACCCAGCGCTAGCACTGAAGTCATTTGAAACATTCACTGTGCATTATCAGAAGTCATATCCAAAGCCTATAAATATAAATTCAGAAAAGACTTGATGATTACTAGTGTTATCTCATGACTAAATTAAATATGCAAAGAATTAATCTACTGAAATCGAGAACTATAAATGGCAACTAACCAGAAAACCCCTAAGAAAGTGATACCAATTATCAATGACAACAGAAAAGATGGTGAAGTGTCATTATATGAAGCACATAATAAAATTTATCCACGTACAACCTCTGGATATTTCACGAATTGGCGATGGATAACTCTTTGGATTACGCAAATCGTATTTTATGGTGTTCCATGGCTTGAATTAGGACAAAGACAAGCAGTTTTGCTTGATATAGATACGCATCGCTTCTATATATTTGGGTTGATACTTTATCCTCAAGATTTAATTTACCTTGCGGTCATACTTATCATTGCTGCACTGGCTTTATTCTTGTTTACAGCCGTTGCTGGTCGGCTTTGGTGTGGGTTTTCATGTCCACAGACGGTCTATACTAAAATATTCTTATGGATAGAAAGCAAAGTTGAAGGTGATCGTGCTGCGAGAATCAAGCTAGATAATGCAAACTTGAGCATCAATAAAATTTTCAAGAAATTACTAAAACATTTTATATGGATTAGCTTTTCAATGTGGACTGGATTCACATTTTTAGGATATTTCACTCCAATACGTGATTTGACTCAAAGTATTATTCAAATCAGCCTTGGCCCTTGGGAAACTTTTTGGATATGTTTTTACGGCTTTGCGACTTACGGAAATGCAGGATTTTTACGTGAACAAGTATGCAAATACATGTGCCCATACGCACGTTTTCAGAGTGCAATGTTTGACAAGGACACCTTAATTGTTACATATGATGAGGAGCGTGGAGAGCCTAGAAGTGGCCGTTCTCGCAAAGTGGATGCAAAAGAAAAAGGCCTGGGTGACTGTGTTGATTGCAGCTTTTGTGTACAGGTATGTCCGGTTGGTATTGATATTCGAGATGGCTTGCAATACGAATGTATTAGCTGCGGATTGTGTGTTGATGCTTGTGACAGTGTGATGGATAAAATGGAGTATCCCCGCGGTTTAATTAAGTTCTCGACCATTAATGGTGCTAGTAATCACTGGACTAATTACCAGATTATTAAAAATGTATTAAGACCACGTGTACTAATTTACAGCGCAATATTATTAACACTTTGTATTGGTTTTGCTGTTTCGTTAAGCTTACGCGAGTCGTTCAAAGTTGATGTTATTAGAGATAGAGGTGTTATGTCGAGGCTTACCTCCGAAGGAAATATCGAAAATGTTTATCGACTACAAATAACCAATGTAACCGAAAAACCTCAAAAATATCATATTAGTGTCTCAGGTATTGAGGGGATAACTATTAGTTCGAATAATGAATTTTCTGTTGATGCTGCAAGTGAACGCATGGTAGTCGTAAGCTTGCAATTACCTGATGAAGTTACAAGTAGCGGATCTCATCCAGTCAAATTTGAAATTGAATCACTTTCAAACGATGAGGAAGTTACTGAACAGTCAACTTTTTACATTCCTAGGTAAATGTTTAATTTTAAGTACTTAACTAGCTCATAAATGAGCCAGTTATATATATTACAAATTTTTCAAAATAATATTCAAAGTAGCCAGACGTATAATTATTATTTCTGGCTGCTTTGGGCCCTTAGTGTCGAACATGAGCGGCCGCTATGCAGTTCCACAGTTTATATTTTTGCCAGCTACTGTTTAAGAACAAATCAGTTTGTTTAAAAGTGAAAGAATGGTCAGTTTCAATATTAATTAGTTTCAGCTGGATTGGATGATTATTCGTATAGCTCAAAATAAAATGCCAACAGCGTCAAATATTTTTTGAGATCATAAATTTAATTAAAAGCCTAAGTAATTGGCCGCAAGCCAAAAAAATATCTTATTTCATGCCTGCTGACCTAAATCAGAAGGCATGTTGCTTTTAGCAATTACAAAGCACTAGAGTTAGTACAAGTGTAGGTTTTGTTGTTGTATTCAAACTCCGTCATATCGCCGCTCAGTTCGCAATCTCTGGCAAATTTGTCATAATCGATATAAAAACGAATACTCTCAGGAAAGCTAGGTAACCAACATTCATTAAACAGCTCTTCGGCTGCATCGCGTAAGCTAGACTCTGTGATGCTAGGTTCATCCAGCTTTTCAAGCGCTTGGCTTAATGTGTACCCCACCACCCCAGCCAGATAATATAGATTTACTTTTTCATAGTCATTTAAAAACTCAATATCATCAAACCATATATTCAGATTAGCTTGGTTAATGCCACAAACTTCAAATAGCTGCGCGTCGTCACCGTCAATAAACTGTATCTCGAATTCTTCTACTAAATTGCCGTAACGGTCAACGTGCACGGCTGATTTGGCCTCATAGTCGTGTGCATCGGTAAAATAAAAACCCGTTGCGTCTATGTTATAGGGTGTTGCGTGTAGTGTTGTCATAGTCTTTTGCCTCACTGTATCGTTCTTAGATTGAAGAGCCGCTTTTGAATTAAAGACTTGCCCCGAATTTGCAGACTTATCAACCCGACCTGCATCGCTCTTGAGTTGTTTCGCCTGCCGATAAGGTTCATGGAGATTAAGAAAGAAAAGCCAGCAACCAGCCAAAATCGCAGTCGCAAAGCCGATATGCGAACCGATTGCAGGTGGTCACGAAGTGTTTATGCTTGTTTGGATTTCGCCCCGTGAGATGGTCGGTGCTTTGGCGAAACTAAAGAGCGAATGCTGTTAATAGATGAATAGCAAAGCAGGGGATGTTTTTAGTAAATTTAAGGCGAAATTTACTCCGATTCTATCGCTTCAGTCAGGCTTTGAAAATCCGCTCCTGCTCTTTAATCGAAGTTATGAAAGCTAGAGTATCTCTATGCGTTTAATTTTCTCTTGAGCTCGTCATATTGCGCTTGATGCTTAGTTGGGTTCTGTGCCTTAAGTTTCTCTAAGTTTCTTAATTTCCACTGTACTGCAGGGAATCGCTCAAAATCATAAAGTACCCAATTTGGTGTTAAGTTTTTTACGCTAAGTAAAAACTCTTTGTCATAATCGGTGAGGTTGTTATGGATCGTACGTATAAGATTTTCTCTGGTAGCTTCAAATTCTTCGTAGCTAAATGGTTCGACAGTCATGCCTTCAAAGTGATTAATCATTACTGCACGTTGATCCAGATAATTCGGCACAATGAGTTCATGCATTGGACGTCCACTACTAGCCAAACACAATAAGAAGCCAATTTTAACTTCTTCAGAAAATCCTTCATTGTTTAGCAAGTACATCACATCAAATAAATCTCTTGGATGCTGGCGATCCAATGCAGCACAAATCTTACCGCCGTAAAGTTGGCCAAAAGGCACAACCGGCATTGCACAAAATACATCAAATTCAGTTTGAGCCTGATCGCATAACACCATTTTCTGCGGTGATGTTAACGTGCCTCTACCTGTTGTGTTCACTTCAATTTTAATTTGTGCGCTTCTCGATGATACCTGTAGCTTGTAGACATCATGCTGGTGAGTAACATTGATGTTTTGAATGCTGGCTACAATATTCGCTTTGATTCGTTCTAAGGCGCTAGAGACATTTATATATGTGACTTCTCTGTCTTCAATCGGCAGGTAGGTTAAATCAATATCCACCGACAAGCGTGGCATATCTCTCACAAAAAGGTTAATCGCTGTACCACCATGTATTGCAAAGCACTCTTCTCTTGCAACAATAGGCAATACATCAAGTAATAAGCTGACCTGATTTTTATAGTTTTGCATTTTATGCCAACTCTTTAGGAACGGTTATTTGGTATTTTGTATTGAGGACGCCATTAGGTACAACACTCCGCTTACCTTTCCCAAGGTCGACTTTGGTCAAATCTAAATATTCAAACCAGTCATGTTTGGCTTTTTCCGCTAGAAATAAAAACAAACGCTTTACCTTAACTGAAGTACAAGCCTCTAACAGTGCCTGTACCTGCTGCGGTCTCAAATTAGTCAGTCCTTCCATCAACTCATGGCATTCGGACAACTCTTGTTTCTCTGGTGCGAGGTATAAACATTCCATGATGGCACGAGCAGGACTTGATACCTGGATTGAAAAGGTTTTGAGCTCTAGATCAACCAGTCCAAGTTTTGGAGGTAGGAAAGAACTGCCATAATAATCTATTGCAACCTTCCAGTCAGCATTATTAACCCAAGCCGGCAGTCTATCTGTAGCCCCGCCAAACAATATAGCTTTGACATTGGAAAGTTGTAGATAATGTGCCTTTCCTAGCATCGCTAACGCAGTTTTAGCGCCAGGATGTATGGCGGAATCTGATTGTGTTTGCAAAGCAAATACTGCTCCTTCGTAAGAAGTTTGGTCACCTGACCTTATGAGCGCGCCTGTACCTATAGACTGTAGCCACGCACTCTTCTTATATCTATCCAGCAACTGATTGGAGATACCTCTTTTGTTTAGCCACGAAGTTAAATAAACTGCGCCAGCAGGCCAGTCATTTATTAGCGGGTTTAATATTTTTTTATTTAATACACTCATAGTGTATTTATAAGCCTATTTGTAAACCAAGTCAATTGATTGGTTTATATTTTTATATTAAAATAAACTGATAGTTTATCTGTATGTATAAATGTAAACCTAGCTAATTCATATGATCTGCATTAACGTTTAGTGAAAGATAAATGCTGACTACGCAAGACGCGTAACAAACTAACTGCGATTTTCGTTGTTAAAATTGGTAATAAATGTTTTTAAATGGTGGTTGATGTATCAGCCACATCAAAGTACGGGGTAAGCCTTGCGGCAAGGGGTGTGTTTAAGCGATGCGTGACTTTGGCAGCCTTAAATTGACCCTTTTTGAGCAATCAAGATTAAGTTTTTTATAAGACTCATCTAGTTGTCTGACAAATCTCGGCAACTTGCCTATCCTGCATTAGGTAGGGGAATTAGTA
>ENA-UPXM01005945-UPXM01005945.1-activated-sludge-metagenome-genome-assembly--contig:-NODE-5945-length-11575-cov-8.057986_pt1 | contig 11575 bp, 8 predicted proteins | sample MGYA00238178_ERZ772708 | MGnify/ENA primary metagenome ERZ772708 (study PRJEB29002, sample SAMN05720212) | activated sludge metagenome | isolation source: anaerobic digester from wastewater... | reverse complement strand
ATAAAGAAGATTTGAATCTCTTCATATCGAAATAATGATCTGGCAAGTGTCAATATGAAATCTGTCGGTTTAAGATCCTTAAACAATATCAATAGGGTGGTTATAAAACGCTTCAAAATTAAGAATAATGTCGATGATTGAAAAGAATTAATTCGTGGCCTTTTCTTCTTGAATTAGCATCTGATTTATAATCGCTGAAAATGCTACATAAAATGCCCAATATATAGAGTATGCCTGGCTCAAGAACATTCCTGAAACGAACAGCCCCAGGAAACCAAGCCTGCCCATCTCGGCGATCTTTGCCACTTCCTTAGAAATTGATCGCTTTTGTGCTCTTGCCATTATTCTAAACACATTGATACTCATCAGAAGGAACAGAGTCATCCCTATAATACCCGTCTCCGTTCCGACCTGAACAACCATGTTGTGTGGCGCCTGCCATTGCAAGGTTATTGCCCTTCTCATTTGACGATCAGTGCCAATAGCTTCACCGAAATTCAATACACCCACGCCTGTTAAAGGATTCTCAAGCATTATCCTCAATCCAGCTTTCCAGATAGCGAGCCTGCCAGTCTCATCCTGCACATTGTAATCATCTTCTAAGGAGAATATCGTTTTAAAGCGCTCTATATTAGCAGGGGCTAAAGAGAAAAGGATAACGAATAAAGAAACAAAAATAACTTTCAGGGGGCGTTTTATGATGTGACTCTTTGTAAATAGAGCCAGTGCCATAACCGCGGCAAATGCCAGCATGCCCCCACGGGACCCGGTCAGAAGTATAAGAAACATTCCTACTATAAAGAACCCCAAACATGCTATTCTTATCAATTTGGAATTATCACCGGATAAATAAATTAAATTAAGTGGCAGAAAAGATAGCGCGTAAAAAGAAAGATCATTGGCATCAAACATTTCGCCAAAAAACAATCTGCCCTCAATAATTGTGCCTGTGGCTACCGAAAACGCTAGATACAATCCATTCCCAATACAACCCAGGAGGATAATGATGCGTAGTCTGTTGATAGAATCCACAATACTATAAAAAAGATAATAAAACAGAATAACAATTGAATATACAGTGAAAACGTATTCAAAGGACAATCTTCGATAAAGTGCAAAAGGAACGCTTAAAATCATAACAAAAACCATGTATGTAAATAGTTTGTTTTGTCGCTCTTGAAAAAATCGCTTCTGAATGAGATCATGAACTCGAAAGGTTAAAACAATGAACACGATAATGCTCAATAAAAGGGCTGGCCGCAAAGGTGAGAGAAAAGGGAAAATGTCTTGAGGTCGGCACATAAGTACCAACAACCATAAACAGAAAACTATAAACAGAATATCCACCTGTCTATTTTTGTCGCTACCACATAAGGGGTTTGATGAAAAATCCTTAATCATACATGTATTCTTTGATGCAGTAAGTCCCATATTCGAAACGTTTAAGCATCTAAAGCTTTATCGATCGACACGGATTCAAATCCCTTCCCATGTGCAAACTGTAAGAACAACTCTATATCATAGAGGAATCTGATAAGATCATTTTCCGTTCTAACAAAAGGGCTTAAACCAGGAGCAATGGATGTAGAGTGAAATGACATATTCAGATGTCTGCAACCGTTCTCCAATAAGGAATTTGACAAACGAACCATTTCAGATCCGCTGCATAATTCAGGCGATAGCCATCTCAGGTTGAGAAGGCCGAGTTTCTCTAATATGCCAAGCAAGCGAAACTTTGAAAATCTGCCTTTGGCAATCTTTTTCCTCAGCCATGCGCAACGCTTGAACCCGGTCTGGAGAAAACCGACTGTCGGCGGCACCTCCAGAAGGTCTCCCCGAGGGTTTACCGTCAGAATAGCTTCCGGATTGAACCGATATTGACCAATCAACGCATCAGAGAAATCAGGTCCATCATATTCAGCCCAATCTGTGAACGGAGTAATCGATGTATCGATCTTGTAGCCCAGTTCATGGATGCTTCGGGCAACATTCTCTCCAAAACCCCATCTCCCGGCTCTGAAGCATACCGGAGCAACACCCCAGTGGTCAACAAGGACCTGATGCAATGACCTGAGTTTCTCATAAACAAGATCATCTGGCAGATTACAGAGCATGCTATTGTAATTCGAGAGCTCTTCCCGTATAGGCGGTGTGTTCCATGGATGGCAGTGCATGCCGATGCCGCACCGGCCGTCATCGTAAATCCCTTTTATGATACTGCGGGCATCTTCGTTCATTACCACGGGATAATTGACGAGATACGTCGGAATCGCTCCATACCGATCGAAAAGCTGCTGGAGCATCGAAATCTTCTTCACATTGTGCACGGTCGCTTCTGATGCGACATAATTTCCCCACTGATCTTCTTCAGTATCGATTGTAATATATACTTTTATAGTCATCCTACAAATTCCCTGCCATACTTACGTTCTTTGCTATAAAGACAATGATCGCTTGTGTTCAGTTACCTGACAAGATCTTCCGGAATAGGCATTGTGCAAAGGTATTAGTCTCTGATATCAAGTTCTTAAGGTTACTCCTGAAGCACATTTTCATCTGTGTATATTTACCTAATCTCAGAACCACTATCTGGTTTTCTTAGGGTTTTTCAGCTTCCAGTTCATTAATATGTTGTACTAATTGTTGAACAGATCTTCGTCTAGTATAAATATCAAGAGAAGCAACATTTTGATCTTTTTGGCTATCCTTTTGGTTCATTTCCTTTATAAGGTAGGCTTTGATTGAATCAATGTTATCTGGATGAATTGCTTTTCCAAATTCTGTAGAATTAATGAGATCTGCCGTAGCCCCCTCTCCTGTTAGCGCAAGAATCGGGGTACCCAGTCCGATATATTCATATGTTTTTGCTGGGATTTGATAAGGTTGATTAGGAGCTAATAACAAAGAAATATGACTTTGCCGAATAATTCGATGGGCTTCTGTTTGGGGCACTGGATCAATTACTTCCACAACCGATACAAGATCATATTTTTTAATAATTTCTTCAGTTGGAATACTTTCAATATATCTACAATTGCCTACTAATTTTATGCGGATATCTGATGCTGAAATTGTTTTACTCTTTATAAGGGAGGAGACAGCTTGAAATATGGGCTCTGGTGAGCGGCCGACATAAAAGGATCCAGTATAACTTATCGTAAATATATCATAGCATCGCGTGTCAACAAATGCACAAACTTCACTCTCAAAACCGTTTGGCACCACTATGAACTTACTACTATGATATTTTCTGTAATATCCGCTTAACTCATCAGCAAGAAGTTTTGTAGTAGTTAGAACTAGGTCAGCTTTTCTAATCACATTGTTCTCAAGACAATAATCAATCGCTTTTGAAAAAAATGTTGTGGGATATAATCTCTTATCAAGTGGCACCATCCAGGGATCGCGGAAATCTGCAATCCATTTCGTCTGTTTTCTGATCAATTTAATCAACAGCCCAATAATATGTGTAGAGTATGGGGGGCTAGAAGTTAAACAATAATGAATTTTTTCACGTCGTATAATATGAAGCGCTTTAATTGTAGCCGGAATTATCCAATTACGTTTTTCATCAGGAACTGCCATTAGGGCAACAATGAAATTGCGTATTGATTTTAATTGATTTGATTGCTTGGTAAAAGTGTTATTGTTACTATGAGAGGAGATGGCATCTGAGCATGTCCTTGCCGGCCAATTTTTTGAAATTAATGATTTAATTTTCAAATATAACTCATTAATTGAAGGTAGTAACCTCGTTTTGTAAATCGCAACAGGTGGTAATAAATCAAGAAGTGCTTCATCCTTATGCTCAACATAGCTATCTTGTATTGTCAATACAATAGGTTCCCAGCCCTCGTTTGGCAAATATTTTGTAAAACTTGCTATCCGCACACCGCCTATGGCAGAACTTGGTGGAAAATGGTAAGTTATAAGCAATATTTTTTTCTTTTTATCCTGTAACATTGATATGTGATGAGCCATCATAGGCCGGTTGATGAAACATTAATTCTGAAGTTTAATATCTTTATTTTATACAGTATAAATACTTACTATCCAATGGATAGCAATCTTTTTTTCAATCCCTTAACAATCCAGTTCAGATAGTTTCTGAAGTCGTTCCAAACGGACCTCATAGTAAAACCCATATCATCTAATCGAATCGGTTCAATTACCTTGATAATGCCTGGCTGCAGTAGTCTTAGATATGATAAAATATATGGCCAAACACGAATCCAGCCTTTCATCATATAATAAAGATTGGCGGTTACATCGCCAGGAGAACGGAATGTTTCAAAGTATACGCTTATGGGATACTTATCAGAAACATTACGGGGAGTTTCTCCTATCAAATCTAAGTAATACAAAAGAGCCATTTTATAACCGGCCGCAGATGGATAGAATGAGAAACCAGGCAAACGAGGATTTACTTCAAGGAGATAGAATCTTTTATCCCTAGGCTGGTAGACGAAGTCCAAATGAGCAAATCCTTTCCATTGCATTGACAAAAGTAATTTATCTGTCATTTCAATCAATTCTTTTGAATAAATATATTCACCGGCAAACATTCTACTACCGAATTCGCCATTGCCCATAAATGAAGGTCGTATTTTACGAATTGTAAAATGCCCCATTGGTATAGAATTCTGATTATAAACAGTTTCGCAGCACCAGATATCTGTCATCTTATATTCTAAAAATTCCTGTAATATAATTTTTGAATTTCGTGCTCTGTAATCTTCTGATTCTGTTTTCTGTTTCAAAGTTTCCAGTGCTCCGCGAAGTTTATCCAAACTATCAATCTTTTCATACTCACCGCCTGCTAATCTTGTTCCCTTTAAGATGACAGGTTTATTGAACTCATCCCAGACTCTTTCAGCATCAATTATAGATTGTACTAAGGACGTTTTAGGAAAATTTATACCGAGTTCATTTGAAACTTGCGAACAGGTCCATTTATCAAATACCTTTTCCAAATTGTCTGGAGCAGGCATATTTACCAAAAAACCTGCCCTGATTAACTTCTCCTGATACCTGGATAGGAAAACAGTATTGACATCATCTGAGTAAATCAGCACCCCTTTTATTGGTAACGTGATTAAAAAATTAATATACTGGTCGCCCTCTGCTTCTATTCGGGGAGAAATATAACTTTCAACGACATATTTCGAATGAAATGCAGGGCAATCATGTAAGCTGCTGATAGCAACAACCGGCACATTATGTTTACCGAGAGACTGAATAATACCTTCTTGCGATCTAATATTTGCGTCTAAAACAATGGCCGGTATTTTGTATGATGAATCTAGCATTTTTTCCACCACCTATATAGAACAACATAATTGATTGCACATAAGCGGATATCAGTGCGTTTCCAATATGAGAAGATGTCAGCCAAACTCATGTCTTCTGAGATATACTGCTTCAGCATACACATGAATGAACCGAATTCCGTGTAAATATTGCGTGTTATTCAGAAAACTAGTTGCCGGTAATGAAAATCCTGTGCCATAGCTCGATATTGATCAGCTTCCAGGACATCTTATTAAAATCATTTTTAATTGTCAGGAATTCCGGATTGAATATGTTATGCGTAAAAAGGTTCTTATTAGTGAAAACGTCCTGCATCAGGTCCTTCATCTCCTTTGATGACCAAAATTTACCGGGCACCGGGAAAGGTTTCTTGTCTCGTCTTTCCACCACCTCTTCCGGGATCAGCGGCCTTACCGTCTCTCTCAGAAGATACTTGGGCTGAAGGCCTCTGACCTTCTGCTCAGGTGGAATTGTGGCAAGAAACTCAACTACCCGGTAGTCCAGCAATGGAACCCTTGACTCGAGCGAGACGGACATGCTCGCCCTGTCTTCAAGGTGAAGCAATGACGGGAGATACACTGTGAGGTCGTGATACAGGCACTTATCCAGTACAGCTGCTTTGCTTACACGTTCGAAAGGAGCAAGATAGCTGTCAAGAGGAGAGTATCCGCCAAGCGCTTCTTTGAATTCAGGCCTATACAGATTGCTGTCCTCCGGGAGCTGTCCGCAGTGCAGCCTTATCCATCTCTGTTCAAAGGTTTGCTCCTGTTTGACCAACCTGCTCTTTATCGCCCTCCATATCCTTGCGGGGTCCCCTGCGAGCAATAAGCTCTTGATCCTCTGTGCAAACGAAAGCTCTCTTCCGGGATCTCTATGGAGATCGAACATGCTCGTATCATTGTATGATGCTATAAACTGGGCTGGATACCCGGCAAAGATCTCGTCTCCTCCGTGCCCGGTCAAAGATACCTTTACCTGCTCCTTTGAAAACCTTGACGCTGTGTAATAGGAGAAGCCTCCTTCATTGCTCATGGGCTGGTCCATGTGCCAGATGAGACGCGGCAACAGCCCGGCCATATCGGAGGCAGTGGGACACTGTTCATAATATTCCGCAAGGGTCTGTTTCGCCACTGCCTTTGCAAAACGGGTCTCATCAATGAACGGATCGTCGGAAAACTTTATGGAGAAGGTCTTCAGGGGTCTTTTATGACTTGCCGCAAATGCGACGACCGCGCTCGTATCAAGTCCGCCGCTCAGATGACAGCCCAAAGGGGCATCGCTCCGGCAGTGGATCCGCACGGCATCATCCAGGAGACCGGACAACTCTTCCACAACGTCCTCAATCCGACGAGTATAGTTGTATTCATAAACCAGATCCCAATACCTCCTGATACCAGGATGGTACTGATCAGCCTCGAAGACAAGCGTATGTCCGGGTTCCAGCTCTTTGATGCCCTCATACATGGTCTTGCCGTTCAAAGGCCTGCCGGCGAAGTTATAATCAGCCACAGCCTGGTAATCGGGGTTTCTGGGAATCGAAGGGTCTTCCACAATGGCTTTTATTTCGGAAGAGATGATCACCTTGTCCTTGTCGTAATAGTAATAGAGAGGTTTTATCCCCATCCGGTCCCTGGCGGCAAACAGCTTCCGCTTTGTTCTGTCCCAGATAACGAAGGAAAACATTCCATTGAGCATCTTGACGCATGCTTCTCCGTCTTCTTCATATTGGTGGACAATAACTTCCGTATCAGAGCTCGATGTAAATACATGTCCCCTCTTTACAAGATCCTCTCTTAACTCCTGATAGTTATAGATCTCGCCGTTATACGTGATCACAACAGAACCGTCTTCATTCTTTATGGGCTGGTGACCTGAATCGGTAAGGTCAATGATAGACAGACGTCTGTGGGCCAGCGCAACGAAGTTGTCCAGAAAAATCCCCGCATCGTCAGGACCCCGATGGAGCATGGTATCACGCATCCGGATTACCAGATCTTTTTTTACCGGTTCCTTGGAAAAGTTATAGTAGGCTAAAATCCCACACATTGCTCCAACCTTTCTGCATACAACTACTTGAACAGGATGCTCTTGATTCGACCATATTCACTCTTGTACAGCATTGTTGCCGCTGTGAAGGACACCATCCCGACAAGGATATATATCGCCAACGACGGCAATGGCGGGACGTATGCAAAGAGATAACGGGCTGTATATACGGCCCCGACCATTAATATGCTCGCAGCAGCCGGGAAAAGAAGCTCCCGAAGCATGTTCTCGTACGGCACTGTAAGTGCCTTCAGTGCTCTCATGCTTATAATGATAAACACAGCAGAATAAGCGATTATCCACGCCAAGCATATTCCCATAAGGCCTGCCCGGGCACCCAGGAGAAACGCGATGCTCATTACCAGCACACTAATCGCCATATTGACGACATTGGTCATGGGACGCCCGATGGCGAACAGGGCCGGCGGTAAAACGCCGCCCAAGGCCTTCAGCGGAAGGATGATGCAGAGGAGCTGAAACGGAACTACAACCGCCTGCCACTTGGCACCGAGAATCAGCGGGATACCTTCCGCTGCAATGGTCATCATGCCCCAAAACAAGGGAAAAGCAAAAAAGGCGACCACATGGGTAGTATTGAGCAGAGCAGCCTTCAACTTTCTGATATTGTTCTGAATCCTTGAATATGCAGAGAAAGTCACCTGCGTTATCACGGGCAGGAACTTGTCCATGGGAATTGATGCAAGGTTCAGGGCTATGGCATAAATACCCAGGGCTTCTTTTCCCAGCAGCCTGCCCACAATTACGATATCTGCCTGGGTATAAGCCCAGTATAATACCCGGTCGAGTGTCAGGAATGACCCGAAACGGATCAGCTGCTCGCTTCCCTTCATGCGGAACACAGGCCATAGGATGGAGGGCCGAGCAATATTGAAGCCTATTGCTTTTGTAAAATGAAGCCCGATCTCCCCAAGTACAAGAGACCAGACGCCGAATCCCTTCACCGCCAGAACCAGGGTTATGAAACACGCGGCTAACCGCGCGATTAGGTCCACCTTTGCCTTTGTTTTGAAGTCCATCTCTCTGACGCAGAGCGATTGCGGAATAATATAGAAAGTGAGAAGAACATAATTCAGGCTGAGGCATCTGGTTATATCCGCAACTTTGGGCTCGTGGAAAAAGAGAGCAACCAGTGGAGCAGAGAATAATGTCAGGGTTAAGATGACCACATTGATGGAGAGGATGAAGCCAAGCATCTGCCTTAATTGATAGCGGCTTATGCTTTCCGTCTGAATGATCGCAGCGCCTAGGCCGAGGTCGCTGACCATGAGCAGAAATGAGATGATCGTAGCTGCCATAGCCATCAGGCCGTAGTCTGTCGGAGAAAGCAACCGTATCACGACTATGGTTGCCAGCCAGGATATCAACTGCACGCCGAAGGTGCCGGTGCTCAGCCATAAAAATCCTTGGGCGACTTTTTTCTTGAAGGAGAGAGGCGCATGGCTTTTTTCTTCTGTCACTGTTTTAAGTTGTTTAATTATCCGTTGTAATGGGTGTTCTTCTCATGAGCCCGGAGAAGATGTCGATATGCTTTTTTTGGGCATGGTTGGTCTTTTCCATCAGAATCCAAGTAAAGGGGCTCATCTTTCTGCCAGAATCATCTCCATGCTCCCCATACCCGATAGCATTTTTCGAACTATATTGAGACGCCCAGGCCCGATATCCCATAGGATTTATACAAGAAAATCATTTTCCATCATCAGGGCATCCATATAGAATTTCACCGCCCAGTTCAGGATCTCGAATTTACCATAACTTCCATAAACCGGGAAAGAACCGAGAATTCCGCCATGGAGGTTCTTGCTCCATTCACAGATGAGTTGGTGTTTCCGAAGATATTCATTCATTTTTTTCATTCCGTTCAGGTATTTCTCGTCATTTGTCTCCTGGTATAGCCTGCCCCATATGATCGAGATCTGCGCGTCGCCGGTGAGGCACGACCAGTTAGTAACAGGCTCCCAGTCCGAGTTGAACCTTCCTGAAAGGCTTCCGTCTCTCCTTTGCTTCTGAAGCAGGGCATCAGCGGTTTTCTGCGATTGCCGTATAAGTCGCTGGTCGTCGAGGAGAGCACCTACCTCTAAAATACCCCGGGTGCAGTATGCGATCGTATGAAGAAGCGGCTCATCATTGTTCGACAGGCAGTTGTTTTTGAACCATCCATTGTCCTGTTGTTGTTCGAGTGTGAACACAATATTCTTTACTGAGGCATCGGTGAACTCCTTCCTCCCTAGGCGTGACCCCAGAAGATAGAGAGCCCATGCGGTTCTTGTGTTATACGAGTAGAACTGCATCTTATCACTTGCATAACATGACAAATTTTTGCGCCAGGATCCGTCATTGTCCTGGCACGAGACAAGGTATACCCCTGCCCTCGCAGCCGAATCAATAAACTGTTCGTTACCGGTTTCTTCATATGCTCTGAGCCATCCGAAGATTACCTGGCCCGTGTTGAAAATCGCGGGGGTGGGTCTGTCTCCTATGACGCCTCCTTGTACTGCGCCATCAGGTATCTGGACCTTCGATTCCCATAGAGCCATACGGACTGCACGATCGTAAATCTCCTGCCTGCCGACAAGATGTGCATAGTCGAACATGGTCGGAATAATGTACCCTGTTGTCTCTGGATACGACGCAACCCAGCCTTTCAAATTGAAATACGGATTATATACGAGGCTGTAGCTTCGCGACACACCGCCGTCGCCTGATGCATCCTGGGCCGTGCAGAGCCACTGAGCTGCTGCATCGAGATGATCGAGCAAGGGCAAGTTTTTATTGAGACAAGTCCCAAGGTAGATAGCAATAAGCTCCTGATTCAGGAATGAAGAATAGTACTTGATGCGTCTTTCCAGTCCCGGCATCATATCCTTCGATCCTCCATATTGTAAAATACCACTCCTTTATCGAGCAACTCATACGTGCATCGAACAGCATCTTCGGCTGCCACCAGCATAAGAGTGGTATTGCCGATTCTTTTTTTCTTCAGCAACTTCTTTTTTTTCAATTCGTTTTCCAGAATCCCTGGCTTGCGTGTAGTAAAAGCCTGCTCTCCAAATACATAGGAGGGGACTTCACGTTCGTTTCCTAGATAATCGATCACCCGTGCTGCAAAGGGTTTTTCATGATACATGGGGAACGGCAACCTATCTTTTATGAGGTCTTCGATATGGTGAATGAACGTAAACGTACTGAAGGGCACATCGAAGAAAAGCACTTTGCCGTTCAGAAGGCGAAATTTATGAAAGGGCGAACCTTCTCCGCATGAGTGAAGGCACTTGTCATGGCTTTCAACTATGTAGGAAGCATCCTTTCCATAGGCGAGTACCGGATGAATAGGATTGAGGCTACGCAAAACATTTTTTTTTCTTCTGAATATTTCGGATATTATGCCCATCTTCGAAATCGTCCTGTTCACGTCGAATACAGGGTTTTTCTGCAGGTGATGGAGCGATGATGTTCTATAAGGCATTGCGACCATGAGGATGTTTCCCTGATCGCCGATTATCTCGATAAAACACTGTATCAAATCCTGCGGCTTGCCCTTGAACCCGTTAAAGAAATCGAACGAGCTGTGGACCATAATTGTATCACCGGATGAGATACCCAGGCTGCGTAGAGACTTCTTCAAATCGTCAGGACCATATGAGAGGATTGCACCTGAAACAAACTTCAGGAGCTTATAATACTGGGCTTTTGCAAGCTGTTTTGTCTCCCGGTTCAGGAGATTGTTGTATATGTAATTTATCAGTGGTTTAATCATCGATTACTTAATGTCAGCCACGCTGTACAGTATTCCCGCAAGGGTTTAGACCAGGTTCTTTCTGTTGATTTGCGTTGCAGATACGTTCTCTTTTAGCCTTTAGATGCCTTTATTTTGAATCGAATCATAGAGATATTTTCTGATTCCAACCACCCGTGAAAATTCTTCCTTTTTGCTGTGTATTCTCGCTGCATATCTTCAACGAGTATTTTCTTTCCCTTAAAGAGAGAAAGAAGGAACGCTTTCAACTTCACATAGTTTCCATGAATGGATGGGGGCATACGTGTCCTGAAAATCGGAACGTGCTCCAAACCCTTAAGCTTTTCGACATCCGGATTCCTGATGTATCCTTCTCTGATCGCCAGTACACATGGTATCCGTCCATAGTCCGAGACCTTTGCGTAATCCGGCAAAAAGCGTTTATCTGGGTCTGTCTGGTATTTC
>ENA-UPXM01005940-UPXM01005940.1-activated-sludge-metagenome-genome-assembly--contig:-NODE-5940-length-11582-cov-5.460918_pt1 | contig 11582 bp, 8 predicted proteins | sample MGYA00238178_ERZ772708 | MGnify/ENA primary metagenome ERZ772708 (study PRJEB29002, sample SAMN05720212) | activated sludge metagenome | isolation source: anaerobic digester from wastewater... | reverse complement strand
TCCATCTTTGGTACAAATTACCGAAGTACTATAACCAAAGGGTTTGCTTTTGGGGGTGGTATAGCTCCATTTTAATACTCCTGCGGTATCTGTTTTTATCAATATTGCATCCCTAAATTGTGCATCGCCTGATTCATCTTTAGAACCACCTGCTAGCACATATCCATCATTGGCTATAGCTATGCTAAAGCCTAATCGGTATTGATTGCCAGCAGTATAAACCTTCGACCATAGAAGATTGAATGAAGTATCAAATTTGCTGATTAACAATTTTGAATCGCCCGGAATAGTATAGGTAAAGCAAATGGTGTGCCCTGCCATTATCAAATGACCCTGCCCATCATATTTCAATTCTGAATTGTAAAAAAAACTATCAATATCGGCACAATGTTCTTTTTTGTAGTCGCGATAGCGTATTGTTTTACCATTACTATCTACCATCAGCAAAAAGCTATATTGCGCAGCAGTAGTGGTACCTACTACACCATATACTACATAGTGGTTATTGTCTATTGTGCAAATTCCTTTCGTTACTGGGTCGGCATCCCGTGAAGGGTAATCGGGAAGGACAAAAAAGCTACTAGTATCTATTAGCCCATCTTGGTTCATCCGTATGGTGCGAATGCCTATTTTGCCAGTACTACTATCTTGTACCCTTGCAGCTATCATCCATCCTTTACCATGTGCTACTATTCCTCTATATACCGATGAGGAAGCATCGTTGGTATAAAAACGATTGAAACCGTTTTGAGCAATAGTGCTACTCCCTTGCAAAAGGAGCAGCACTATTAGTATTATTTTTATTGATTTAATATTTAAGCAGTTTTCCATTGCTCAATGTATTGTTGCCCTGAAGCACGGTGTAGAAATATAAGCCTGCTGCCCATTGTGTAGCGATTAGCTCTTGTACATGGTTTTTGCCCTTCAATATGATTGATGTTTTGATGTTGCCCATCAAATCGCGAACAACCATCAATGCATCCTCATCATTTGCTAAAGTGTAACGCACTTCAAAGTTATGCAAAGTAGGGTTAGGAACAATTAAGATTGAATTTATTTTTTCGTTGCCAACGATTGCACCATTTTCAGCCCTCCTTTGAAGGTTGAAATTATTACTATCTTTGGGAGGCGATGGTGGCATACTGTATGGGCATTCTTCGTTTATCGCAAAACGGAGCCAACTACAGGCTTTCGCACGTGGCCACATGCTGCTATTGGCTATTACATAGTGTAGGCTATCGATTTCGCCAAGGCTCAATTGTTTCATAGCAATACTATCTTGGTAGTGGTGTGCCAATAAATTAATTACTCGGCGACCGATGGTAAATTCTGCTTGCTCGGTAGCCAACAAAGTATATTTAGTACTGATGCTATCGTAGATAGCCAAGCCTTTGGCAATTTGCCCATTTTGTAGCCACAAAATACTTCTATCAATGTCTGTATAGGCGCTGTTTATTGCCATTAGCGCATCGGCAATATGCTCTGTGCGCAATTCACTAAGAGTATCGTTGTAGGCTGTCATTAATGCTGCTATTGCACTGCCATCATCGGTAGATCCATCTTCTACTATACCATAAGGTATTTCGTATATTTTGGGTAAGGCACAAACATTATTAGTGGTTAGCTTCACTTTTGTTACTCCACCAAACAAAGAAGTGGGGTTGTGTGATGGGATACTACTATAAAAATAAGTATAATTGTGCGTGCCATTTTGCCCAAGGTTGAAAAACCGATGCCCAATATGGAAATTTCCCGTAGGCTCATCGGGTGTGGCTTGATTGTAACGAATGCCATGGTCGGTAGCATTGCTGCCATACGCCCACTCGTGAAAATAAATGTTGGTATAATTGTTGCACAAGAATTGTAATCCTTTGTTTTCTGAAAATACAGAATTTACACCATTTGAATTCACACCGAGAGCAGCTACACCTTGATTTACTTTTTGAAAGCTGTTTCTATAAATTTTGTTGTCATCTGATCCGCTCTCTTTTACCATTAGAGCAACATTGTCATTATATTCTGGGTCGCTTACACAGTTAAAGTCGTTTAAATAAATTTGGAATTGCGTAGAGGCATAAGTGTATATCCCATAAGCACGAGAGAATATACGTGGGTCATAAACCTCAAATTTATTATTATACACTTTAGCGAAATTGACATTGTTCGTAACCACTCCATTTCTATTTTTATTGAAATTTGTGTTCCTTATCGTTACCGGGTTTTGTAATCCAAAAACCTCTGCAAGTACACCATCTCCAAAGCCTTTTATGGTACTTGGTATGGCAGTGATGCCTGTGCAAGAAGCCGTTAACGGATCGGGGCATAAATCGGAAACCGTATATTGCGCCCCCGAGCTGAGAATACCTCTACCCCCTACACCACCATCACCTAGTGCTAAAGAACGAGCTTTGGTGATTTTACTTTCTAGGTTACAACCCATTATTTTGACCCCCTCTACATTCCACAGCTGAATTTGCCCATAAGGTGCGCGCTGTATTCCATCGTCTATTAAAAAAGAAGAATTATATATATAAGACCGATTGGGCTTAAAAACAAACCCAGACCGATTGTGGTATTCCCAAAATCCAATGCTATGCCTATTATTGTAAAAATAAGCATTTTGAATATTTGCAATACCGCCTCCTTTTTTTATATCGTTAAAAACCTCGTCTCCCATCACTGCCGCATGCAAAGCGTTTTCGATTTTTGCGCCATTTTTCATTGTAAGTGTACCTTGGTTGCCAGGTATATCTTGGCTTTTACTAGAGTTGCCCCAAACAGATATACCATACCACATTGTATTATTGTCGTGTGAGCTTATCAATCCTCCATCAATGATTAAATTACCGCCTGCCTCTACAATTATATTAGAATGATAAGGCATTTGCACCTTACAAGTTATTGTGAGTGTAGCCCCACTTTTCACAATAATGTCGTTATACATTTTAATATCAAAATCCCATAATTCTGAATTATTAATGACTACAGGGTTCTTTTGTCCTTGCCCTATATTAGTATGGTCTTCATCTTCAGGATAAGTATTGGTAATAAAGGTTCTACACGATAGAAAGTAGGCATTTCGGTGCATTCTTCCTATTTGTTTTGGAGAAAGATAATAACCGCCACCAGCCATAAGGTTGTTGGTACATTCATCATTAGGGTCGGTATCGTATGGCTCGCTGCAATCTGCTGCTTCGTATGGTCTTGGATAAATCTGAGCGCTTGCCAATCCAAATACATCATCTAAATAATCTAAATCACTTGTGATCCCAGTTTCTGCTGACCCTGGGGCATGCGCCCCCCATGCATCTACATAGTTATGATACAAACCCATTGCATGTCCCATTTCGTGTAAAAAATTGTGTGCTAAAGCATCTGTATTCGTCTTATTTGGGTAGTATTCTTTCAATAGCAATATATTTTTGGCTCCAGCATTAATTCCACCAAGTAAATCGCTTGAGGTAGGCAGTGTAAAAGATACACCACCAATTACACTGTATTCATTCTGATTAACTATAAATACATTCAAAACATCTTCATTAATTGTTGTTAGTGTGCTCAAGTCTACAGCTCCCGTTGTGCCTCTAAACTCGTCAAATTCATCAGCTGAATTTATAAAATAGATACCTTTTAGTTTTACTCGAAAACGCGAGTCAATGACCCTGCATTTCACACCACAAGCCGCTGTTACAGGGTCGCTTGGGACTTCTATATTGCTAAGTCTTTCATTCATTTTGTCCACAATTGCCTTAATGTAATTTTTGTCAGCTGTTGTGTTCTGATAGTTGACAATAGGTCCTGGTACACTTGGGTTGATAATGTTTATTACAATATTAATATCCTTATGTACAGATAATGCTTTTATGATGTCATTTTCTGGAATATAATTTTGTTGATACTTGTAAAAACTATGGAACACAGGGGATGTTGGGACACAGGGGGTAGTAAATGAGGTGATGCTTGAATCTGTTATTGCTGGAGATGGGTAACAATCAAAAACTTGTGCAAAGGACCTCGAATTAGCAACAAATAGTAATAAAAATTGGGTAACCAATATTATTTTTAAGATTGAATTTTTCATAATTTTTTTGTTTTTTCAATTAAATAAAATTGTTTGAATTGGTTCGTTCTTTGGCATGAACATTCATCAAAAAAAGGGAGGCGAGCGTTTGTGTTTCATAAAGTGTTTCATTAAAACAGTGAACTGAATTGTCCATCAAACTACCCAATTATGAAATCATAATAGTAGTGTGGGCTTTGCTAAATATCTCGCTAATGGGGTGTTCGAAGACCTCGGACGCAAGTACCGCAAACACCCACACTACTTGAGTATGGGCGTTTGGCTGATACAGTGGTTGCGTCCTAAACTTTTCGAACTTTCATTAGCAACTTCTTGTATAGCGAAACGCTATAATATTTTTTTAAACTTTCTTTGGTTTTATCTTATAATACTTAGCCAAATGTAGTTAAAAGAATGACAAAAAAAGAAAAGTTTTTTTGTCATTTTCTTTATTGCAAAAGTAGTAGGTTCAGATATATATAAAGCAGAGAAAAAACTACGTTTTTTGGGAGAACATTTTGCGCTTTTAATTTTTTATCAAATCAGATTTAGATTGAACCTTCTTAAAATCCTCAAAATAAGCCCTAAAACCCCTTTTCGCCAATCAACATTGGCTTGCGCCAACCTAATATTGGCTTCCGCCTTCCTAATTTTGGCTTGCGCCTACCTAACATTGGCTTGCGCCAACCTAATATTGGCTTGCGCCTTCCTAATATTCACATACATCGAACTAACACAGACATACATCTTTATAAAACCAACAGGCGTGCAACAAAAAACGTAAGACAATAAATAAATTATTTTGTCGTTTCAGATAAAATAATCATTAACTTTATTATTCACAATTTAAAACTTTATTTTATGACCCCTTCTATTTATCGCTGCTCGCAGCAAGAATTGTACAGTTGCTGCCTTTTGGGTTGGACTTCCTGCTCCGAAAATCTTGCAGCATTTACAGCTTTCAAAAGCAAATACGACCTAGCTTTTGTTACCACACAGCTTGCCTCAGTAGATGATGCCAAACGCCTAAAAGGTAACCAAGCCCGTTCCGCACAGTCCGAAACCTATCGTATAGAATTAGTAGCCCTTGCCGACCAATGCCGTAGCAATTGGCAAAGCCTAAAACGCTATATTGTTGAAGCCTTTGCACCCGAAATGCAGAAGCCACAACTCGAAGCCGCCGGACAAGAATATTATACCAAAGCCACTCAAAACAATTGGGAAGCCATTGAATCGCTCAACAATTTTGGAGAAACTTACATAGCCGATAATGAGGCTATACTCGCCTCTGCGGGCTATATGCCCCTCACATTCAAGCCCGATTTTGTAGCTGCTTGTACCGCATTTACCGCCAAGCATCTTCAATTTATGAATCAAGAAGAAACAGACGAAGAAGGCACACAAGAAAAAATAGAAGCGAACAACGCCATTTATACGCAGCTCATCAACATGTGCCTCGATGGGCAAGAAATTTTCAAAAACAACGAAGCCAAATACAAGCAATTTGTTTTTGCCGATATACTCATAAAAGCTAGTAGCGTGGGCACAGCAGGCATCCGTGGTATAGTGCGCGATGCCGCCACACAGCTACCTATAGCAGGCGTTTCGGTAACGATACTTGGCAGCAGCCAATCAGCCATCACCGATATTGATGGTCGCTACGAAATAAAACCACTCGCCGCTGGCTACTACGATGTTAGCTTCGTAGTCCCAAACTACCAGGATATTGTTATTAATCAGCACCAAGTGCTTACAGGCACGGTTTCTACCCTTGATGTGCTGTTGGATAAGATGCCATAAGTAGTTTTTTATTTTCAATTTTACAAAAAGCCAAAACGTTCTGTTTTGGCTTTTTGTATGGTAGCCACCATAAATGGGCGAGCGATAGTAGCGGATATACTTTTGCCTTTTTCAGGCAAAAGATAGTAGCGAATAGCGCGGTCACGCTTTTTCAGCGTGACGCCCCCTAATAATAAAATACCCAATAAGGTTCATTTTTTTAAGAAAGACTTTTGACGCATTCCTTTACCTTTGCGCTCTTGCTGTTTTCTTCTAAAAAATAAAACTTGCCTGTACCACATTTGCTTCCCAATTTATTTTTATTCTTGCTTACGCTATTGGCGGGGCTATTGGCTATGCGCATCCGCCTTGTAGACGACCAAAAGATGAACCTTTTGCTTGCGTTTTCGGGGTCGTTTTTGCTCAGTATTACCTTTCTGCACCTCATCCCCGAAACGGTGGAAGAGCACGGACACAAGGCAGGCATTTATTTGCTCATCGGTTTCTTTTTACAATTATTAATTCAGCGATTTACGCACGGGGTAGAGCATGGGCATAGCCATGTACACAGCCACAGTCATCATTTTCCGCTGCTGTCGATATTGATAGGTATGGGCGTTCACGCACTGATGGAGGGCTTTCCATTGGGCTTCAACTACCGCACTGCCAATACTAATTCATCGTTGTATCTTGCCATTGCCACACACAAGTTGCCAGAGATTATTGTTATTGCCACCGTTATCAAATCGGTAAAAGGCAGGACCTGGCAGGCGTTTGGATTGCTCACTTTGTTTGCACTATTCACGCCAGTATCGAGCACGGTAGCCAGCTTTTTGGGTACCAAATACTATGCTATTTCCAACATCCTCAGCGTGATGATACCCATAGTGGCAGGGGCTTTTATCCATATTGCCACTACTATTTTTTATGAAAGCGGCACTAAGCAGCACGCGCTTACCCTACACAAAACCATTGCTATTGTTTTGGGATTATTGCTCGGAATGCTCAGCTTATTGTTTCATTAAAAATGAAGCCGTTTTTTGCCTTTCCCTTCATTAAAAATCCATTACTTTTGCAAGCCAAAATAAGCAACAAATATGTTTGATAGTTTAAGTGAAAGGCTCGATGCGGCCTTCAAGCAACTGAAAGGAGAAGGACGTGTAAGCGAAATAAACGTAGCTAGTACCATCAAAGACATTCGCCGTGCATTGATAGATGCCGATGTGAATTTTAAAATAGCCAAAGAATTTACCGACAAAGTAAAAGAAAAAGCCTTGGGCGAAAAGGTATTGACAGCCGTTTCTCCGGGGCAGCTGATGGTCAAAATCGTGAAGGATGAACTGACCGAATTGATGGGTGGCGAAGGAGTGGAATTGGACATTAGCAATCGCCCAACAATCATATTAATAGCGGGTTTGCAGGGTTCGGGCAAAACTACCCTTTCGGGCAAATTAGCCAATTATCTTAAAAACAAAAAAGGCAAAAAGCCGTTGCTTGTTGCAGCAGATATTTATCGCCCTGCGGCTATTAATCAGTTGCAAGTACTAGGCGAACAAATAAAAGTACCGGTGTATGCCGAACTTGAAAATAAGAGTGCGGTGGATATTGCCAAAAATGCCATTGCACAAGCAAAAACAGACGGGCACAATGTCATCATTATCGATACCGCAGGTCGCCTAGCGGTGGACGAATTGATGATGAAAGAGGTGGAAGATATTAAAAATGCTGTTGGTCCGCACGAGATATTATTTGTAGTAGATGCGATGACTGGGCAAGATGCGGTGAACACTGCCAAGGCTTTCAACGACCGACTCGACTTTACAGGAGTGGTGCTGACCAAGCTCGATGGCGACACGCGCGGTGGGGCGGCACTCACTATCAAATACACTGTGAACAAGCCCATCAAATTTGTGAGTATGGGCGAAAAGCTAGACACGCTCGATGCTTTTTATCCTGAGCGTATGGCGCAGCGGATATTGGGGATGGGTGATATCACAACGCTTGTAGAGCGCGCCCAATCGCAGTTTGACGAGGCACAAGCAAAGAAAATAGAAAAGAAAATTCGTGCGAACAAGTTCGATTTTGAAGATTTCAAAGACCAATTGCAACAAATAAAAAAGATGGGTAACATCAAAGATTTGCTAGCAATGATACCCGGTGTGGGCAAAGCCATTAAAGACATCGACATCAGCGATGATGCCTTTAAAGGCATCGAAGCAATGATAAATTCAATGACGCCTTTCGAGCGAAACAACCCCGACAGCATCGACCAAAATCGCCGCAAACGCATTGCAAAAGGTGCCGGGAAAGATGTAACCGAAGTGAATGCTTTTATGAAACAATTTGAACAAATGCGCCAAATGATGGGGCAGATGAACAAGCTGAAAGGTATGGGTGGTATGCCAGGTATGGGCGGCATGGGAATGCCAGGGGGTATGGGATTGCCATTTGGGAAAAAGTAATTTTAATTGTACTTACTTTAAACTTAATTCTTCAATAATTTTCAAATCTTTACTTTCCAATTTTCATTTTACTAATGGAGCATTTATTAACAGCAGATAGCCTTATCAGCCTTTTTATATTAATTATACTCGAAGTGGTTTTGGGTATTGATAATGTCATTTTTGTGAGCATTATCCTCAATCGCTTGCCCGAAAATTTGCAAAAGAAAGGCAGGTTTATTTGGATGTTCACTGGTATTGGTGTGCGTGTTATTTTGCTTATGGGGCTGAAATGGCTTTTGAGCCAAAAAGGCAAGCCGGTATTCACTTTGTTCGACAAAGGTTTTGACCTCGCGAGCCTTGTAATGATAGGCGGTGGTATCTTTTTGATTTATAAAACGGTGATGGAAATTCATCATAAATTAGAGGGCGACGAAGAAATAAAAGGCGGCAAAAAAACAATGCTCACACTGCCAAAAGCTGTGGTGCAAATCATTTTAATAGACATGGTTTTTAGTTTCGACAGCATCATTACCGCTGGTGGCACCGCTAAATATATTGAGATAATGGTAGTGGCTGTGGTAGTTGCAATGATTGTGATGTTCTTATTCAGCAGCAATATCGCCGACTTCATTCACAAGCATCCAACAATTAAAATGTTGGCACTTTCTTTCCTTGTAATGATTGGTTTTATCTTGCTAGTAGAAGGTTGGAATAGTGAAGCCGCTGAAGCACTCCACCTTAAAAACTACGCCTATTTTGCAATGGCTTTTTCTTTTGTGGTAGAAATAATCAATATGAAAATGCGCAAAACTGTGAGTGCGCCTGTAGAATTGCGCGAGCCAGAACTAGAGGAAGAAGAGAAATAATATTTCCATTCCAAAAGCAAAAAAATTTTTTTAACAATTCTACCCCTATACAATCCCGCGAAGCGATTATCTTTATCGCATTGATGCGCTCAAAAAGTAAACTATTTCTCAACTTATTGTTTTTGTGTTTTTGCTTCCAAAATGGAATGGCGCAAAACATAAAAGGCACGGTAGCAGAGCGTATCGAGCATAAAGCTATCAACGGGGTACAGTTATTAAACATACACAATGGTGCTCAAATATTTACCGATAGCAACGGCAGTTTTTCAATAAAAGCCGCGCAAGGAGAGTTAATAGAATTGCATTGCCCAGGCTATCAAACTACTCGCTTTCGCGTGCCTAAGGGAAATGTTCCTCCTTTTTTCAAAATTTATTTGGACGAGGTAGTAAAACTGAATAAAGACAAATACGCCTCGAGTGGCTTCAGTCAATACCAGATAGACAGTATCGAAAATGCTGAGCTATACCGCACCACGCTTGGCTTCCCGAAGATGAGTGCATTTGAAAAAATAGAAAGTCCGTTCAGCGCACTCAGCAAAAGCAATAGGTTGAAATGGGCATTCCAAGAAAGCTATGCTTATTTTGAGCAAGAAAAATTTATTGACTTTACCTTCAACGAAAATCTTGTAAAACAACTCACGGGCCTCGAAGGTGAAGAGCTACAACGCTACATGAAATTCTATCGCCCAAGCTATGATGCGCTGCGCAAAATGAATCAATACGAATACTTCAACTACATAAAAGTGACGGGCGAGCGATACCGCAAATTGCGCAGCCGACCACAACCGCGCAACTCGGGTTAAAAATTTTAATTGATGGTAATAGCGTTTTAAATAAATAGTTTTGCATTCAATTTTAAAACGAACAACCAATGGGTGAATTATCCAACATTAGACTTTCCGAAATCATCACTATTAGTTTTACCCTTTTTGCGGTGATAGATATTTTGGGTTCTACGCCTATCCTTATTTCGCTGAAAAACAAAATGGGCGACATCCACGCTATGCAAGCTACAGCTGTATCTGGCGGTCTGATGTTGCTGTTCTTTTTTGTAGGAGAGCAGGCATTATTATTTATGGGTTTGGATGTGAGTTCGTTTGCTATTGCAGGTTCAATAGTAATTTTTGTACTTGCAATAGAAATGGTGATGGGTCTCGAAATTTTCAAACCCGATAAAGACATCAAGTCGGGCAGTATTGTACCAATTGCTTTTCCGATTATTGCAGGCTCTGGCACGCTTACTACTATCGTATCGCTCAAGGCGGCTTATCATCAGTATAATATTCTTATTGGTATCATTATCAATCTAGTGATTGTTTATTTTTGTTTGCGTTCTATCAAGTTTATCGAAAAGTTTTTAGGTCCTTCAGGAATAGCCGTTGTTCGTAAATTTTTTGGAGTTATTCTGCTTGCTATTGCGGTCAAAATTTTCAAAACAAACATCAAATTGTAAAAAGCAAAACCTTTGCGAAGCGAATAAAAACCAATAAAAGTGGCAATTAGCCATTTCACAATTTATGGTGTAAATTGCAGCCCTCAAACATTTAAAAAACACTAAGTACAGTACAAGATATGGGTCGTATTTTTGAAGTAAGAAAGTCCTCAATGTTTGCCCGCTACGATCGTATGGCAAAACAATTTAGCCGAATCGGAAAAGACATTGCGATAGCAGTAAAAAAAGGTGGTGCCGAACCCGATACCAACCCAATGCTACGCCGTGTAATCCAAAACGGAAAGGCTGTAAATATGCCGAAAGACCGTATCGAAGCGGCTATTAAAAATGCACTGGGCAAAGACACAAGTAACTACGATGAGGTGCTGTATGAAGGGTATGCGCCACACGGTATCGCCATATTAGTGGTAACGGCTACTGACAATACTACACGAACTGTAGCCAATGTTCGTTCGCACTTCAACAAAGGTGGCGGCAGCCTTGGCAATAGTGGTTCGGTAGGCTTTATGTTTAAGCATCTAGGTATGTTCAAGTTGAATGCCGAAGGCTTGAATCCCGAAGATTTGGAATTAGAATTGATAGACGCAGGATTAGAAGAATTGGGCGAAGATGCCGAAGGGAATTTGATTGTTCGTTGCGGTTTTACCGATTTTGGCAATATGCAAAAAGCGCTTGAAGAAAGGGGCTTGACGGTCATTTCATCGGAGCTGGAATGGTTACCCGAAAATACGATTGCTATTACTGACGAGCAAGCCGAAGATGTTTTTAAATTAATCGCCCGCGTAGAAGAAGATGATGACGTGCAACAGGTGTTTCATAATATGGCTTAAAACTAATGTGGCATATATGAAGAATGCGGTAAATGCGCTGCGTTAGTTTGTTTAAAACAAACCACATTTTTCACTTTTAGCACATTACCCACATTCAAAAAAATGGATTTCAAAAAAAGAAACTTTTCGCCACGTGCCACCAAACCTTCG
>ENA-UPXM01005933-UPXM01005933.1-activated-sludge-metagenome-genome-assembly--contig:-NODE-5933-length-11593-cov-5.636245_pt1 | contig 11593 bp, 6 predicted proteins | sample MGYA00238178_ERZ772708 | MGnify/ENA primary metagenome ERZ772708 (study PRJEB29002, sample SAMN05720212) | activated sludge metagenome | isolation source: anaerobic digester from wastewater... | reverse complement strand
ATTTCGTTCCAAACTATGACGACTCGATGGTTGAACCTTCTGTACTTCCTGCAGCCTTTCCTTTCCTGTTAGCTAACGGTTCAAGCGGTATTGCTGTTGGTATGGCTACAAACATGCCCCCTCATAATCTTAATGAAATAGCCTCTGCTGTCGGCGCCTATATTGATAATCCTGAAGTTTCCATAGATGACTTATGCAGGTATGTTAAGGGGCCCGATTTTCCAACCGGCGGTTTAATCTTTGGAAAAAGGGGAATAAAACAGGCCTATAAGACAGGACGAGGAAAAATTACTGTTAGAGGCCGGTTTAATATTGAAGTAGATAAAAAGGGCAAAGAAAGCATAATATTTACAGAGATTCCCTATCAGGTAAATAAGGCAAATCTAGTAACACGTATTGGAGAACTTGTCCGTGACAAGGTAATCGACGGTATATCAGTTGTAAACGACTACTCAGACCGCAAGGGTATGCGCATTGTTATAGAGCTTAAACGCGGAGCAATTGCAAAAATTGTATTGAACCAGCTTTTTTCACATACAGCACTCCAGTCTACTTTTGGTGTTATAAATCTAGCTCTTGTTAAAGGAAGACCTCAGACACTAACACTCAAACAGCTTGTGCAGTACTTTGTTGAACACCGGCAGGAAGTTGTAACAAGAAGAACTCAATTCGACCTTCGTAAAGCCGAAGAAAGAGCCCATATTTTACGCGGCTTAATCAAGGCAATTCAAAATATTGATGAAGTAATTAAGATAATAAAAGCATCCAGAAATATTGATACTGCTAAATCTGCATTGATGGAACGTTTTGATTTTACCGACATTCAGGCACAGGCAATCGTCGACATGAGACTCGGCCGCCTGACAAGTCTCGAAATTGAAAAGCTTGAGCAGGAATTACATGAACTTGAGGTTTTAATAGAATACTTAAAGGATCTCTTAGCTCATCCGGAAAAAATTCTTGCTCTTATTAAAAATGAAACTATTGATATTGCTGAAAAATACGGTGATGAACGGCGTACCGATATTGTGACCGACGAAGTCGAAGAGATTAACATTGAAGATTTAATCCAAAAAGAGGAAATGGTTATTCTTATATCAAACCTCGGTTATATTAAACGCATTCCAATATCAGCATATAAAAACCAGGGAAGGGGCGGTAAGGGCTCGGGAAGTGCAAAGCTTGTCGAGGACGATTTTATTAATCAAATATTTATTGCTTCCACCCATGACTATATAATGTTTATAACAAACGAAGGTAAAGCGTTCTGGATTAAGGTTCATGAAATTCCTGAGGCAAACAGAACTTCCCGTGGGGCTCATATAAAGGGGCTTCTTCAGATGTCTCCGAATGAAGAAATAACAACAGTTGTTTCTCTCAAAGAATTTTCTGAGGAACAGTTTCTTTTTATGGCAACAGCTGCCGGCGTTGTTAAAAAAGTAAGAACAGTAGAATTCCAAAATGCAAAAACAAGGGGCATTATTGCCATCCGTCTTGATGAAGGTGATAAACTTGTTTCTGCTATTTTAAGCAGCGGAAAGGATGAATTAGTTCTAATTACAAGAAGAGGGCAGGCTCTCCGCGTAGCAGAAGATGAAGTACGTGCAATGGGAAGATCTTCCCGGGGTGTAACGGGTATAAGGCTTTCACAAGGCGACGAACTTGCTGCAGCCATACATGTAGAGGAAGAGTCAAAGATGCTGGTTCTCTCAGAATCAGGCTACGGTAAGAGGGTTGAATTTTCAGAGTTTACTCCTCATGGAAGGGGAACCGGCGGACAGCGGGTTTACAAGGTTAATGAAAAAACCGGTGAAGTTGTAGGCGCTATAACTGTAGCAGACTGTGATGAAGTTGTAGTAATAACCAGCCAGGGAAAAACTCTCAGACTGCATGCAAAAAAAATTACAACACAGGGCAGGGGTGCCGGCGGAATCTGCGTCTTCAATATAGAAAAGCCGGATATGGTTATTGGTGTTGACAAGGTAGCAAACGAAGAAGATGATAAGGAAAAGAATACCTGTGACGACCCGATACTGGATGAGAATTCAGATTCCAGCTCATTTGATAATAATTCAGAAGAACCGTATGACGCAGGAATAGAGGAAGGGCAGGATAATAATTCAACAGATGATGCATCTGAAGAATAGTTATTTATTTGTAATATAAAAAGATAGGAATAATGTTTCACGTGAAACACAGAAAGACTGTTGCCGATATCGACAGCAGTCTTTTTTTTAATAACTTCTGATATAAAAAAAGTATTTTTACACTAATAAACATTTTTTTATATAAGCAGGATGTTTCACGTGAAACACTTATGGAGTACACTTGTCTGTGTCTGTTTTTGAGTAAGGTAAATACAACTTCTGGAAGGGAAGTTAGGAGGAATATATGGCGACGATTTATGAAGAGTCATTGGCAAAACATGCAGAATGGAAGGGAAAGATGGAAACCCGTCTTAAGATGCCCCTGGAAAATAAAAGAGATCTTTCATTGGCATATACACCAGGTGTTGCAGAGCCCTGCAACGTTATAGCGAAAGATAAAGAAGCTGTGTACAAATACACTGCAAAGGGTAATCTTGTTGCCGTTGTTACAGACGGAACTGCAGTTCTTGGACTTGGCGACATTGGACCGGAAGCAGGTCTTCCTGTTATGGAAGGTAAGGCTGCCTTGTTTAAGCAATTCGGCGGTGTTGATGCTATTCCTATTTGTCTTGATACCAAAGATCCGGAAGAAATAATAAAGATCTGCAAGGCCATAGCTCCGGGATTCGGCGGAATTAATCTTGAAGATATTTCAGCTCCCCGCTGCGTTCAGATTGAAAGAACATTAATAAAAGAGCTTGATATTCCCGTTTTTCATGATGATCAGCATGGTACAGCGATTGTTGTTACTGCCGCGCTCATCAATGCCCTTAAATTGGTTAATAAAAAGGCAGAAGATCTAACTGTAACCGTCAGCGGTTTAGGTGCTGCCGGAAGTTCTATAATAAGGATGATTCATTCTTTAGGTGTTAGAAACATTTACGGTTTTAACAGTAAAGGTATAGTTCTACGGGAAGATAACGATAAATATTCTTTCTTACTTAAAGAATTGACAGAAATAACAAATCTTGATAATAAACGTCTTACTTTGGCTCAAGCTATGGCAGAATCTGATGTTTTTATTGGTGTTTCTGCGCCGAAACTCTTAAGTAAAGAAATGGTATCTTCTATGAAAAAAGATTCGATTGTCTTAGCAATGGCTAATCCCGAGCCTGAGATTCCGTATGATGATGCAATATCAGCTGGTGCTAAGGTTGTAGGAACAGGAAGATCAGATTATCCGAATCAAATAAACAACGTGTTAGCTTTTCCCGGTTTATTTAGAGGTGCTCTGGATTCTCGGGCAAAGAAGATAACAGAAGAAATGAAGATGGCTGCAGCACGCGGAATTGCTTCGCTGGTTTCTGACAGTGAATTGAAGCCGAATTATGTAATACCTTCTCCGTTCGATCCCCGTGTTGCAAAAACAGTAGCAGCAGCAGTTTCAGAGGAAGTAAGAAAAAATAGTTAGAAAGTGATAGAATCACTGGATTTTATGTTTATTAAGTTCTATAGTTTTATATATAGATAGCAAAGAATAAACTGTTATACGGGTAATAGGCGTTGCTTATAGTGATAACGGGTTTTGCACGAAAAATTATTGTTTAGGAGAAAAAGATGAAAAAACTAATTGCGGTAATGGTTCTTGGTTTAATTATAGGAACTGCAAGTGTATTTGCCTTTGGAATCGGATTCCAGTTTGGACCAACATATGAAGGCGGTTATAATACAAATGTTGCTGTGACTTTTAAACTTGACTCAGCTCCCTGGGTTTTTGCGGTAGACGGAGGAATTAGGACCAATGGTGGAAGAATAGGAATTTCTGCAGACCAGTGGTTTGTAAATAAAACATTTGCAAGACCTTTTAATTTCTTTGTAGGATGGGGTATTTATGTAGGTCTATCAACAGGAAATAATTTTTTATCAGTCGGAGGAAGACTTCCGATTGGGATAAATGCTTTTTTCTTAGATGGAATGCTTGAACCTTATTTTCAGGTTGTACCATCCTTGGGTATTAATATTGGCAGTGATACAGGTTTAGCCTTGGGTGTTGCCGGTAACTTAGGTTTACGTTTCTGGTTCTAAAATACTCATTGAAACAATACTTGTAATGAAAGCCTGCACGGGCAAAGACCTGTGTAGGCTTTTTTTATCCTTCGGGGTAGTTTAAGCAGGCTCAGGAATATTGGAAAAGGCTTATGAAATACTGTCCAGAATTACTTCGCGTGCTATGAGTAGGCCGGCCGCCGAGGGGACAAAGGAAATGCTAGCAGGCGGCGCCTCGGTTTTTACCGGCTGCTCTGTTGAATAAAGAACTTTACAATGAGGAATATTTCGTTTTTTAAGCTCATAGCGCATTACTCTTGCCAAGGGGCAAACCGATGTCTTGTAAATATCAGTTATGCGGAAAAGAGAGGGATTAAGTTTATTTCCCGTTCCCATTGAGGAAATAACCGGAATTCCCAATTCATGGGCTTTTTCAATTATTAGGATTTTAGCTGTAACAGTATCTACAGCATCTACAATATAGGAACAGCCGGAAAGATCAACAGAAGAGGCATTTTCCGGGAGGAAAAAAAGCTTGTGAGTTTCCACCTTTGCTTTCGGGTTGATGTCCATGATTCTTTCTTTTTCAACCTCAACCTTTGCTCTTCCAAGCGTTGAGTGAAGTGCTATGAGCTGGCGGTTAATGTTGCTTTCGCAGATTGTATCAGAATCTATGAGTATAAAACTTCCAACTCCAGCCCTTACAAGAGCTTCCACAACGTATGAACCGACTCCTCCGAGACCGAATACTGCAATCTTTGAGTTGTTCAATAGTTGAACATTATCAGTACCGATGAGTTTTATCGTTCTTGAAAATTGCTCATTTTCTGAACAATTAGAGGCTGTCTGCATAGGTTTTCAATTCCTCAAGTTCGTTGTAAAATACCTTTATCCCTTCAAGCCAGAAATCCTTCTTTGTAATGTCGAATCCTGCTTTTTTACATACATCTTCACATGTCATGGACCCGGTATCTTTTAAAATTGACACATAGGTTTGTGCAAAGGAGCTGCCTTCCTTCTTAAAGCGTGCAAACAGAGCCGTGGCGAAGAGAAGTCCGAATGCGTAGGGAAAATTATAGAAATCCAGATCGGGGCTGTAGTAGTGAGATTTTACTGCCCACATGTAAGGATGTTTTTCCTCTGAAAGACCGTTTCCATATGTTTTAACTTGCGCATCTGTCATTAACGTGCAAAAATCTTCTGCATTCAATTCCTTTGTTTTCCGTAGTTCAAAAACTGAACGTTCAAAATAAAAACGGCTTAAAATATCAACGAGAACCTGCGCACTGTCCGACAAATGCATCTCTATAAGTTTAACTTTTTCAAAACCGTCTGCTTTTTGAATAGCGTCATGCATAATAATGGTTTCTGCAAAAATGCTTGCTGTTTCTGCCAGTGTCATCGGGTAATGACTTAATGCATAATCTGTGTTTTTAATACAGTCATAATGATACGCATGACCTAATTCATGTGCCAGGGTTGAAATGTCAGAAAAGGTTCCTGAGAAATTAGAAAGAACCCGGGATTCTTTTTGGTAGGGAAAATCTATGCAGTATGCACCTCCAACTTTTCCGGTGCGGATTTCTGCGTCAATCCAGTTTTTTGCAAAGGCTTGTTCAGCAAAGGCTCCGAATTCAGGAGAAAAGGAGGTAAATTTTTCTACAATGTATTTTTGTGCTTCATCAAAAGTCCATACCTTGTCATAGCTTGTTTCCCCCTTTCCAGGAAGAAGGGGTGCAAAAAGGTCGTAGAAAGCACAAGTTTCTATATCTAGTATTTTCGCCTTTGTTTTAAGGTAACTTCTCCAAAACGGAAGAGAATCTTCAATTGCTTCAACAAGCGCTTCAAGTGTTTTCTTTGAAAGTCTTGCGGCAAAAAGGCTGCGGTCTAATGCCTCGCTCCAGTTTCTTTTGCTATTTAAGCTTTGTGTCGCTCCTTTTAAATTATTGAGACAGGCGGCTGTAGTTAATTCTGTCTGTTTTAAAAGCGACAGCTCCTTTTCATAGGCAATCTTACGTACCGTTCTGTCCGCGCTGTATGCTTCATTCCGTAATTCATTAAAGGACTTACCTGTTTCCGAATCTGTAAGAGTAGAAATTATCTGTTCATGCAGCCGGCTCCAGGCTGAACCGCCGAAGCGCTGAAGATCATCTGCGAGCTGTTCCTCCTTTCTTGACATTTTATGTCTATTATCTTCAAGTGTTTCTTCAAAGACAAACTTATACGGTAAAAGCTGTGGATAATCTGTGTATATGCTGTACAAATCTTGTGAATTATCAGATAAAATTTGTCCAAATTGCTGTGAAATATCATTTATAATTAATCCTTTTTCTTGCATGAGGGAAACATTATTCAGTTTTTCACTGTCGGTTGCTGCCACAGAATAGGATGCATAAGCATAGGCGCTGAGACTTTCATACAGGCTGAAAACTTTATTACTTAAATCCATAAAAGTACAAAGCCATGCTCCAAAGGGTTTTGCTGGTGTATTCAGGTGAATCTGTATGGTATTCAAATTATTATCAAGAAAAAGTAAATCTCTTTTATATTCTTCTGATATACTACTTTTGTAAATACTGTCCAAGTTCCATCTTGGAATTATTTTTTTTTCGCCGGTACAGGAAACAGATGAACGGGATAGAAGGTGTTTATATATATGCATAGATGGCTCCTTTTTTGTTACTTTACTGTAAAAAAGGAAAAGAGGGAAGCTTAAGACAGGTTGTTAAAAATGTGCTAAAATAACGGTACCATCATAATTTCAATAACACGGATTAAAAAATGACAATTGCCGATTTATTCGAGAATAATGACCAAAAACTCAATAAAGCTATTGCTCTTGGAATGAGAGTAATTTTTTACTTCATTTTTATTCTTTGGATAGTTCTAGCTTTAAAAATTGAGGGGTATGTATTATCTCTTTATAGCGGTATTTTTCTTTTTCTTTGTTTCCTTTTGGTTCTTCCTACAATCTTTTTCCACTTATTTAAACTTAGAAATACCTTTGTTAAGTACAGTATATTAACATCTGCGGTTATCTGCTGCGGTCTGTTATACACTTATTTTCATAGCAGCCGTTTTATGATGTTCGCTTTTCCGGTTGTTATATCTGCCTTATATTTTAAACCCTCCGTTTCTGTTTATACTATTGTTATAACACTTCTAATAATGACGGCTTCGTGTATTATTTCGTATATGTCTTTCGGCTTTGCATCGGTTTCTTATTCAAGTTTTTCAGATATGGTAATTGGTGATTTACTTCCTCAGACAATACAGTTTTTACTTTTCAGCTTTATTATGATAATTTTGACAACGACGGTGTCTAAACTTTTTGAAAAGGTATTTCGAAGCAACACAGGATTAGACAATGTTATTAAACATCTAGTAAGAATATTCAGCGCCAGAACCTACCAGGAAATATCACATCACATTCTATCTGCGGTTCGTGATGTAGCTCAATCAGCGTCTCCTTCTTCTTACGCGATGGCTGGCGGATGCTGCGGAATACGAATAAGTCCCGGTTCGTTTTATGTATTTAAAAGTACCGGACGATCAAGTATAGAAAATATTATTGATAATGCATTGGAAGTTACAACCCGGGGGCAGGTTTTTACTTTTGCGGTGAATGACGGAGAAAAAACAGCTAAGCAAAAGTTTACAATTGACTGCGGTATTCTCATAATGCATTTTTATGATGCAATACGGGAAAATGAACTTGCAGGTTTTCTTGTTTTACCGGTATCGCAGGATTGCGACCCGGATCTGCTTCTTAAGATGATAGATCTTATGTATCAAAACATTCAAATAGCGCTATGCAAGATGAGCTTGGCAAATGATTTGTATATTACACAAGAGGAACTCGTTCGCGCCTTTGCAGAGCTTTCGGAATCAAAATCCCGGCAGACAGGACAGCATATTAAGCGTGTTTCTGAATATATGCAGATAATGGCAAGTGCCTTAAATCTTGAAGAAGAAGAGAAAAAAAGTTTGTGCATAGCTTCGATGATGCACGATATAGGAAAACTTCTTATTCCGGAAGAAATTCTTGAAAAACCGTCAAAGCTTACTGCGGATGAGTTTACTATAATAAAAAAACATGTTGTGTACGGGTATGAGCTGCTTAAAAACTCTCCCGGCCGGGTTATGGAAATTGCCCAAACAATAGCCTTAGAACATCACGAAAAATGGGACGGGTCGGGGTATTTAGGAAAAAAGGCAGAAGAAATTGATTTATACAGCAGACTGATGGCTGTGGCAGATGTATATGATGCCTTAGTAAGCCGGCGTTCGTATAAAGAAAAATGGGAACCCAAAGATGCTTATAATGAAATTGTCAAAGGATCGGGTAGTCATTTTGATCCCATGATTGTAGGAATTTTTGAGAAAAAATATACCGAATTCTTTTCTGTTGTACAAAAGTATCCTGATTCACCACAGGATGAAGATTTAAGAAACACTGAAAATCTTCCGTTTGTTGAAAAGAAAAGTATGTATAAAATTATTGAAGAAAAAACACCAGACGGTTCGTTTTAATAAAAAAAAGCTGCCCTTAACGGACAGCTTTTTATTTTGATTCCAAAATTAAAGCAGTTCTTCAATATCAAGTTCACCTGCAGCACACGGAACGGTTATTGCCCAGTTTTCAAGAACAGAGGGGTGAATTTCTCCAAAGATGCCAATTTGCTTTCCCTTAACAATAATGCCTGCCTGACGGCCAGGAATAAAACGGGGATCAGAAGTTTCTTTAACTTCATAAGCGTGATCCAGGAAATATAATAATGTTGCAACTTCACTTGCTGCAGTGTTGTAGTTTGCATCTCCTGAAGCGGTTAGAAAACCTACGCTTTGGCGTGTTCTCGTACCTGTATTTTCTTCTTCACATAAAAAGGCTACTTTACCAATCTCGAACACCTTGTGAGGATACACTGCATTTCCGGAAACAGCTTCTGCAGAAAGCAAAGAAGGTATAATTGAAGGGCGCACAAACTGATAATTTTCACTCATCGGGTTTGATATTTCAATTACCGAAGAATCTCCTATATTCATTTTTTCAATATAGTCTTTTTTAGATCCCAGATAATTAAAAATCATTTCCTGGTACCCGAGTCCGACCATGAGTGTTTTTGCTTTCCGGCTGAAAATAGTAACAGGTGTAAGACGACCAATGGTAAAGTCACGGGGTTTTTCGGGTTTGAAAAAAGACAATTCTTTACCCATCATAATATCTTCAATGATGTCTACTGCATGTAAAAAATCGTTTCTGTAGGGAGGCGGTGTTACTGTAACTATCTCTTCATTTTTTGGGCCTGATATTTCTACATCACAGCTCATTTTAAAAAGAGCATCTTTTGCTTCTTCCGCTGTAAGGGAGCTGCCGAGAAGTTTATTTATATCTGAAAGCTTAGCCTTTGTGGATTCCTGAAAAAAGTAGGGGGTAATAAGATCTTTTCCAAAACCTGTTTCATAAGGATGTTTTACTAGAACAGGGAGAATAGTGTATCCGGCATCAGCAAAATCGCAGGCAACAATGTTTGTAGCCAGAAGAAGGGACGGCATATCTGTTCCAGTCATTTCGACTAAAAGATCTGCATCTCCTACCTGAACAGCTCCAAGGGTTGCACTGTTGATAATCGGTGCCATAGAAAGAACTTCATTTTTGGAATCGGTGAGTAAGGGGAATTTTTTCATGTCCTGCAAAATCCATCCGTATTCTTTTCCTTTTGGATGATCGGTAATAATTTGACGGCAGGTCATTTTTTCTTCAGAGGCAAGAGGAACGAAACTAGTGTTGTCGGGATCTACAGCCTTATAAGAAATTGGCCATTGAATATGTGCAGAGCGGTATACTCCCATCGAAATTGATCGGCGTTTTCGTCCGAAGTTCCAGCAGAGTTTTTCTTGTGTCTGTATGATGTCGAGAAGCATCGGCTCATCAATTGGTTTACCCGAAATGACAAATGCTGTCATGTAAGGGCGTATATCTTTTAAATCGGGGTCGACTTCTACAATACGGTTACTATGAGCCTGCTGCTTTTCTTTTGTTGATAAGAAATCATTGTAGCGGGTTTTTTCTCCGCCGCGATGAATTCGTAGTTGGCGTGCGATACCTGCAGTTGACCAAAGATCAGGTCTATTTGTATCGTTGAGTTCAATTTTAATTGTTCTTTCATCAGCGGGTAAAGAGGTGTCGGGCTTTTCATCCAGTTCAGCTTTTCCGCATGTTAAATGTTCTTCAAGGGTATCATAATCGTAAGTTTTACCGGCAAGACTAAAAAACAGTTTTTCATTAACTTCTATTTTGGGCATCTGTATTACCTCAGAAAAAATTTGGGTGCTTAAAAAAGCAGAAATATTTTCTAATAACGTTAGTCAGTTAGAAATATCTATGTATGGTAAAAGTATATCAAAGACGGGGATTGGTGTCTATTGTGTTATGAAAAATACCATGGTACATTACTTAGAGGCGTTATGTATGAGTTAGGAGGATTACATGAAAGCATTATTTATAGGCGGTACTGGAACTATCAGTACTGCCATTACAAGGTTATTGGCATCTAAGGGTCATGAAATTTACTTACTAAACAGAGGTTCCCGTTCTTCCGAAGTTCCGGATGGTGTTACAGTTTTAAAATGCGATGTAAGCGATGAGCAGGCGCTAAAAGAAGCAGTAAAAGATATGGAGTTTGATGTTGTATCTGATTTTATCGCCTTTGTTCCATCTCAGCTGGAGCGGGATTACAGGGTTTTTAAAGGTAAAACAAAACAGTTTATGTTTATAAGTTCTGCTTCAGCCTATCAAAAACCTCTTTCTAATTATCAGATAAACGAGGGAACACCTCTTGCTAACCCATATTGGGAGTATTCCAGGAACAAAATAGCGTGTGAAGAGTTCCTTATGCAAAAATACCGGGAAGAAGGTTTTCCCGTAACTATTGTCAGACCCTCGCATACCTATGATGAACGGTCTGTTCCTCTTGGAGTTCATGGAAGAAACGGCAGCTGGCAGGTTGTAAAAAGAATTATGGAAGGGAAGCCGGTAATAATACACGGTGATGGTTCGTCTCTTTGGACAATGACGCATAACAGCGATTTTGCAAAGGCTTATGTCGGGCTTATGGACAATGTTCATGCTCTAGGAGAATCAGTTCAAATCACGTCTGATGAGTCTCTTACATGGAATCAAATTTATGAATCAATTGCGCGCGCTATTGGTAAACCTTTAAAAGCTGTACATGTTTCTTCTGAATTTTTAGCTGCCTGCAGCGATTATGACTTTACCGGCAGTTTAACAGGCGATAAGGCGAACAGTGTTGTTTTTGATAATACTAAGTTAAAACGGCTTGTTCCCGGGTTTTGTGCAGAAATACGATTTGATCAAGGTGTTAAAGAGACATTAGAATACATTATGCAGCATCCTGTTCTTCAGCAAAAAGATCCTGAATTTGACCAGTGGTGCGATA
>ENA-UPXM01005932-UPXM01005932.1-activated-sludge-metagenome-genome-assembly--contig:-NODE-5932-length-11595-cov-14.190641_pt1 | contig 11595 bp, 10 predicted proteins | sample MGYA00238178_ERZ772708 | MGnify/ENA primary metagenome ERZ772708 (study PRJEB29002, sample SAMN05720212) | activated sludge metagenome | isolation source: anaerobic digester from wastewater... | reverse complement strand
TCATTTTTCTTAATCGCTCGGTAAAATTCTTTTAATAAATAAGGAACTTTAATTCGTCTTATTTTTTTATATTGTCCAGTTAAATTTAAGGCAATTTCTAATACTTTTTGTAATTGGACTTGAATAATATAATCGATTAAATTATTAATCTCATTATCATTTGTTTTCCAATCAACGGCATTTTTTAGTAATTCTAACCGCCAAATTAATCTATTTTGATGTTTATTTTGGTCAGTATCATAACTAATAGCGTCAGCGATTACGTCATCAATATAGTCTTTAATTACTTGACCATTTAAATACATTTCTTCTAATTTTAAAATTGAATTAACGATATTATCAGAATATGGTTTTTTAAGATATAGTGCCACTTGATTTAAAATAATGGCCTCTTCTTCTAAGTAGGCTTTAACTAAATCAAATATTGATACTTCTTTTGACTCTACCAATGTTGAATTTAACGTTTTATTATCCAAAATATAAGTCTCGTAACTAATTTTATCTTTCGTTAAAGTTTCTAAGTTAAGCCGGCAAAACCCAACTTTATTATTAGAATAAATTCTAGATGTTGGGTGTCCCACAACATCATTACGAATAAACTTTAATTCATGAAGTCTTTCGTTTTGGTTAATATTAATTAAATACTTATTTTTAGTTAAGGCTCTTACATAGTCATATAAAGCATCAACACCAACAAATAAAGTTTGAAGAATTCCGTATATACTTAAAAGAATTTCTTCTTTTGAATCATCTTCTGAATTTAAGTAATGATTAGAAATTAATTTAACTTGATGTAAAACTGATAAAGATGATTCGACATATAAATTAGATTTTATATCTACTTTATTATGCTTTTTCATTTTTCTTCATCTCCACAATTTGGTTAAATAATTTATCGCTTGGAATATTTGGATATAGTCTACCAGAAGCTAGTCTTATTCCTAATCTGTTTAACGTATCTATTTGATCTTTTGAATTGATATTGGTCGCAATTAATGCGATATGGAATTCATCTAACATCTTAAATAAATTACTATAATAAGTTTGCCATTTAATATCTGAATCATTAAAATCGATATATAAAGCATTAAACGGATAAGTTAAAACCATCGCTAGTGCGGTAGTATCTAGTGAAATACCAGTATTTAAAAGTTCATGAATTTTGTGAGCGTAGTGATGAGTTTTAATATTCGTTAAATCGATTTTTAATCTAATAAAAGAAAATGGAATTTTTCTTTCTTTAATCGCGCCAATTAAAAACGCGTTAAACGTCGGATCGACAAATGTTTCTTCACTAATCGGAATAGTAATTTTAATTAAAACCCGTGTTTCTTGACTTAATTTAACTAAGAAATTTAATACTTTTAAAATATGGTGGCGATCAAGATCAATAATCCGGTTTCGCTTCTTAGCTAAAGTGATAATATACTTATTATCAATATTCATATTGGGAATATTAATCTCTGATTCATATTGCCAAACTAAGTTTTTCTTAATGTCAATAATTTGAACGAAACTTAAAGTTAAGTTTTTCTTTTCAAGTGAATCATTTAAATAATTTAGAATTGACTGTTCAAATGCTTCTTCCTCATAATCACCATAAGTAAATTGATGATAGATGGTATCTTTTCTCAATTTAGCTTTTTCTTTAGCAATATCAATAAACTTTAAAATCATATCAACATTCGTTTGATTAGTTACCACAGGATATCTTAGTACCCCCATTTTCACTTGAAATTGTTCATATGGAATTGACGTTACTTGATATTCTTCTAAATGAGTAATATAATTTTTTAAAATGTTATTAACCGCTCTAATATCGTTATAAGGTAGGGTTACCATTAACTCATTAAAATCAGTTCGGTAAACTACTCCGTCAACGAAAAAATCATCACTAATTTGAGCGAATTCTTTAAAATACAAACTTGTATTATCTGGTCCATAAATATGACGATTATCTAAATTTAGTTCAATTGAGATAAATGTCGTTTTTTGGTTGGTTAGGCTAGTCATTTCTGATTTCAAATGGGATAAGTTATACAAATTAGTCTCACGATCAGTAATCGCTTTTTGTTCACTAGTTTCTAGTTCAATAACCATTTGAGTAATATCATCAAAAATTGAAACTACCTTAATTTCATCTTCATCTAAAATTGAAACTAATTTTTCCCTAATATATAAATTTTGATATTGATATCTAACTTCTTCAACTTGATTTGGATTAGCTAGCATCCTTCTCATTAACTCACGATAATTACGGATATGTTCCGCTTTTATTTTAGAGATAAAATGATCAATATAAGTTGATTCATCTTCTTTTAATAACTTTTGTGCCGCCTGATTATAAGTCACTTTACTTTCTGAGGCAACTCTAATCGGAGCTAATTCAGATGAGATAACATTTGAAAGAAAAAAGTTTTCTTTGCGTAAACCTTTAATTTTATTTTCACGACTAATTTTAGAATAAATTAGTGCGGAAATAAGTTTAACAAAATCATAATATATTTCCGGATCATTAACGACCTCATCAAAATATACTAAAAATGCTCCTTCTTTTTCAAGCGGTATTGCATAAACATACTTAATATCATTTGAATATGGTAGTTGAGTAATAATATCAACTGTTTTATCAAAATCTAATGGATTAGAAAAATATTCATGACCTTTTTCTAAAACATTGCGAATAATAGTTGGATTAATTGCTTCCTCAATTAATCTCTTTTCATACAAACGCTCTTTTTTATAATGATAAAATCTATGGTCGTTTAAATATATGACATAGTTTGAGGCCTTAATATAGTTATCGATAAAAATAAATAGCGTTCTTAAATAGTCTCTTAAGACTAATTTTTCGTTGATATTTTCTGAGAAAATGAAAATATCAAAAAAATTAGAAATTTGTTTCTTTTCTTCAATTGACGAAAGAGTTACATCTTTTTTACGAGGAACAACCTCAGTAACTTCTATTTTTAGTGGTTTTTCCTCTTCTTTTTGAATTTCTGTTCTTTTAGTTCGAGTTTCTAATCTTTTAACTCGTTTTAAATTATCAGAGTAGTGTTCTTCTGACTGACGGTAGCCTAACTTTTTATATAAGTTAACACATATTTCATAAAACTCAATCCGATCTTCAATGGCCGCATCTTCAAAATACGGCTCATACTCAGAATCGATAATCGTCATTGGGTGATAATTACCTTTTTCAAAATGAACTTTTAGTAACATAATAACTGCTGGAATTGTCGCTTCCGGAATATCTTTGTAGCTATCAGCAAGTTCCAATACTTTATCAGTATGACCAAGCCCATATAAAATCGTTAATTCTTCACGATAATACTTTTCATTAGTAACATTTTGCATGTCATTTAAAACTTCTTTTGCTTCCAAAAATTTTTCTTTTTTCAAGTAATGATGAAGTAATTCTTCATAAACTTCAATTTTAATATGATTTGGTGCTTGTGAATTCACAAGTTCAATCATTAAATCAGTATATGGTTCATTTAAAATCTTAGCTAATTTAATTTCATCAAGAATAATTAAATAATCATCTAAAATTGGTCCGTATTTTTTTCTTTCTTCTAAGTAGTAAGTTAAACGATCATAATCTTTTTCAATTAAAGAGGCGTCAAATAGATATTTTAATAACTTAGAATAGTTCTTCGAGTCTTCATCAGCAAAATTAGTTAAAAAGTCTTCACCTTCGGTAATGACATTTTTTGATAAACCTAAGAAAAGTTCAACTTCAAGCATCTTTAAAAAGACTAACTCATAGTCAGTTTTAGTTAATGGAGTTTGAAGATAACTTTTAATAATCGATAAACTCGCTTCATTTTTTTCTAGCGATAAAATATCTAATGTGTTCATAACTATCCTTTCAAAATTTTAAAATGATACTTAGCTTCCTTTAAATAATTTTGAGCAATTTTTTTAAAATCTAAATTTAGTTTTTGACTCAGTCCAATATCGTCTTTATATAGTGCCACATGATACCACATTAAAACTTGTTGGAGTCTGTAGAATCTAATTCTAAAATATTCTTCATCAGTTGGTTTTCTCTTTAAGTAAACCGGAAGTAAATTAATCGCGTCGTTGAAATCATTTTGTCCAAAAACTGATACATCGTATAATGGATCGTTTTGGCCACTAAATTCCCAGTCTAATAAATATAGTTTATCTTTACCAATTACGAAATTAGATCTTTGACCATCACCATGAGTAAAGACAAATGGAATATTTTGATAGTGTTTTAAATAATAATCCTTCCACCACTTTTTAATTTCTTCATACTCTTTGTCATAGTTTTTAGAATAACTTTGATATTTCTCAATTCGACCGATTGGATCAAAATCTCCGTAAGCTTTAAGATTACTATTATGAACTAATCTTAAAACTTTTGCTACTTCTTCATAATATTTCTTGACGTTTTCAGAAGTTATATATTCACCTTTGATGTATTTAGAAACTTTAACTCCAGTTTTTACATTAAAATATACAGTCTCATTAATAATCCCTAGTTTAGTTGCTTCTTTAAGATTGTGTTCTTCAGCCTTTCGATCGACAAATATTTCCGCTCCTTCACCTAAAATTCTAATGGTATACCAATTATCATCATATGAAATAACATATGTATAATTACTCATACCACCTAAGAGGCGGTACTCAATTTTTATTTTATCTGGTGATGTTTTGAAAACATCAGCCGCTACATTCTTTATTTTATTTTCCATCTTGCATTTCCTTTATCTCGATTTTATCATTTTCGATTACGGCATAAGTATTGCCATATCTAAGTGATCCAGGATTGATATATGTAATATTATTTACTTTTTCAATTCTTGGAATATGTGTATGACCATAAATTAAATAGTCAGCTCTTAAATTATTAGCCACACTTTCAATTAAGTCAAACCCGTATTTAACATTTTGAGTATGTCCATGAACAATAATTATTTTACCTAAATAATTTTCAACAACTCTTATTGGTGGCAGTTGCGAAAAAAAGTCGGTATTTCCCTTTACTGAGATAATTTGCATCATTTTCAAATTATCGACATGGAGATTAGAATCCCCAGCATCTAAATGCAAATCAAAAGTTTCAATTTCTCTTAATCGTATTAATTTGTCCAAATCTCCGTGAATATCACTTGTTATTAATACTTTCATTTTTCTCCATATATTCTTTAAACTTAATCAAAACTTTAGCTCGATGTGAGTGTCTATTTTTATAATCAGCACCTAATTCCGCTAAAGTTTTATTTTCACTTTCAATTAAGAAAATTGGATCATATCCAAATCCTTCATCGCCTTTAATTTCTTCGGCAATTTTTCCTTCAATAATTCCTTCAAAAGTAATAGTTTTTCCATCAGCATTAACATAAGTTAAAGCACAACGAAATCTAGCTTTTCGATTTTTTTTATTAGTAAGATTTCTTAAAACTAATAAATTATTTTCATGATCTCCCTTACCACTATAACGTTTAGATAAAATTCCAGGAGCATTACCTAAAACTTCTATTTCTAAACCAGAATCATCAGCTAATGTTGGGATCTTATGTTTATTAAAATAATGTTTAGCTTTTAAAAGTGAATTAGCTTCAAAAGTATCTCCGTTTTCTTCAATATCTTCAAAATCATTTAAATCTTTCAAAGATAAAAAGTTATAGTCAGGAAGTATGTTTTTAAATTCTTTAATTTTATTTTGATTGCCAGAAGCAATTAAAATAGTTTTATTCACTCAATGTTTCCTCAAATCTACCAATCTTATCGTGTTTACCAATTACTAAAATGATATCCCCATGTTTTAAAGTGTCAACACCTTTTGGAATAAATGATTGGTCATCACGTTTAATAGTGACGATGTTAACATTGTATTTATTTCTTAAATCAAGTTCAATTAATGTTTTACCAACATACTTAGTTCCGTTAACTTTTAATTCATAAACTCCAACTTCTTCATCAACCATATAATAATCCAAAATATTTGAGCTAATTAATTTTCTTGCGATTCTCTTACCAGTAATTTGGTTAGGGAATATGGCAAAACTCGCTCCCACTTTATAAGCGATTCGTTCTTGATATTCACTTTCCACCTTGACAGTAATTTGTGGAACTCCTAAATCATGTAACATTAAAGTAGTTAAAATTGCATCTTCAAAATTTTCTAAAGAGATTATCGCATGATCAGCATGCGGTAATCCTAAATCTTTTAAAACTGATTCGCTAGTGACATCTCCATATGCCGAATAATTAACGATATCAATAACTGGATTTAATTTTTCTTTGACAAAATCGACTGCCGTAACATTACAGCCTAATTTAACTAATTCTTCAGTGATTGCAATCCCAAAAGAATCAATTCCGATAACAACAAATGATTTCTTCTTCATAAGCCACCTCTTATTAATTTTACCATAATTTATACATGAATGTATAACTTATAGTATAATATTTATGTTATTAAGGAGGTTTTTATGAAAGATTTTGATGAAAAAGAAAAGACAAATGAACCATATGAAGATTTCAAGGACCTATTTCCAGAAAAAGCTTTAGAGGAACAACAAAAAGAACAAGAAAACGCATTTAGAAAAAAAATGCTACCTAGATATATCATTTCTCTTCCGGTATATTTTATTGGACAAATAATATTATCGACCATTATTGTCGTGTTATTGATGTTAATCCCAAATACAATGGTTAAAGTGTCACCTGAGGAATCGGTAATTATTGATGTTGTAACTGATTCTGATGGGATAGCATTTATCAAAAAAGAGGTTTATAATAATTTCAGTGACAAATATGGTAAATATTTAGAAACTGCTAATTTTAATTTAGAGTATCTTGCAATTGTTAATGCTTATAACTACGAAGTATTTAAAAAAGATTGGTTAATTGAAGATGAAAATCAAAACTTAATCGTTAATCCCGAAGTAATGATGGAATTTATCAATGGTAATCGAACAAAATGGGATGAAAAACGTTTAATTAATCTTTATATAACGAGTGAAGAATATGGAGCTAGGTTAGCATGGATTCCTGATTACTCAAAACTAAACTATACTGAGCATTCTAAACCAACCGATGACTTATCACCAGGAGCAAAAAACGTATCTCAATTCCTTATTTATGTGGCATTGACATTAGCGATTGTACCACTTCTACTACCTAATTTAAAAGAAGACTTCAAGGCCTTCAAAAACAAAGATACTACCGTAATGATTGGTGTTCTCGCTGGATTTGGATTTATGTTTGGTGCAGCAATTGCAGCTAATGCCGTTCAAAATTTATTAGGATTAATTTTTCAAATTCCAGGTGGGGAAGCAATCAACCAACTATCAATTGAACTCTTACTAAAAAGCCCAGGCGCACCGTTGATGATTTTATCGTCAATAATATTAGCACCAATTGTCGAGGAATTAATATTTAGGAAAGTCATATTTGAGTTAGCTAGAAACAAATGGGTCGCACTTTCAATATCATCGCTTGCCTTTGGATTAGTACACGTTTCAAATGAATTATTTAGTCTAACTGGCTTTGGACATTTCTTATATGTATTTGTTCCTTATCTATTATTAGGCGCCGGATTCTCGGCAACTTATATCGTCTATAAACGTAACGTTATTACTACAATCGGAGCCCATATGCTTTGGAATATCTTTGCGGTTGTAGCCTCTTTTTTACAAATTTAGCATAATTATTTAAAAGGTCGAATAATGCTTTGTAAAGGTATTATCGACCTTTTTTATTTATGTTAAAAATAAAAAAATCCGCATTTAAAAATGCGGATTTTATTGATTCTTATCTTAATTAAAATTATAATTCATTAAGGATTTGAACTGCAGATTTCATGCGATATTCTTTTGCATAATCCAATGCAGTTTTTCCTAATTTGTTAGGTCTTAATCTAGTGTGAGCTAAAGCTAAAACTCTTATCTCATGGTAATCTCGATTTAATACTGCTAAAGTTAAGGCCTGGCTTTTCTTATGCTCTTGATAGAAAGGTTGATATTGAGTTTCTTCTAAATAATTTCTAATTTCATCACGATCATGAATAATTGCGATATCATGTGGAGTCTCAAATCGACGATTTTTAATATCAATAAATGCTCCCTCTTTTACTAAGAATTTAACTATTTCATAGTTATTATTCTTTACTGATGAGAAAATTGGTGTTTCATATTGATCATTTAATGCATTTACGTCTAAACCTTTTTCAACTAAGAATTTAACCATTGGAAGACTACTAGTTCTAGTTGCAAAGTGAAGTAATGTATTACCATATTCATCTCTTACAAAATAAGACCCATTAGTTAATTCGATGATTTTAGGAACAAGTTCGACTTGTCCTCCCAAAATTGCATAATGAATCAACTGTCTATCATCAGATGCTTTTTTAGTTAAAATTGTTTGTGCTTCAACTAAAAGTTTAATCATATCCCAATCGCCACGATGAGCCGCAATATGAATTGGAAGTTCATAACGACGGTTAGCGATATTAGGATTAGCTCCATGCGTGATTAAAAGCTTAGCAATATCTAAGTTTGATCGTCTTACACTTTCAAAAAGCGCGGTTTCACCCGAATCATCAATAGCATTAACATTGATTCCTTCTTTAATTAACCACAAGACAGTTTCTTTAGAATCACCAATAATTGCATGGTGTAATAGCGTTCTACGTTTATGATCTAATATATTAACATCGGTAACTTCATTTTTTAACATGTCAAGTTGGTTTTGTAATGCAAATTCAAATAATTTCATCATACTATCACCAACTATAGTTTAACATAAGAGATATGAAAAGTTTTCCACACGATTTGTGGAAAAGTAAGCCAAATTCCACTATTTTTGGGGGTAAAATCGTATTTTTCCATGAAAAAACGCCTTGCGGCGTTCTTATCAATTATTTTTTGACTGCTTCTTTTAGTAATTTACCAGCTCTAAATGCTGGTGTATCTTGTGCAGGTACTACAATGCGTTCTCCAGTTCTTGGATCAACACCACTTCTTTGAACGCGATGGCGGATTTCAAATGTTCCAAATCCTGTAATAACTACTTTTTCTCTTCTTTGACCTAATGTTTCAGCAACAATGCCAGTAAATGCGTCTAGTACGTCTCCAGCTACCTTTTGAGTAACTCCAGCTCTTTCAGCCATTAATACGACTAATTCAGTTTTATTCATAATATTTCCTCCTTATGATTAATCCTTATCGGATTAATTAATTAGATTATACCATTTAATTCGGTATATTTCAAGCCTTTTTTTATTTACATCGCTTGATAATCAATTTAAAACGACTTTTCTTCTCTTAATTCTCTGGTTAATAGCAAAGTTATAGCTTCTTTAATGTCTAATTTGTCAAATAAAACGTGGTAAGCTGATGAAATAATTGGAAGATCTAAATTTTTACTTAGCGCCATTTCATGAAAGGCCATAATGGACCTTACACCCTCAATTGTCTGGGTTGCTTCACCTAAAACTTGATCTAATGGTACACCTTCTCCGATTCTTTTTCCAGCTTGGAAATTTCTTGAATTTTCTGAAGAAGCTGTAACAATTAAGTCTCCTACACCAGTTAAACCAAAGGCAGTTTCTCGATCTCCGCCCATAATTTCGACTAATTTAACAATTTCAACTACGCCGCGAGTTATTAGCGCCGCTCTCGCGTTTTCTCCCATGTTTAACCCAGTTGCTGCACCACTTACGATAGAAATTGCGTTTTTAGCAGCTCCTCCTACTTCAGCTCCGATTAAATCATTAGTACGATAAACTCTCATATATTTCGTATTTGAAAAAATATTTTGGATATTTATCGCCAATTCTTCATTATAACTTGCAGCTGTAAGAAGCGTTAATTTTCTTTGAATTGTCTCTTCAGCATGGCTTGGTCCAGTTAAAACGACAAAGCCTCCTAAATATTTAGAATCTATTTCTTCAGAAACAATTTCACTGACACGTCTAAATGTGTGTGGTTCAATTCCTTTAGACACGTTAATAAAATATGTCTTTTTCGTTAAAAGTTTGTTAATTTTCTTTAATACATCTCTAATTGCCGCTGTTGGAAGGGCAATTAGTAAGTAATTAGAATAATTAATAACTTCTTTTAAATCAACAGTCCCCTTTAATTCATTTGGGATTTCTAAATTGAATGTCGGATGAATATGGTTATTAATTTTATCAACATATTTTTCATTTATATCATAAATTAAAGATTTATGATTGTTGTCATACAATACTTGAGCAAGTGTGGTTCCCCATGAACCACCGCCGATAATTCCTATTCTCATTTTATTCCTTCTCCCTTAATGTAAATTTAATTGGAGATCCCGTAAAATCAAAATGTTTACGGAATTCATTTGTTAAATATCTTAAATATGAGAAATGAACATATTCTTCTTTATTAACAAAAAGTAAAAAACTTGGTGGTTTAATTCCTATTTGTGTAATATATGAAAAATTAGCTCTTCCTCGATTAAAAATTGTTGGTGGGTTAGTATAAGTCGCATCAAGTAATACTTCGTTTAATACATTAGTTGGAATATCACGATTAAAGTTTTCGTAAGCACGGTTAATTAATGGAAAAATTGTATCGATTCTTTGATTATATTTTGAAGAAACAAATGCCACCTCACAATGACTTAAAAATTGAAATTCTTCTTTGACTTTATCTTCAAATTTCTTCATTGTTCGGTCGTCTTTTTCAACCTTATCCCATTTATTAACGACAATTACGCAAGCTTTAAAATAATCTTGAATATAGCCCGCAACATGTTTATCTTGAATAATTATCCCTTCCTCAGCGTCTAAGACTAATAAGGCGATATCGGCCCTTTCAAGCGCTTCTAGGGCTCTTAGGACACTATATTTATCTGTGTCTTCATAAATGCGCCCGCGTTTCTTAATTCCAGCCGTATCAACGACTCTGTAACGTTGTCTATTCTTCATAAACGTCGTATCAATTGAATCTCTAGTAGTTCCTGATACATCTGATACAATAACTCTATTTTCTCTTAAAATTGCATTTGTTAAACTTGATTTTCCAACGTTTGGCCGACCAATAATTGCGAATGTAATTGCATCATCGTCAACCTCTTTAGTTTCTTCTGGCATATACGAAATAATCTTATCAAGTAAATCTCCAATTCCGATACCATGGTGAGTACTAATTGGAATTGGATCACCCAATCCTAATGAGTAAAACTCATATGCGTTTCCTTGATGAACCATATCATCAATTTTATTAACCGCAAGTAATACTGGCTTTTCAGATTCATAAAGTAAACTTGCAATATAATAGTCACTATCGATAACCCCTAAAAGGCCATCAGTTAACATAATAATTAAATCAGCTTCATCCATTGCGATGTAAGCTTGTTCTTTTATTTCTTCTAAAAAAGGGGCATCGCTTAGTTCGATTCCCCCGGTATCAATAATACTAAATTGTTTAGTTAGCCACTCAGCCTTTCCATATAGACGGTCTCTAGTGCTTCCTGATTCATCATGAGTAATGGCTTGTCTGCGTCCCACTAGTCGATTAAAGAGACTAGATTTGCCGACATTTGGGTGACCAACAATCGCAACTTTAAATGACATTATTGGCT
>ENA-UPXM01005930-UPXM01005930.1-activated-sludge-metagenome-genome-assembly--contig:-NODE-5930-length-11599-cov-3.968728_pt1 | contig 11599 bp, 9 predicted proteins | sample MGYA00238178_ERZ772708 | MGnify/ENA primary metagenome ERZ772708 (study PRJEB29002, sample SAMN05720212) | activated sludge metagenome | isolation source: anaerobic digester from wastewater... | reverse complement strand
CCCCTTAATTTAGGGGGGTTATTTGTGGTACAATAAGAAAATGGATAAGAATGTTTTTGTAAAGATTGCCGATGAGATTAATTTCCAAAGAAGACAGGAAATAGCATCCATTTACACAAGTCCCGAGATAGTTGGATGGGTGAATGAAATGAAGAAAGACAATTGGGACAGCAAGCGTCATGGCAAAGCAGGATGGCGTAGAATAGCCTCAATCCCAGTAGTAGTTGATAATTTTCTAACTAAGGTATATGGAGAAAATTACTATAAAAATAAAAATTTTCTTAAAAAAATGTGTAAAGAATGGCTGATTATAAATCCAGATAACCTAAAATGAACGGAAAACAGGTAGAAAATTACACTAAATCCGATAAAGCTAAAATACTCCTATCTCCACTTCAAGATGATGGTTGCTCATGGTACCGCCTCAAGACGTTCATGGATTGTGCTAATGCCATGGGATTAGCGAAAGTTGAAACATTTGATCCCAATCTGTCCATTTCAGAAATTACAGAAGTCCTAAAAGCAACTGATGCCTTTGTATTTAGATTTTATAGTGAAGCTGTTGTCGAGGTTGTTTCCCAATTTAAAAAGAATTTTCCTAAAGTGCCAGTAATTATGGATACAGATGATGATATTTATACGATATCTCCATTTAATAATTCATACGATAAATTTGGTACTCAAGAAGTTAAATTAAAAGACGGGACATATCTTTGGAAATATAGTCCTCACTTTGATATGTATGTCAACCGCCACAGATTAGTTGATTATGAGTACTGTTTGGAGCAATCTGATGCAGTCATCACTACTACTCTAAGATTGGCTGATAGAATTAAAGAAAATAACCCAGCTGTTGCTGTAATTCCTAACTCAATCGATCCACAATACTGGCCGGTCCTAGACATTAAGAAAACAGATGAGATCCGTTTAGTTTGGAGTGGCGGCTCAAGTCATTACGAGGATTTAGAAGAAATTAAACCTGGATTAGATATCTTAATTAAAAAGTATCCCCAGCTTAAATTGGTTATTGTCGGTTCTAATTTTGGTAGTTTAGTTAAAGGAATTCCTGAAGATAGATATGAATTTTGGAAATGGATTAAAGCTGATGGACATGGGTACAGAATGGCTTGTACTAATGCCGATATCGCTATCGCACCCTTGAGAGATATGGAATTCAACAGATACAAGTCAAATATCAAATGGTACGAATATTCGGCTCTAAAAATACCAACTGTTGCTGTTAATTTACCACCGTATTCTGATGAAATTGAACATGGAGTTACAGGATTGTTGTATAGTGGTAATGATGAGTTTGTGAAGTATATATCACTGCTGATTGACGACCCATTAAAAAGATTTGAGATAGCTAATAATGCCTATAAATGGGTAAAGGAAAACAGATTTATTAATAAAACAACTCAAGAATGGATTAATTTTATTACCAATTTAATAAAGGCAAAGCGTGAAAGTATTGCTCAAGTTATAAAACCAATGATCACTGAACCTGAAAGGCATACCTACGATGAAGTGTGGTGCTATTACTCCGAAAGAGCAGAGGAATTAATGAAAGGTAAAAAGTCTATCCTCAAAATGGATGCTTTCAATGAAGCTAATAGAATACCCATAATTAAGGACAACGGCACGGTTATCGAATACAACCAAGATGTTATCGATAAAGCTCTAAAAATCAACCCATCACTCCACGCTATTAGGGGTGATATCCGTCATCTTCCCTTCAAAAGTGGTGAATTTGACCTATTAATTGATTTGTCAACCCTAGACCATATAAAACCCCAAGATTTGGCTTCTACGATCAAAGGTTATGCTAGAGTTCTTGAAAAAAATGGGACTTTGCTGTTGATTGTATGGCTATCAGACTTAGTTATTGGCGGTAAATGGGACCCAGACCAGCAGTATTACTTCAAATATGAAGAAATTAAACCTATTTTAGAAAAGTATTTTACAATCGAAAGTGAAAAATGTATTTTTAGCCGTCAAGACAGATTTACAGATTGTTATTTATATGAGTTTTTATGTACCAAGTAACTTTTAGAGATGATGATGTTTGTTACTATCCAAGGGTGGGGATAGATATTGGCGTCAATTATCTCGAAAAGTTTATTAAAACTCACGAGTTGATGAAACAATACAATACTACCCATGTTATTGCGATCTTAGCTTCGGGAATAGACTATAATTTGGAGATGGTTGATTATATTAAACAGAATCAGGAATTAATCGATCCGCAATTTCATGGATGGACCCATATCGACTATACTCAAAACCATCAGACAGCCGAAGACCACTTTATTTGGGGATTAAATCGTATTCAAGCTACTTTTGGTAAAAGACCGACTGTTTGGTATCCACCATGGAATAAATCAGACGGTTTTTTAGAAGAATTATGTCATAGGTTAGGTTTAACAGTATCATGCGAAAAAATGTCAACATCAAAATTTGTGGAGAATCCACGTGATGGTATTATAAACTTTCACTATTGGGCAAGTTGTGATACTGATTATCTTGAAGATGCGTTAAAAATTTATACTAAACAATGATTGTTTATACTGCCATAATAAACGATATTGATTATCTAAAGAATATAGAATTTGACGGTCAATATAAGGCTTTTATTAATCCATTTTATAGAAATGAAAAATGGAAGACCATTGAGGCAAAATTACTGTTTGATAACCCACGAAGAAACGCTAGAATGTATAAAATACTATCACATCAATTCATAAATGACGAATGGTCATTGTGGATGGATGGCAATATATCGCTTAATGTATCTCCTGAAGAAATAATTAAAAAATACGGCAAAAATGATATAGTCATGTTTAACGCCCATGATTGGCATACTCTTAAAGAAGAAGTTGATAATATTGTTACATTAGGCAAAGATATTCCTGAAAATGTTTATCCGCAATATGAAAAATATATCAAAGACGGATATATTGATGACCATCTTACCTGTACCGGATGTATATTACGACATCACACCCCTAAAATCATTGAGTTTAATAATTTTTGGTGGAGTGAGTTGTGTGCCGGTTCGGTTAGAGATCAAATTAGCGTCGATTATGCTATATGGAAAACAGGGATAAAAGTTTCACATTTTGACGGTTGCATTTGGAATTCCCCTGATTTTATTTATTCACCACACATTAAATGACATGGGAATATCTGAAAGATGATAGAGTTGATAAACGTTTTGATCCAGTTGTAAAATTTTTAAAAGGTAAAACTAAGGATAAGGTTATAGTTGACCTAGATTGTTTAGAAGCTAGATTACTAAAGTTTATTCCGCATGATTTTAAATTATACGTTGGTAATGATATCGCTGAAGGCTTTCCCGATTTACCTAAAACACAGTTTTTTATGTATCCAGACGACCAATTTGTCGGTGTATGTCCAAAGTGTGATATTTTATGCTGTTTTGGTCATGGAGGCTATGAAAAAACAGGCCAACAGCTAGAAAGCCATACATTGACGAATTCGATTAAAAGGCTAATAGAGAGGGATCAACCCCAAATCGTCGTTTTAGAGGCAGTACAAGAGTTCGAGGACATCATATCTAAGATAGTTTGTGATGAGTACGAACTTAAAGTCAGGAAATATATCAATGTCGGAGATGATTGGGTTTTAAAACGGGTAGTCTACATTTATGAGTTGAGACCACAGACAGCTATTGTAGTCGGTTGTTATAGTTCTTATGATTTTCTTAAGGGGACAATTAAGACAATGATTGAAAATACACAGCAGAAATTTAGGATTATAGGTATAAATCAGGTTAGGGATAAAAAAACAGGAGAGAAAACTAAGAGTGTATTTAAAAAATATCTTAGGAATGGAGATACTTATATCGAAAACGATCCACCATTGAATATTTATCAGTTTTGGAACCAAGGTATCAAGGAAGCATTAAAGGATAAATATATTAAATATATCGGTATTTTCAATGATGATTTAGTTATGCCCGTAAAATGGCTGGAGAATTTTTTATTTTTCTTGAGACAGGATTATCCACTTGTTTTTGCTGATTGGACAGAGGGAAGTAAAATACCAGATAATTGGGAGAAATTATCAACAGAGAGGGCAAACGGACACAATACCATTTACAAAGATATAATGGCAGGCTTTTGTTTTATATGTCCTAGGAGGACTTTTGAAAATTTTGGTTTATTTAATGAAAATTTTAAAATATGGGGCGGAGATACCGATTTCTATTATCGACTTAGGGAAAATGGTCAAGATACATACCGTATCGAGAATGTTTTAATCCACCACTATTATTCTCGAACATTAAATGAGAGGAGGAAAAATGATAAAATCGATAAGATATTAATTGAAGATAAAAAGTTAGTTAATAAAATGTGGAATAAAGATTGTCCGATTACTATTCCACCGTTAAAACCATGATCGCAAACACTTACCTGAGAAATAATTTATCAGTTTTAATAAAATATGCCAGTTCGTATAACTAAAGTAAAAGGTGGTTTTAGGGTATCTACTCCTAACGCCGTTCATGCAAAGCATACCTCTCTTGCTAAAGCTAAAAGGCAAGCAAGATTGCTAAATGCTATAGAGCATGGTCTTATCCCTACCAAATCTAGGAAGAAAAGAAAGAAGAGAAAATAACTTGACTTGTTTAATAAATTTGCTATAATTGTTGTAGCAAATCAGAGTATAGGTTACTAATTACTTGATGCCGTCAGTTTTGACGGCTTTTTTAGTATTTAAAAAACAAAAATATGACAACAAATTATGCAGATTTATTGACACAAATTAACCCTTTACAAAATATAGGTGTCGGTTATGCTATGGGTCCTGGCATACATTATTGGAGTAAAGTAACTAAACAACCAGCTGGAAATGCTTATGCCGTTTCTAATACTGCTCCTGCCCCTGCTACTATCAGTAGTTTATCAACGAATAACGCATCGACTAGTAATATACCTACAAATACAGGTACAAATAATGTTTCAAATAGTTCTAACGTAATAAATGATATTGTCAATGCAATGATGCAAAAGGGTTACAATGATCGGGCTTCGGCACTAGCAACTGCGTTATCTGATCCTGAGAGATATGCCCGTGAATATCTTGGAACAGGTTCTAGCTCTAACGGAAATCAGGAGGCTATAAACGCTGCAAATGCCTTAAATGCTCTTCGAAACAGTGTTAATACTCAGTATGATCAAGTATTCGCCGTTTTAGATGAAATGGCTGGTCGAATCCCTCAACAGAGGGCAGAGCGTGAAGCTAACTTGGCAAATCTGTACAATGCTCAGCAAAATGAGATAAATACTGCTATGCAGGGTTCGCTTGGTGCCTTAGATGCGTCTCGGGCTAATGTTAAAGCAAATCAAGTCCAAAGTGTCCGTGATTTACAAGATAATTTACGAAAGATGCTACAAGCGGCTAATATTCAGCTTGGTATTGGTGGTGCTGGCGACTCTTCAGCCGCTAATATGTATGCCTATGCCTTAAGCAAGCAAGCCGGAAGAGGTTCAGCTGATATTTCTAATCAAGCGTCGAGACAATATGCCGCCATTGATGCTCAGGCTCAGCAAATTAGAGCAACAGCAGATGATCAACTAGCAAAACTAGAAACATGGAAGGCAACTAATTTAGATAATATAGTAGTAGATACTCAAAATAGGTTAGATAATATTCAAGCTCAAAAGGCAAATGCTACTGGTCAGAGAGCTGCCGCTCTAACTTCAGCAGAGCAAAGTATTATTAATAATGCTCTAACGCAATTACAAAAAATCGGTGATCAAGCAACCCAATGGCAACAAGCTCTAACTGCGTGGACATTAGACCGGATGGCCACGCTTGATGATGCTAAACTTCAAATTAGTGGGTTAGGTAAGTATGACGTGGCTGATATTGTAGCCAATGAATTAAAGGGGCTTGGTAATCTTACCAGTAATCCGGCAACTTCTAGTAGTTTGTATGGATATAATCCTTATTCTCCATTAAAGAAGCAATACGAAAACTTTTTATCAGGTTATTAGGGGTTTAGATGGCTTCTGTAACCGATATAATTGCCAGTCTTAAGAAAAAGAAGGATGAGTTAGATAGGGGTGTTAATCAAGGGTTAGAAAACTTAAGAGCATGGGCTAATCCACAGGTAAGGCAAACGTTTAATCGGGAGGTAATTCAACCTAGGATTAGTGCATGGCAACAAAAACCAAGCAATCAGATAAGTAGTCAAATAATTACTAAAACTATTCCTGCATACTTCAAAGGTATTACCACTCCTGTTGTAAATTGGGCAAAGACTACTGGCGAGGAACTTGCTGGTAAAAGTAATCGTGAAATGGATACTTTACTTCAAAACCAAAGAGTTCAACTTGAAATTAATGCGAATAGACAAAAAATGGCTTGGAATTTAATACAGCAAGGTAAAATCAACGAAGCCAAAGAATTATTAAGTCTACCGTTAACAGATTATGGTAGTTATGCTAAACAAGCAGAACAAAATCTTGCTCAAAGAAGTAATCAGTATAAAAGTAATGCCTTAAAAGCAATGACGACAGTTGCTGGTGCTGGTAAACCGATTTCTATTCCCGCTTATTTATTATCTGCTGGAATTGGTGCTGTTAGTGCTAAATTAGGTGGGCGAGATCCTTATATTGGTGCTGGTAGTGCTATGGCAAATGCTCAAAGATGGAGGGGAGTTACTCAATTTACTGATCCATTTATAGGTAAAACAGTAAATACTTTTGTTAAACCTGAATTTTCTCCAGTAATTAGACAATTGGCTACCAGATTAATTTCGGGTACAGGAAATGTTGTAGAAGATAGAATAATTGATAGACTTGACTCAATGCAACGGGGATTAAAGGATGATATTGCTTCTTTTCTGTTAGGTGCAGTTGTAAGTAATAGTGGTAAAGGTGCTGGTAGTTTCAAAGATACTAACTTGACTAGTATTAAATCTAAGATTGCTAGTGATATAAATAATACTTTCAAACTCAATTCACAAGAACGGCAAGCTGTAAAAAATTTTATAGATGTAGTTAGTAAAAATGCTAAAAATTTTATAACTAGTCCAGAGGGGATAAGACTTCAGTCAGGTAAAATAAATTTTGGTACTGATATAGGAAAATCACCAATTAAACCAAAAACAACAATCACGGAAATCCCCCAACAGGTAAAACCATCTATTGTAGGTGCCGAACAACCAGAGATAACACCAGAAGAAGTCAATAAAACTAGAAAAATATTAACTGGTGGAGGAATTCCAACTGGACCTAAAATTAAAGTTAAAAAATTAGTTTTAAGAATTAAAAGTAATAAAAACTATCCTAAAGAATTAAGATCAATGCTTGAGGGGACATATCAGGTATCAAATGAGGATCAGACTATTAGAGATGCTAAAAAACTTGTTCGACTCGATCCTGTATCAGCAGAAGCAAGAGCGTTAAATCCTCAAAATTCTACTGATATAGCTATCGGTTCAGAATTATTTAACCACTATATGGATGATGGTAATATAGTTAAAGCAAATCAGATATTAAATTCTACTTCTGGAACAAATCAGGGTAAGATGGTACATATTTTAGCTCGTTATGAAAGAACAACTCCTCAAGGTGCAGTTAGATTTGCTACAAATGCTATTAAAAATTTTAACAAATCGCATCCAAATAATCCACTTAAACTCACTGATGATAATATAAAAGGTATTTATACTGCTGCAAAGAAAATTCGATCAATGCCAGAAGGAAGAGAACGTAATATAGCAGCCAATGAGTTAATGAACCAGATCAATAATTTAATTCCTTCATCAATAGCTGATAAGGCGATAACTGTCTGGAAAGCAGGTCTTTTAACGTCATTGAGAACCCATGGACGCAATATAATTGGCAATACGATGATGGGTACTACTGAAATATTAAAAGACATTCCCGCTTCACTTGTTGATACTGCCTTAAGTCAAAAAACAGGTAAAAGAACATTAACTTTTGCTACAAGAGGATTAGGTGAATTTGGATCTCAAAAAACACGTCAGCAGACAGCAGATATAGTTACAATGGGGTATGATCCAAGTGAACAAATAAATAAGTACGATGTACGACATATAACATGGGGAAATAATATAGTGGAACGGGCCCTCAAAAAATATACTGATGTCATTTTTAAAACACTTGCTGCAGAAGATATTTCATTTTGGAACGCAAGTTATGCGAGATCATTATATGATCAGGCTGGAGCTAAGGCTATTAATGCTGGCAAGGGTGGAAATAAGAAATATATTCAAAATCTGGTGGATAATGCAACAGAAGATATGAAGCTAATCGCTACCAAAGATGCTAATTTTGCTACATTCCACGATAAAAATCAATTAACTGAATTAGCTAATAAAGTTAAAAAGGTTTTGTCTAAAAATGAATGGACTAAGATTGCAGGTGAAGTTACCGCACCTTTTACAGGTGTCCCTTCATCAATAGTTTTTAAAACAATAGATTATTCACCAATCGGTTTAATAAGAGGAATTTTTAAAGCAGGCAAAGTAATTAAACCACCAGATTTAGAACAGATACCTAATTTACAACGTCAAGCATCACAAGAAATTGGTAGAGGTATTATTGGTACAGGACTTTTGGGATTGGGTGCTTATTTAGCTTCAAGGGGATTAATTACAGGTCAACCTAAAAATCCCAAAGAAGCCTATCAGTGGCAATTAGAAGGGAAACAAGCAAACTCTGTCTTCTTAGATGGGAAATGGAGGTCAATTAACTCTGTCGGGCCACAAACATTAGTTATATTAGCTGGAGCAAAATATAATGAAGAAATGAATAAAGGAGATAGGTCATTAACAAATTTTGCTCTAGGATTAGCTAAAGACCAATTGAATCAGACGTTTTTAGCTGGTATTCAACAACCACTTCAGGCGATTGTTGATCCTGCTAGATATGGTCAACCATATGCTTCAAGTCAAGTTAGTTCGCTAGTGCCCAATATAGTTAAAGATATATCTAAATCCTTAGATAAATCAATGAGAGAAACTAATAACCCCAAGGAAGCATTTCAAGCCAGTATACCTATTTGGAGAAATCAACTTATAGAAAAAAGGGATGTATTGGGAAATGTTGTACCACAAGAACCAACTGGATTTAGTGCTTTAATAGACTTATTTAACTCTAAAACTCCAATTTCAAATATAGTTGTTGACGAATTATCAAGATTATATAGTGTTGGTAATCCTGCAACCCCTAGTAAATTATCTAAAACCCAAACAATCAATGGGAAAAAAGTAACTCTCACTCCTAGTCAACTTAATACTCTTGAAGCAGCTATTGCACCAAAACTAAACGAGGCATTATCGGCTCTAATCCAAAGTAATAATTATCTTAACCTTGATGATGAAACTAAAGCAAAAGCAATTTCTGATACAGTAGAAAAGGTCAGAAAACAGGTTAAGGGTACAATCGATTTGGATACTCTATCGAATAAAAAACAAGCTGAATTGGTCGATAATTTACCACAATCAAATACTAGTAAAATTTATAAAATAATTGACAAAGATACAGGAAATATTACAACTATTGATCTATCAAAACCATTAGAACCACCCCAACTTACTGGATTTGATGATATTGATAAATTGTTAATTTCTTCTTTTAATAATGCTATTTCCACTAGAGTTTCTAATATTGTAAAACTGTTTAAAGATGGTCAAATAACTGCTGAAGAAGCAAATGAACTAATTGATGCTTTAAATAAAATTAAGCAATCCACAAAAAAAACAAAGAAAACCACTATTAAAATCAAAGCTACTCCAAAAATAAAAATAACAAAAGCAGAATCAATTCCTATTAAAATACAAATACCTACTTTTAGAAATCTGAATTTTCAAACAAGTAGACAGCCACTTAGAATTAAACCGATGGAAATCCCAAAGATTAAAATTAGCAAACAAACTTCTAATCTGATATAATTATTTATTAGCAAATATCTTTTTGTAGATAATGCCGTCTAGTAATAGGCGGCTTTTTTATTATGCTTACATCAGAAATACTAAACAGAATTCATGTCCTTTTAGAGAAAGATACATCCTATCCGACTAGCACAGATGAAGATTATTTGGTTAGATTGGAACTAGTGAAGGAGGCAGTATCTATGTGGGCTTATGATGAGAATACTGAGTGGAATGAGTTGATAATCTCAGTGCAAGATGCTGAAGATGGTGATAAAACAACAGATGGAACAGCGATTTTACAGTGTCCGACTGATTTTAGAAAGGTTATCGGTCCAGTAATAGTTGGAAGTGGTAGTAATGCCATTGTTTATACACGAATTAATCCACATAAAGCAACAGAATGGGCAGAAAATAATAAGGATGGTTTTTTCATTACTGGTAATCCTAAAGTCGGCTATAAGATCAATTTGGTTAATACCATTCCAGAAACAGGACAAGATGTGTATTACAACTATTATAAAACACCGATAATTCCAAGTGATGGGACAGATGTGCCTGAAATATCCGATCCACAGTTTATTATTTATTGGGTGTTATCGGAATTAACTAAAGAAGATGATCCGGCATTAGCTTCAACCTATTTACAGGTAGCTATAAACAAATTAGATTCGATGAGATTAAGTAATGAACAACCTACTTATTATCAGGAAAATACTATCCCCGATCCTATGGTTGGGTTTGGATCATAATGAAAGTATCTATACCTAAATCTAGCAAAAGACAAAACGCCTTGATACAGATCAGGGATTTCAGCGGTGGTTATTCATCGCTTCTAGATGAAGCAAGGATGCCAGCTAAATTTGCTGTACAGGCATATAACCTAATGCAGTTTCAAGATGGTGTATGGGGTACAAGATGGGGAATAAATTATTTTGGTGATGAAATTCAAATCGAAGAACCGCAGGTATTTAGTAATGGTTATTCCCATAGAAGAATAATTACTGTTGATCCAAGTAAAATAGTATCAGTTACTAATTTACCACTTTATGTTAATGTAGTTGCCACATACCTAGCAACTACCGATAATGGGGGTGAAGTTACTAATGTTGATGGTTATGATATTCGTTTTGAAACTCTTGGGGGGGCTAAATTAAGCCATGAGGTTATTTCTTGGGATGGTACGACTGGTAAATTCCAAGCATATGTTAAATTACCGACATTATCGGCTAGTAGTAATCAGTTTTATATCTATTATGGGAACTCTGAAGTTTCTTCACCCGAAGAGGATCCGACCAATGTTTTTCCATCCACTCAAAAGGCCTTATATCGTTTTGAAGATAGTGCCTTAACTACCGATAGCTCTGGCAACTCTCATGATTTAACTGCCGTCAATGTGCCAGTTCAAGGCACCCCAAAATTTGGTGCAGGGTGTGTTGGTTTGGGAACTTCACAAGCCTATTCAGCAATTGATCACACTGATTTTAGACCTACAGGTAATTTCAGTATTAGTGCGTGGATACGAACAAATAAAGTAGCTATTGGGGGTATTTTTGAATCTTATTCGGCTAACACTAATGTTGCAGGATTGAGATTTTTTACGGTTTATACTACAGGTTATTTAAGATTTGAAAGTGGAAAAAATACAGGTACTACAATTCATTCTGA
>ENA-UPXM01005916-UPXM01005916.1-activated-sludge-metagenome-genome-assembly--contig:-NODE-5916-length-11615-cov-6.326644_pt1 | contig 11615 bp, 12 predicted proteins | sample MGYA00238178_ERZ772708 | MGnify/ENA primary metagenome ERZ772708 (study PRJEB29002, sample SAMN05720212) | activated sludge metagenome | isolation source: anaerobic digester from wastewater... | reverse complement strand
ACTTTGGGGGTTTTTGGTGTCTAATGGGTCGGACTTTGGGGGTTTTTGGTGTCTAGGTGGTCGGAGTTTTTATCTGCAATTTAAAAAAGTTTAGTTCGCTTGCATTTATCGGTAAAATAAAGGCTTTTGTTTTCTAGTGTCTTAAAGTTCATAGTTTTATTTCCATATTAAGCCTTAATATCGTATTAAGTAGGTTAAGTCTTAATATCGTATTAAGATAAAATGCTATAAAGTAGTATTTCCCGTTGTTCTTCCGTTGTTAAATAAGAGTTTATAGTGTTTTTTGGTGTCTCCAGGTAAAGTGTTTTTGTAGTAGTAGTCGTATTAAGCCTTAACACGTATTAAGCATTAATATCGTATTAAGCACTCGTTAAAATTTACTAAACTATACGACTAAAAAAAGGCTATTTCGTATTAAGCCTTAATATGCTTAATATTGTATTAAGTCTTTTTTTATAGTGTCGGATTTCTCTTTTTTATAGTGTCCGATTTCTCCGTTTTTCTTCTGTTCCTCGACTGTTTAAGGCTCGTTGCTAGCTCGTTGCTAAAGCCTTTGTATTTCCTTTGTATATTCTTTATGCCTTTTGGAGTATTAGGCTTTTTATGGTATAATAAAAGAGTAGTTATTAGTAAAACACTAACTACTCACTCTAGGCTATGTAATAAAACACGTTTAAAGCCTAGTTTTTTTTTTTGCTAGAGTTCTTCGTCCTACTAATTAGGGTGTTATTGCTTTTTATAAAGGGGGCTAGGTGGCCTCTTTTCTATAGTGCGACAAAAAGGACTTTTTTAGTTGTTAAATATGCAAAGACTAATTAGGTTTAGCAAGTTCTATATAATATAATTATAAAATATAATACATAAATAAAATAACTATACATATTAAAATAATATGAATAATAATTATAGGCTAGGACTTCTGCATCTTTCCAAAAAAAACTTATAAAAAAATATTTTTTGTGTTTAGAGGTGGTGTGGTGGTTTTGCCTTTTTTTCTTTTTTTGCTCCTAAAGGTGTAGGGGGGGACTATTCCCTTTGCTTTGTCTTCTGTTAAATCTGCGTTAGCAAGTGCTAAGATGCCCTCTCTTATGTCTGTAGTTTTATAAGTTAGTTTTTCGTATGTTTTTTTGTCTATTTTCATAAATAAATTTTTCTTTCTTCTTTTATAATCTCCAGTCGCTCTCGTAGTAGTAGTGTGTTGCTTTTCCTGGATCATTTTAGCAATAAAAAAACAACTATTTATTAGTTGCTTTCTTCTGCTTTTTTTCTATTCTTTGCTCTAGTTTTTCTCTTCTTGTTTTCTATTAGGTTTCTTTTGTTAGTTTCTAATATCTTGTCATATACTGCTTTGTCATAGACTAAAAACTTTATAGTTATAGACTTTTGCTCAAAAGTGCGCTCTAGGTTTTTTGTTCCTACTAAGTGTGCGTCGTAGTAGTTAAATGCGTTGTCCTCGTTGTCTTCGTCAAAAGTTATAAGTCCTATGTCTTTTAGTTCGTTAAATGCGTTTCTAAGTGGCTCTATAACTCTTTTAGAGTATTTGTTAGTGCTATTAGTTGCTAAAAGTCCTCTAGAGGTTAACTTTTCTACTATTGTAGAAAGATTAAATTTTCTAATATAGTAGCCCGTCTCTTTAACTCCCTTTTTTAAGGTTTCGTAAAGATAAAAGCCTAGTCCTCTAGTTAAAGGGTTTTGTAGTTTCATAACTGCGTTAGGGATGCTAGCCCAATAACTCGCCTTATTTCTCCATAAAATGTCCCTAAATGTCTTCTCTAAAGTTATAACATAGCCCGTCTTTCTAGTAGTGTTTTCTACTCCCTCATAACTGCCTTTAGGCTCTAGTGTGAAAAAGTCTCCTACTCTTCCTATTTTTCCTCTTATGTCGTAGCCTTTATACTCTCTTTTTATAGTTATTTTCTCTTTTTGTAGCACTTCTAAAGCATCTTCTATTTTATGCTTTAACTTTGTAGTAACTACTCTTCCTGTCCTTTCTGCGTAGTCGTCTATGTCTATAAAATAGTACTTGTCTTTGTCTTCGTCTAGAGTGTAATAAAATAACGTTTCTATATAGTAAATTAGCCTTTCTACTTCTGCGTTATATTTCCCTAAGCCGCTATTGTTAATAGTTAGAGTTAGGCCTCCCTCTTCGCTTTGTATAAGTTCGTCTCCTGTCTCTAGATCCTGGACTAAACTTAAATATAAATTGTCTTTAGTGTATTTCTCGGCTATTGTTGTTGTTAGTTTGGTTTGTTCTTTCTCTATTTTTTTAATGAGTTTTCCTAGTTCTTTCTTTTCCTTTACGTCTGTTTCTTCTAAATAGTCTTTGCTAAGTTCTTCTATGTCCTCTTTATTACGTGCTATTTTTTCTTCTAGTTTTTCTTTCTCCTGGATGCTTTCCTCTACTTCTTTTTTAAGTTCTAGCATTTCTGCTACTTCTTCTTTGTTTGGCTCTTCTAGGTCTTCTAGTTCTTTTAGACGTCTTATTTTACTTGCTAAAGGTTTCTCTCTAAAGTTAACTACTCTAAGGCTTGCCGTTTTTATATCTGTATTTAAAGGGCTAACGTTAGTTTTAGTCCATTTATTAAGCTTTGCCTGTTTAAGTTCCTCGTCTGTTATTTCTACGTTTTTTTGTGGTGTTGCATCCTGGACTACTTGCGTAGGTGCTTCTATTTCTATAATATCTTCGTTATTTTCTAAAACTTCTATGCTTCTAGTCCTATAGGCTCTAGGGTCTTCTATGTCTTCTAATAGGTTTATGTCGTCCTTTTTGTCTTCCTCTAATAACTCGTCTAGATATTCTTTAGAAGAAAAAGCCTTAACAACTTCTTTTATAAAAGTGTTTTCTTCTGTACTTTCTAGCAACTTTTTAGCATCTAGTTTAGTTAGGTTTTCTTTTGCTTTTTTGTCTAGTTCTTCTATTTTCTTTCCGTATATTCTAGGGTTGTTTATTTCGCCTTTGTCTTCTATGCAAAAAAAGTCTAAGTTATATTTTTTTGTTAAATCATTTAAAAATGCTACAAAGTAAAAGCCTGTCTCGTCTTGTTTTTCTGCGTAGTTTATATAGCCCTTTATAATGCCTTTTAACTTCGCTACTACTTCTCCAGGAGTTAGGCCTTTAAAGTTCTCGTCTGTAGTATTTTCTAGTTGTTTTATAAAGTCTTCTATGCTTTCTTCTTCTAAAGTTGCTATGTCGTCGTTGCCTTTTAGCATCTCTTTTTTAGTTCTTGCTAACACTTTCCCTTTAGAGTTCGCTAAAGCAAGTTGCTTAAGTTGTTTTCCTACTATGCATAAGTGAAAATAGTAGCTATAGTCTTCTATTTCTGCATCACTTAAAAAAACACTTATTTCTTTTGCTCTAAATCTTAAAGGGTCTTTGCCTTTAACTCTAATTAAATCTCTTAAAAACTTTCTTAAGTCTATTGCTATAGGTTTTCCTTTATAAACGTCTATTGCTACAAAAACTTCGCTAAAGTTTCTAATAAAAACTAAGTTTTGAAAATAGGCTAAGTCTAAATATGTTTTAAGTGATCTAGCAATAAACTTTAGGCTTAAATCTTCTTTTAAATAGTTTAAGCTCATTTTATAAACTCCATTTTCTACTATAGCAATTTCTCTTAGTTGCTCTCTAGCCTCTTCTATTTCTTCTTCTGTAGGAGTTTTTCCTGTCTCTCGTTCTATTTCTTCTCTACGTATTTCTAGTTGCTCTTCTATTGCTTTGTTAGAGGCTTCCTCGTCGTAGTTCTTGGCTTTGTTTATAGAATAGTCTAAAAAAGAGTAGTCGTCTAAAGTTAAGACGTTAAATGCTCCGTCCGTATAAGGTTTTGCTTTTCCTTTTTTCGCTTCTTCTAGTGTGTAGTTGTTATTGTTAACAATTAGTAAATATTGCATAAGTTCTGCATCTTGCCTAACTGCTTCTAAAAGGTCTTCTCTTTTCATAAGTTCACTTCCTCATAACTTCTTTTTTTGTTTTTGATTTTTTACGATTTTAAGAGTTAAATTTTATCGCCGTTATTGTATATTATCGGCTATAAACTGCTTTTTTTGTTCCATAAGTCTATTATTTCCTTTCTATAAGTTCATTTTAAGCATTTTAGCTTAATAACTATGCGTCTTTTTGTTTCTCGTTGCGTTATATCGCTCTTTATTTTCTATCTTTTTCCTAGTTCTACGTTAATTAGTGTTAGTATTTGGACTTCGTTAGCACTATTGCTAGTTAGTTCCTTTTCTCCTAAAGTTTCTTTTAATGCTTCCAGGTCTTCTGTAGGAGTTTCTTTTATTTCCTCTTCTATTTGTTCTAGAAGTGCCTTAGTTTTTTCTTTTTCTCCTAAGATTTCTTCTGTTAGTTCTTTTAAGGACTTTTTAGGCTCTACTTGGTTAGATTTTATAAAGTCGTTTATGCTTTCTTCTGTTATTACATATTTTCTCCCTATTTTAGAAGCCTTTATTTTTCCCTCTTTAATATAACTTCTAAGGACTTGTAGCCCTATGTTAAGTTCTTTGCAAACTTCTTTTAGATCATATACTTTTATTTTCTTTTCTGTGTTCATAATATTATTTCCTTTCTTAGTTAAATAAGTCTCTTATTTTTTTATTTGTCCCTTTTTGTTCTTTGTTATAACTTTCTAAGGCTTGCTCTTTAACTTCCTTTTTAATATTTCCTAAAGCATCTTCTAAAAGTGCTTCTAGTAGTTCTTTTTGTTCTATGCCTCTAAAGGATGCTATAGCCTTAATGAGTTCTAAGTGTTCGTCTTTAACTGCAAAAGTTGCTCTAGTGTAGCCCTCTTTTAAATGTTTTTTGTTATTAGGTCTAGTGTCTTTGTCTTTTTTCTTTGGCTTTTGCTCCTGGTGTTCTTCTCTAGAGGTTGTTTTTATTTCTTCCTCTTCTTCGTTTATTAGTTCTTTTTGCATCTCATAAAGGCTTTTAGGTCTTCTTCTAGCCTCTTCTTTGGCCTTTAAAAAGTCTTCTTTTTCTTTTGCTATACTTTCTACTAAAGCATTTCCTTTTTTCTCCTCTACTTCTTCTGTAGTGTCTTCTTCTTTAAAGTCTATGTCTAAGGCTTCTAGGTCTCCTGTAGCACGTGCTACTCCATTAAAAGTAGGGATGCTTCCTAAAGCATTTTTGCTCATAATATTACTTCCTTTCTTCTATTAGTTATTTTCTTCTAAGATAGGCTCTAATATAGTGTCTAAGTCTGCTATAGTAGGCTCTAGTAGTCCGTCTAATTCTTCTAGTCCTGGCTCTAAAGCCTCGTCTATAGCGCTAAAGTCTATGTTAAAGTCTATGTCGTCTAAATTTACGTCTAAGTCTATGTCGTCTAGGTCTATTTTAAAGTCCTCGTCGTTTAAATCTATTTTTATGTCTTCTAAGTCCATAGCATAAAGTCCTTTCTTCTAGTCATCTTCTTGTTTTATTATTTCGTCTATTAGGTCGTTATAGTCTCTTGCTCCTGTGCTTCCTGGATCATAACTAAATATGTCTTTTTGGTGGCTTGGTGCTTCTGCTAGTGCTACGTTAGTGTTTATGTTAGTATTAAATACTTTGTCGTTAAATTGCTCTCTTAAAACTTCGTTAACTTGTTTATTTAAGTTTTTCCTTTGGTCGTACTTTGTTAAAAACACTCCACTTATTTTAAGGTCTTCGTTTCCCTCTTTCATTTCGTTTATTTTTTCTACTATTTGGCTTGTTCCCTGTAGCGCTAGATATTCTGCTTCTATAGGTATAAATACCTCTTTAGATGCTCCTAGTCCGTTTGTAGTTAAAACATTTAAACTAGGTGGACTGTCTAAGAAAATGTAGTTAAAATAGTCCTTAATAGGTGCTAGGGCTTTTTTTAATATTTCCTCTTTATAAGGTTTGTTGTTAACTATAGGCTCTGCATCATTTAAAAGTTTGTTGCTTGGTATTAAGTAAACGTTTTCCTTAACTTTTAATAAACACTCTTTAGCTTCTTTTTGCTTTGTTAATATCTGCACTATGCTTTTGTCTAAAAAGGCATTAGGGTCAACTCCTAGACTTATTGTTAGGTTTGCCTGTGGGTCTAAGTCTATAAGTAAAACTTTTCTTCCTCTAAGTGCTAGCCCTGTTCCTATATTAAGAGCGCTTGTTGTTTTTCCAACTCCACCCTTATTGTTTGTTATGCTTATAACTCTTGTTTTCATAACTTCGCTTCCTTTCTATCTTTTCTATAAGATTTCTTCTCCGTTTTCTTTTTTTATTATGTAGTAGTCGTATAATAAGACAAAGTCTCCAGGACTTATAGCTCTTCGACTTTCTACTTCTCCCTTAGAGTTTAACTCTTCTACTACTAAGGTGTCGTCTTTAATAATTAAATGTAGTTTTCTTCCGTTATTTACTTCTATCATATTTTTATTTCCTTTCTACTCGTACTCTTCTTTATAATCTGCTAATGCTTTTTCTAGTCCGTGTTTTAAGTTTGCTTTCTCCTGGATCTCTTTATAAGTTAGTCCTAGTGCGTCTAAAGTGTCGTCTAGTTCGTAGGTGTAGCCGTACTCGTGGTTTGCTAACTCATACTTAAACATAGAATAGATAAAGCCGTCTCCTGTTTTGTCTTCTTCTATTAGTTTCTTTTGTCTTTCTGTAAAATTTTGTAGCAACTTCTCCAGGTTTGGAACCTCGCTTTTTAGTGCATAGCATCCGTTAAAGAAGTGTACTACTTTTTTTAAGTCTTCTTCTTTGTCTGCGTCTAGTCCTAGTTTCTGCATCCCGTCTTTAAATTGCTCGTCGCTAAATGCATAAAACACTTTGTCTTTGCTAAACTCTTCGTACTCTTTAGAGTGGTTGTCTTTCATTTCCTCATAACTTAACATTTCGACTATTTCCTTTTCTAGTTCTTCTACTGCTTCTAGTGTGCTTTTGTTTATCATATTATTTTTTCCTTTCTTGTCTTTAATATTGAAAAAAAGTGTCTTTCGTGCTATTATCTAATAGAAGTTATATTTTTAAAAAAGCATCTTTTAACTTGGTCGTTTTAACGTGCTTCCTTATAACTTCTTTTTTTATGCCTTTAACTACTTTTCTAGTAGTTTTTATTGCTTCTAATAAAGGCTCTAGACTTTCTATTAGGTCTTCCTTTATTTCTTCTAGTAGTCCGTTTTGTACTTCTAAAATAAGTGTTTTTCTAGTCTCTTTAGTGCCGTAGTAAATGCCTATAAGTATAATTAGTTGCATCATAATAGAAGCTATAAACATTTCGCTACTAGCCTTAGTTATATTTATTATTGAATAAGGTAGAAGCAAAAACGTTAATAAGTTTTCCGTTTTTATTCTTAATAGTTTCATATAGTTATTTCCTTTCTTATTTTCTCTTCTTATGCTTCTAAAAAGTTGTCTATGCTTTGTTCGTAGTTTGAGTTTAACTTGTCTAAGTTGTGTGCATAAATAAGAGTTGTGTTTATGTTTTCGTGTCTTGCTAGGCTTTGTGCTTCTTGTAAAGTTGCTCCACCTAAAAGACTAAATGTAATAGCACTATGTCTTAAAGAGTGTGTCGTTATTCTAGGGTTATTTATGCCTATTTCTTCTAAACACTTTTTAACTATTTCTCTTATGGATCTAGTCTTAAGTCTGCTAGCCTTAGTTCTATTGCTATAACTTATAAATAAAGGGTCGCTAGGTTTAACGTCTTTTCTTGTTGCTAAATAATCTAATAAAGCATCATACACTACGGGACTTAATTTTACGTAGTCGTCTTTCTCTCTGTGGCCTTTGCCCTGGACTTCTAAAACTTGTTTAGTCCCTTTAGTTCTTAAGTCTCCTACGTTTGCTCTTTCTATTTCTATAGTTCTTAGTCCTGTATGTAGTAGCAAAGTTAATAAAGCATAGTTTCTTTTTCCCTCTTCTGTTGTCCTGTCTTGGCTTCTAAGAAGTTCTAATGCTTGCTCTTTTGTTAAAGGGTCTTTTTTGTATGTTCTGCTTGTCTTTGCGCTTTCTAAGTCGCTTGCTAAGTTCTTTATGCCTTTTTTTGCTAAATACTTATAAAGTTTTCTTAGTGCCGTTAAATAACTATTTATCGTTGACGACGTGTAGTTTTCTTCTAAGAAGTTGTAATAGTTTGTTATGTCTTGCTCTTCTACTTCTTGGATGCCTCTTTTTTCGCAAAAGTTTATAAATTGTTTAGCGCCTTTGTAGTAGCTTTCCTTTGTTGCATCTGTGCAACGTCTAAGACTGTTTATAAAGTCTTCTAATATTGCCTCATTTACTAAAAACTTGTTGTCGTTAACTACTGCATTTTTAATAGCCTCTAGAGTGCTAAGCTCTTTGTTATTAAGTATTGCTAAGTCCATAAATAACACTTCCTTTCTTGGTCGTACTCTTCCCTAGTACGTCTTAAATATAGCATAGTATTTTTTCTTTGTAAATACTTTTTAACAACTTTTCAATAACTTTTTAATAACTTTACAACTACATTTTTTGCTTAATATCGTATTAAGGCTTAATATTGAGTTAAGCATTATGCTATAAGGGTTTAAGGGCTTAGCCTTTGTCTTTTAGAAAAGCCTGTCCAACTTTTCAGTGCTTGCCTGTAAATATGTAAAACTAAAAAAAATAAAATTTCTTCTCTAGATCCTGTTAAATCTTCTAGGCTTTTTCCAGGGGTAAAAGGTCGGTACGTGTTAAACTTTTCTCTAACTTTTAATATCTTCTCCAGGTGCTACTTTTCGGTATGTGGTCTTATTTGCGTTTTAAAGCCCTTTTTAGACGTTTTTAGCCTTTCTAGTATAATTGCACTACTTAATATGTTTTCGTGTCTTATTTTGCGTTTATGCTACTAAAAAAGACTATATAAAGTTATTAGTCTTCTATATAGTCTCCGTTATTGTCTTTTGTTCTAAAGTTTAAGTAGTTGTGTTTCCCGTAAAAGTCCACGTATGATAGGTTTTTCTTAAGTCCGTTTCTGTTCTTAAGTATTTTTAAAGTTAACTCGTAGGGGTCTTTCTTGGATGCTTCTTCTACTGCTTGTTTTATTTTCCTTGTTTGTTTAGTGTCGCTTGTTCTTTCTCCCTCTACGTCGTTTGCTTTGTCTAGTATGCTATATTGCATAGTTATTAAAACGTCGGCCGTATATTCTATCGTGCTAGTGTCTCTAAAGCTAGTGTAGTCTGTGTCCGTATAGTTTGCTCCTCTATTAAATGCACTTATAACTATTATGCTTATTTTATACTTTCTAGCAAGTCTTTTAAGGTCTTTAACTACTTTGCTTGTTGCTTGAATATCTGTTAAGCCTCGTTCTTTGTTTTCTATTATTTGTAAATAGTCCACTATAACTACGGGCTTCTTTTCAGTTATTGCTATTTGTCTTTTTATTCTTTCTTCTATTTCTGTTAAAGTTATTTCGTTTTGTTCGTTGCACTCCGTTATAAACACGTTAGGCGCTACGTTTTCTTTATAGTCCTCGTATGCTTCTTTGTATATTTCCCTTTGTTCTTCTGCTTCTTTAGTTGCTATTGTATTAAGTGTTGTTCCTTTAAGAATATCTCGGCTACTAAGGGCTAAGGCCGTGTAGTGTCTATCTAGTGCCTTTAAATACATAAGCCTACTTATACTCTTTGCTATTAGTTCTTCTTTGCTCATTTCTAGAGAAAAGATTAGGACGTCTTCTTTATTTCTTGCTATATTGTCTGCTATTTGTAGTGCTAGTGTTGTTTTTCCTAGTCCACTAATTGCTCCTATAATAACTAAGTTCTTTTTAAATAGTCCGCCGTTTAATGCTTTGTCTAGGCGCTCTATTCCTGTTTTAGTAGGAGTTCTTAACTCTTCGTCCTGGATCATTTCGTTAAAGTCGTCTAAGTAGTTAACTGCATTTTCTTTGTTAAGTATTTTTAAGGCTTCTTTTTTTAAATAATTTTCTAGTGTGTCGTTGTATTGAGTTATTAGGCTTTGTAGTGCTTCTGCATCATTTACTAAAAACTCGTTTATGTCTTTATGTCCTTTGTAAATTTCTTCTCTAGGTCTTCCTATTTCGTTTAAAACACTAACTCTAAGCCCTACTCTTTCTAGTTCTTCTTTAAAGTCTCGGCTTGCTCTTTGTCCGCTTAGGTTTTTGTCGTTGTCTAAAGCTAAAACTAAGTAGCCTTTAAAGTCTTTTTCTATTAGGTCGTCTAGTAGTCGTTCTGTGTTTGCTATTCCGTTTAGTGCTATTGCTTTTATTCCAGGCTTAACAACTTCTAGGCTAATTGCGTCTAAGATGCATTCTGTTATAAATACAACACTTTTAAAGTCTGCTTCTTCTAATATTTCTTCGTTAAATAGTTCTATGTTTGCGTCTTTAGGTATAACGTGCTTTAGTCTTCTTTGTTTTCTTCTTTCTTCGTCTGTTAGTTCTTTAGTGTCTCGGCTCATATAAAAACTTTTGCTAACAGGTAAAACTGCATAGCCTGTCTTTGTGTCGTAGCCTAAGTTGTATTTGTCTATAAGTTCTTTTGTTATGCCTCTTTTTAAGAAGTAGTCCGTCTCTTCTACTGTCTTTTTGCAAGCATTGTAGTAGGACATAAAGTTTAATTTATTTTCTTTTTTTTGTTCGACTTTTTTTGCATTTTCTATAGGCTTTGTAGTTTGTTGTTGCTTTAGGTCTATATGATATTTTAAGGCTAGTTCTTCTTTTATTCTCTTAAAGTCTGCGTTAACGTCTAGTCCTTTGTCTAAAGCATATAAGCTAAAAATGTCGTATGTCTCTTTGCATCCATAACACTTATAGTAGTTTCCTTTAAATTGCATAGATCCTGTGTCGTCCTGGTGGCTAGGGTTAAAGCAATTAAATAGCCTTTTGCTCGTAGGTCTTCCTGTTTCTTCTGCATACTCTCTTAAATGTTTTTTTATTTCTTCTTTAACTTGGTCGTTCATAAGTCCATTTCTCCTCTATTTGTTTTTATTTTTTGTTATAAATACGTCTAGCACTTCTGCTACTTTTTTATTTTCTTTTTCTGTTAAAATATACTCTTCTTTTATTTTCTCCAGGGTCTCCTGGTCTAATTGTTTTAGGTCGTTATACATTTTTTTTATTAAGTTTTCTTTGTACTTGCTAGGTGCTATGTCTAGTAGTTTTTCTCTTAATGATGCTACTACTTTGTGTTTAGTTGTTCCTGGTTTAGTTCTAACGTGTAGCAACTTGTTTAAGCTAACTATTGTTAACTTAGTTAAAACAACTACTAAAGCAAGTGCGACTAAAAAAGTTAAAAGTACTTTGCTCATATTATAACTTCCTTTCTTTTCTAGTCTTCTAAAAGCTCCCTTATAACTTCGCTTCTTGGTCGCTTTCTGTAATAATTTTAACATACGGGCTAAACAAAAAAGCCCGTTATGTTTAGCTTTAAAGTCTATTTAATATCTATTTAAGAAAATTTTAGCCTTATTTTATAAGGGTTTGCGCGTTTTTTGGTGTCTAATGGGTCGGACTTTGGGGGTTTTTGGTGTCTAATGGGTCGGACTTTGGGGGTTTTTGGTGTCTAGGTGGTCGGAGTTTTTATCTGCAATTTAAAAAAGTTTAGTTCGCTTGCATTTATCGGTAAAATAAAGGCTTTTGTTTTCTAGTGTCTTAAAGTTCATAGTTTTATTTCCATATTAAGCCTTAATATCGTATTAAGTAGGTTAAGTCTTAATA
>ENA-UPXM01005915-UPXM01005915.1-activated-sludge-metagenome-genome-assembly--contig:-NODE-5915-length-11625-cov-14.315298_pt1 | contig 11625 bp, 8 predicted proteins | sample MGYA00238178_ERZ772708 | MGnify/ENA primary metagenome ERZ772708 (study PRJEB29002, sample SAMN05720212) | activated sludge metagenome | isolation source: anaerobic digester from wastewater... | reverse complement strand
AAGTAGGTGTCGGGATTATCTTTATCAAACACTTCGCTCGCCCACATTATCGTAACCGAATCCGTTGTGCCGATATTTTTTATCGAATGGGTATAACCAGGAGGAATATCCACCGCTTGTATTTTTTCACCATTAACTTTATAAGCAAAGATTTCTTTGGCTCCAATTTTTCGAAACTTGATTTCGCATTCACCGCTGACGACAACGAACTTCTCGGTTTTTGTGTGATGATAATGATTGCCTTTGATTATGCCTGGTTTCGATATGTTAACCGAGACTTGGCCGTCATTCAATGTTTTTAAAATTTCCGTAAATGAACCTCGCTCATCGCTGTTCATCTTCAAGTCATAAGCAAAATTACCGGCGGAATAATAACTTAAAAAGGTTGCATATAACTTCCGATCAAAATCATTATCAAACTTTGGAGTATAAAATGTCTCGCGAATTTTATTAAAGTCGCGAATCTTTTTAGCTAGTCCGCCGAGCGAAATAACTTCAATGGGGTAAACCTCTTCAATTACTCTTTTCCGCTCTCTTAGCGGTTCGTTAAGACGCTTTATAAACTGTTTGACTACATCGTCGATATAAACGAGTTTAATTTCAAAGTTTTCATCTCTTATTTGAATCGGCAAATCATTCGCAACATTATGGCAAAAAGTGGCCACGACCGAGTTGTAATTAGGTTTACACCATTTGCCAAAGACGTTTGTTAATCGGTATATGATGACAGGATTCCCCGTCTCTTCCATAAATGAGAAAAGATAGTCCTCAGCCATGCGTTTTGATACGCCATAATCGTTATCGAGTTCAGCTTGGGTGGTAGATGAAAACAATAGCGGAATAGTTCTGCCACTTTTCTTAATTATGTCGACAAGCGCTTTTGTAAAATTCGTATTTCCGTCATAAAACTCAGCTTTGCTGAGCGGGCGGTTAATGCCGGCAAGATGAATTATAAAATCAGCTGCTTTAATGTAATTGACTAAATCTTCATTACTTTTATCAATATCATAAGATAAGACGATGTGACCTTTGTTCATTAATTCAATGCAAAGATTTTTACCAATAAAACCATTCGCACCAGTGACTAATACTTTCATATTTTATTGAAATAAATCCAACCTCAGTAACTGCTTTTTCATACCTTCGATATCAAGTCTTTCTGTGTTATGTGAAGTATATTGAGACTCCATATCAAACAACGTTTTGCCTTCAGAAATAAACTTATCATAATTAAGGTCTCTATTATCAGCTTTAATGCAGAAAAAACCAGGCAGATTTTCCGCTCTAGCCATTTCTTCGGATGTCACTAAAACTTCAAATAGTTTTTCTCCATGCCTTGTGCCAATATATGATTTTCCTACTTTGGATCCTGTTAACTCAAGCACGGCGTCTGCAAGAGTTTCGATTGTCGCAGCCGGAGCTTTTTGAACGAATAAATCACCCTGTTCTCCGTGTTCAAAAGCATATAGAACTAGGTCAACAGCATCATCAAGAGTCATCATGAAACGGGTCATATCAGGATTAGTAATGGTAATTGGCTTACCAGCTTTAATTTGGTCCAAAAATAGCGGGATAACACTACCACGGCTCGCCATTACGTTTCCGTAACGAGTTAAACATAATACAGTATCTTGAGGAAGCAATTGTCTTGAACGCGCAACTACGTTTTTTTCCATCAAAGCCTTCGTGATACCCATGGCATTAATCGGATAAGCAGCTTTATCAGTAGATAAGAAAATCGCTTTCTTAACATGATTCTCGACGCAAGCAGTAATGACGTTATCACTTCCGACGACATTTGTCTTCATTGCCTCAATCGGATAAAATTCGCAAGAAGGAACCTGTTTTAGCGCGGCTGCGCTAAAAACGTAATCAACGCCTTTAAAAGCGCCTACAATAGAATTGTAGTCTCTGACGTCGCCAATATAAAACTTGAGTTTGGAGTCATTGTATAACTTGCGCATGTCGTCTTGCTTTTTTTCATCGCGAGAAAGAATGCGAATTTCTTTAATGTCTGTCTTTAAAAACCTTTCCGCAACAGCGTTTCCAAAAGAGCCTGTGCCACCTGTTATTAATAAAACTTTCCCATCAAGATTCATTTCTTTTCTCCAATTATTTAATCATCGCTTCCGCTTTCGCGTGCTCTTCTTTTAAAAACGCCAAAACATCTGCATAAACTCTTTTGTTATCGGTTTCGTTTAAAACTTCATGTCTCATATTCGGATAAATAATGGTTTCAACATCCTTAATGCCAAGTCTCTTATATAGTTTTGCAAGTTTCATTGGCCCCTTAGATTTATTGCCAACTGGATCGCCTTCGCCCGCGATAAGAAGAATCGACATGTCCTGGCGAATCTTTCTCATAAACTTCGGCTTATGCAGACGATTCAGGCCTTTAAGAAACTCCCGATAAAAACTCTTTTTTGACTCATACAAAAAACCACATTTTGGATCTTCGTTATAACGACGAACATTTTCTTCGTTAACACTCAGCCAGTCAGTTTTGGTTTTGCGATCCTTAATGGCTGCGGTATAAGGTCCAAGCATCAAATTTCTTAAGAACTTTGACGGTTTCCTGCGATTCTTTTTGTTGACGAGCAAACGCGACAAGAAATAACCGATGCCAATCATTAAGCGATTAGGACCATTCGTCCCACTCAAAATAACTTTGTTAACGTGTTCGGTGTATCTTTGAATATAATCTTGAACGATAAAGCTGCCCATCGAATGGCCAAACAAGTAAGTCGGTAAAACCGATACTCTGAGTTTCTCTACTAATTCGTCAGTATTTTTAACTGTCTTAGAAAATCCAGAAACTGGCCACACGCCTAGTTCTTCCGGTTCGTTCGCGTTCTCGCCTTGACCATAATGGTCAATGCAATACACATTGTAACCATTATCATTTAGAAAATTAGCGAAATGATCATAGCGAAGTGAATGTTCTTCCATCCCTGTTAGTATAACGACATTAGCGATGGGCTTTTCAATTGTCCACGAATGACCAAACAGCTCCTCGCCGTTTTTGTATGTCATCTTGATCTTATCTCTTGCCATATCTAATTCCTCTTTTTCTATTATAAGATATCTAATCTTTATTCATAACCATTCGGGTTATCCTTCTGCCACTTCCAAGCATCGCGGCAGCAGTCTTCAATTGTTAATTTCGCTTTCCAGTTAATCTCTTTTAAGGCTTTATCGCAGTTCGCGTAGTTTTCGTCAATATCGCCGTCTCTTCGCGGGCCGATAACGTAAGGAATCTTAACGCCGTTAACTTTTTCAAATGCCTTAACTAATTCCAGGACTGATGTTCCTTTTCCGGTGCCAAGATTATATATCTTCAAGCCCAGCTTGTCTTTAATTACTTTTAAAGACGCGAGGTGGCCTTTGGCAAGATCAACAACATGGATGTAATCGCGCACTCCAGTGCCATCAGGTGTTTTATAGTCATCGCCAAAGATATTTAAGTGTGGTCTTTTACCGATCGCTACTTGGGTGACGTAAGGCATCAAATTATTCGGAATATCATTGGGGTCTTCGCCCATTAAGCCACTTGCGTGCGCCCCAATCGGATTAAAGTAACGAAGAATGACAATATTCATACTCTTGTCTTTTTGATATTCTGCTTGTAGCAACTTCTCGATTTCAATCTTCGTCTGGCCATAAGGATTCGTGGCTTTTTTAATCGGGTCGCTTTCATAAAGCGGAACGCGGTCCGGAACGCCATAAACGGTCGCAGAAGATGAGAAGACGATGTTCTTAATGCCAAACTTCTTCATAACCTTTAATAAAACTTTCGAGGAGCCGATGTTGTTATCATAATATAGCTCTGGTTTTTCGACTGACTCACCCACCGCTTTTAAGCCGGCGAAGTGAATAACAGCATCGATATTGTGTTTCTTAAAGACTTCGATTACTTTCGCTTCGTCTCTAAGATCAACCTGATAAAAGATTGGTCTAATGCCCGTTATCTTTTGAATTCGGTCCAACACTAATATTTTCGAGTTGACGAGGCTATCAATAATGATTACTTCATAGCCAGCCTGAATTAGTTCGACACTCGTGTGAGAGCCGATAAAGCCTGTCCCGCCGGTGACTAAGATCGTTTTCATAATACCTTTACCTTTTCTTTAGTTCTTCTAAAAGAAGTTTTGATGTTAATCCGGGATTAACTTTTCCTTGTGATCTTTTCATGACCTGGCCGACCAAGAAACCAAGAGCCCGATCTTTTCCGTCTTTATAATCTTTGATCGAATCCGGAAAAGCATTAAGAACTTCGTTTACATAAGCAAGGATAACACTATCATCATTTATCTGTGTGCCAATGTTAAGTTTTTCTTTGGCTTCTTTGACGTTCGTCGAGTTAGTTAACATCTCCTGGAAGATATCTCTTCCCTGCTTATTGGATATTTCGTTTTTCTCGATCATGTTAACGAGCGTTGCGAGTTGGGCGGGTGAGATAAAGAAGTTTTCAATCGGGATGTTGCGCTTATTTAAATAGGCGATGACTTCGCCGGTCACCCAGTTCGCTAATGACTTATAGTAGGTTGTGTACTTAGCGGCGTCATCGTAGTATTTAGATAAGTCTTTACTTTGTAATATGATGCTTGCGTCACGTTCATTTAGACCCTGAACTTCGAGATAGCGCTTCTCTTTAACTTGGGCTAGTTCGGGACAAGAAGAAATCGCCGCATTTATAAAATCAGGGCTGAGTTTAATCGGAGTAATATTCGGTTCAATAAAATATTTATAGTCCACCGCATCTGTTTTGACACGCATGGTCACTGTTTCTTTTAAAGTCTCATCAAAGCGCCTCGTCTCCTGAATAATCGGATGCCCGGTCAGCAACAATCCTTCCTGCCTCCGAATTTCAAAATCGATGGCCTTTTGAATATTGGCGATGCTGTTTAAATTCTTGATTTCAACTTTTGTCCCTAATTTTTCCGCTCCGCTTGGGCGTAGCGAAATATTGACATCGCAGCGAAGCGAGCCCTCTTCCATCTTGCCATCGCTTACATCCGCATAGATGACGATCGAGCGAATCGCTTCGACATATTTCATCGCCTCTTCGCCAGTTCGAATATCGGGCTTAGACACTATTTCAATTAACGGCACGCCGGAACGGTTATAGTCGAGCAAGGTGTATTCGCTAAAGTGGAGTTGTTTGCACGTGTCTTCTTCGAGGTGTAGTCTTTCGATGGCAATGCGATGAACGCTATCCGTCTTAATCTCTAAATAGCCCTCGGAGCCGATCGGACGCCGATTCTGCGTGATTTGATAGCCTTTAGGTAAATCGCTATAGAAATAGTTTTTACGGTCGAAGACAAGCGTGTTATCAATGCTCATATGCAAAGCATTGGCGACCCGAATGGCGTTGATGACCGCTTGCTTATTAACGGTCGGCATCGTGCCGGGAAAGGCGATGTCGTTGGGGGACACTAAAGTATTCGGCTCCGCGCCGAATTCGACGGGAGCGCTTGAAAACATCTTGCTCCGCGTTTTCATCTCGACATGGATTTCTAATCCGATGACCGCTTCAAAGTTCATAATTTGGCCGTCCTGACACTCAGATTATAAAAGCCGGTAATGTCTTCGATGACATTGGCAATTTGTAATAGCTTAGCTTCGTTAAAAGGTTTTGCGGTCAGATTCCCTCCAAAGGGGAGTTTGCCTTTAAAGCCAAGCGGTAAGGTAATCGACGGAAATCCGCCAAAGTTACCGATGACCATATGGTTATCAGCAATCAAGTATTCATCCGACAATCGATCCGAAGCTTCTCCTAATTTAGGAGCGGGTGTTGGCGAAGCCGGTAAAAAAATCGCGTCATAATCTTTAAAGATGTCATTAACTTTATCGACGATCATCCGGCGGACTTTCTGAGCTCTTAAAAACAAGACATCCTGATTTTCGCGCATCAAACAGAAACTTCCGATGACAAAGCGCCTTTTAATTAATTCCGAAAAGCCTTTGGTCCGGGCTTTGCTCATCACTTCTTCATAGGTCTTACCTGCTTGATAAGGACCAAACTTAATACCATCGAGATTGGCGTTATTGCTCGTCGCTTCCGCGCAGGAAATAACGACATAAGTCGGAAATAAGGCGCCGAGTAGTTTACGGTCGATCGAAACATATTCGACTTTCGCCCCCCGAATCTTAAGCGAGGCGATCGTCTTTTGAAAAGCGGCGTTGATGCTCTTATCATAAATCGAATCGACGATTTCTTTGATGATGGCGATCTTCACGCCTTTGATATCGGTGTTAAGCAGTTTCGCGTAATCATCCACCGGAATATCCGAAGATGTCGCATCTTCAACATCGCGACCGGCAAGGAGATTTAGTAGATGCGCGGCGTCATATACGCTTCGCGTAAAATAGCCGACATGGTCAAGGGAAGTCGCGAAAGGAAATAAACCCAGCCGCGAGATTCGCCCCCAGGTGGGTTTAAAGCCGACAAGACCGGCATAGCTCGCCGGTTTGCGAACCGAATCGCCGGTGTCGGAGCCTAAGGCAAAAGGAACGACGGAAGCGGCGACGGAAGATGCTGAACCGCAGGATGAGCCGCCGATGAGGTGTTCGTGTTGTTTATCATAGGGATTAAATGTCGTGCCTAAATGTCCGGTCGTGCCGGAACCGCCCATCGCTAATTCGTCCAAGGTTGTCTTAGCGATCGGTATCGCTTTTGCATCCAATAGCTTTTTGACGACCGTCGCGTCAAAGACCGGAACGTAGCCAGCGAGGATATTGCTGCTCGCCGTCGTCACTATGTCTTTTGTGGAAAAGTTATCTTTGATAGCAAAGGGAATACCCCAGAAGAGATTATCAACTTCCGGCTCTTTAAGCTTAAGGGCCATCTCTACGGCTTCCTTTTCCATGATGTATTCGAACGCATTATTGTTATCGGCCTTAGCCCGTAAAATAGCTTCTTTGACCAAGTCTAAAGGTGTAACCGTCTTTTTGACGAGTTCGTTATGGAGTTCGCGAATCGTTAAGTCGAGGAACTGCATTTATCCGACCACCTTCGGCAGTTTAATCTGCCCCGCGGTTTTATTCTTAGCATTTTTCAGCGCGTCCTCTTTGCTGAGCGGTTTAGCAGGTATATCTTCGCGTAAATACGCGGTCTCGCACGGAAAGGGGAAAGTCATCGGTTCGTGATCATCGATGCCTTCGATCTGACCGATCAAATCCATCTGCTTGGTGATGACATCAAATTCCTTAAGGAGGGTGTCATACTCTTCTTCGGACATATCAAAAAGAAGTCTTTTCGCGGCGTCTTTTAATACTTGCTTATTGATTTCTTTCATGTGTCGGTCTCGTTAATGCTTAATGTATCATAGCACTATTATTCTTCATTTTGAAGAAGGCGCAAAAATTCTTCTTCATCCATTATTCTGACGCCCAGGGCCTGGGCTTTATCGAGCTTGGAGCCCGCTTCGCTTCCGTAGATGACGATGTCGGTTAACTTCGAAACCGAGCCGGCGACTTTCGCCCCGAGGTTTTCCAAGATTGCCGTCGCTTCCTTGCGGCCATATCTGGTCATCGTACCTGTTAAGACAATAGTCTTACCATAAAAAGGCGAGGCTTTATCAATGACATCCTGGCCAAGATACTGGAAGTTTAATCCGCTTGCCCGCAAATCATCGATTAGTGCCAAGTAGTGTTCATTATGAAAATAATCGTAGATTGATTGAGCGACGACCGGTCCGACATCGTCCACCAGTAACAAATCATCAATCGCCAAAGATGCAAAGTTATCTAAGGAGTTAAATCGCCTGGCGAGGACTTTAGCCATCTTCGCGCCGACTTCTTTGATGCCGAGGCCAAACAATAATTTTTCTAGAGAGTTCTGCTTGGACTTTTCAATCGCCGCAAGCAGGTTATCGATCGACTTATCGCTCCAGCCATCGATTTCGACAATTTCCGCGCGGTGAGAGGCGAGGCGGTATATATCGGGGATGGACAGGATAAACTTCTGATTAAAGAACTGCTCCACCACTTTCTCGCCCATGCCGTCGATATCCATCGCATCGCGGGAGGCGAAATGAATAATACCTTCGATTTGTTTCGCCGGGCAATGGGGGTTGCGGCAGAAGTGCATGGCTTCGACTTTTTCAAGTTTAGAAGCGCATACCGGACAGTTTTCAATCATGACAAAATCACGTACTTTGTCATCGCGTCTTTCGATGATGGGTCTTACGACTTCGGGAATGACATCGCCGGCTTTTCTAAGAGTTACGAAATCACCGATTTTAAGCTTCTTATCATAAATAAAATCTTCGTTGTGGAGCGTCGCTCTCTGGACGAGGGAACCGGCGACGCGGACCGGCTCTAAGACGGCGTTAGGCGTAATCTTTCCGGTTCTTCCGACGGTGAAGATAATGTCCACTAATCGCGTTGTAACTTCTTCGGGCGGAAACTTATAGGCGATGGCCCAACGGGGCGTCTTTGCGGTATAGCCAAGCTCTCCGTAATAATTCAAATTATCGACTTTGATGACAATCCCGTCGATATCATATGGCAGTGAATTGCGCTTGTTTTGGTACTCATTAATATAAGCGATTACTTCATCGATATCTTGGCAAAGCCGGCGTTCTTTGTTCGTTTTAAAGCCTAACTTTTCCAGATATAAAAGGGCATCGCTATGTTTTTTAATCTTCAAGTCGCCGGCGTTTACCCAGTAATACCAGTAGGCATCTAACTTACGCGAGGCGGCAATTTTCGAATCAAGCTGGCGAATCGAACCAGCCGCGGCATTGCGGGCATTCGCAAGCAATGGCTCGCCCTTTTCTTCGCGTATTTTATTTAGTTCATTAAGCGAGGCTTTCGGCATGAAGACTTCGCCGCGAATTTCGAGGTTGCCCAGTTCCGGAATTTGCACGGGAATCGATTTGATCGTGATGATGTTATGGGTGACGTTTTCACCAACTGCGCCATCACCCCTAGTTACAGCGTAATTAAGCCGGCCGTTTTGGTAATCAAGCGAGATGGCTAAGCCATCGATCTTCATCTCGCACATGTAATTGACGGAGGAAATTCCTAACGCTTCTTTAACCTTGCGGTCAAAGTCGCGGACATCTTGCTCATTAAAGGCGTTTGCTAAGGAAAGCATGCTCCGCTTATGAGTAATCTTTTCGAATTCAGATAAAACTTTGCCCCCAACTCTTTGAGTTGGCGAAAAGGGCGATTTGAGTTCGGGATATTTTTCTTCCAGCAGTATCAGCTCGTTTATTAAACGATCATACTCGGCATCGCTGACGCTCGGATTATCTAGAACATAATATTCGTGATTATATTGCTCTAATAGTTTAGTGAGCTCATTGACTCTATCTTTATCACTCATGCGCGGGCCGCTCCTTTTTTCGACAGCATAAAATGCTTGGCGAGAATCGATTTCTTGCCGTGTTCATAGAAGTTGATTTCGATGATCGTGTCATCGATGACCTTCGTCACGACGCCTTCGCCAAACTTCTGGTGGATGGCGACATCGCCGACGACCCAGTGGTCGACAAAATTATCCTCCGGGGGGTTGTTAGCGAAGGAGGTGTTATTAACGACTTCAATGACGTCATCATAAACATCATCAATATCAAAGACATCGCGTCTCTGATAACGGTTGTAGCCTTTATCGCGGGGCAGTTCAAGGCCGGCTTCTTTATAAAAGCGCGACGGAATCGGATCGGAACTCAATACAAACGAGTAAGAGCGGTTACATGATGCGAATAGTTTCTTCTTGGCTCTCGTAAAGGCCACATAGCAGAGTCTTCGTTCCTCTTCGAGGCCTTTATAGCCCTCTTCTTCAAGTGAACGGTTGCTGGGAAAGACGCCTTCGTTAAGGCCGATGACAAAGACGTAGTCAAACTCGAGGCCTTTGGCGACGTGAATGGTCATCATCGAAACATAATTTCCTTCGTTGATATCATCTTGCGAAGTCGCAAGCGTCGCGTATTCAAGATATTCTTCAAAGGGGGCATCGGGGTTTTTCTTGGCGAAGTTAAAGATGTCGTCAAATAACATCTTGACGTTATCGAGGCGGTCATCGCCATCGTCATCTTTGGAAAGATAATCATAATATCCCAACTCGACGACGAGCTGATTTAATAGACTTGGATAAGCTTCGAGTTTTTCATCGAGTTTCTTGCGCGTGGCCTCCAGGGAATTAACCATCGATGATAAGGAGACGATGGCTTTTGTTTTTAGTTCAGAGTCGTATTTTTCGATATCGCGAATATAGTTATAAAGCGATAAGTCGTTTCTTCTTGCCTCTACCTTTAGAGTCGCCAGCGAGGTATCGCCGATGCCTCTTCGCGGGACGTTGATGATGCGCTCAAAACTGATATCGTCGCGGGGATTATAAAGGAGGCGGAAATAGGCGATGACATCCTTAACTTCCATGCGCTGAAAGAACTTTGTGCCACCGAAAATCTGAAATGGTATTTTATTTCTTTCGAGCTCCTTTTCAAAAGGCAGGGTGATATAGCTCGAACGGTATAAAATGGCAACTTGGCCGTAATTAAAATCAATCTTCGTCTTCTTGAGCTTTTCGATTTCTCTGACGACCCAGGAAGCTTCGGTGTCTTTTGAAAAAGACATTTCCGTCTCGACTTTTTCGCCGAGGTTATTTTTCGTATATAAGTCTTTAGGGACTCTTTTTTTGTTGTGGCTGATCAAACGGTTCGCGGTGTCGAGGATAACCTGGGTCGAACGATAGTTGCGATCGAGGATAATCGTCTCCGCGAGGGGGAAGTCTTTATTAAAGTTTAAAATAATATTTTGATTCGCTCCCCGCCACGTATAGATCGTCTGATCGGGATCGCCGACGACATAGAGGGAGGTTTCCGGTCGCATAAATAATTTAACGAGTTTATATTGGACGTCATTCGTGTCCTGGAACTCATCGATTAAGATGTGGAGAAAGCGATTCGCCCACTTCGTGCGGATATGCGGAAAGCGTTCCATGATTTCGATGGTGCGAAGTAAGAGGTCATCAAAATCAAGAGCCATCTGCTGCGTCTTTCTCTGCTCGTAGAGATGGAACATCTTCAAGCATTCTTTTTGTTCGGGATAGGCATTGTCGGGCAAGATGATATCTTCCGGATAACGGCCTTCGGTCTTGTGTCCGCCGATAAAGGAAAAGGCTTTTTTAACGATGGGGTCGCGCTTTTGATATTCGAGTTCCACCGCGACATTCTTCAATAGTTTTTCCTGATCATCCTCATCAAAGATGGTAAAGCTGCTCGGAAAGCCGAGAATGCCGATTTCGCTTCTTAAAAAGCGCGCGCAGAAGCTATGGAAAGTCGATAGGCGGAGGTGAGCCTGGGCGTGCGGAACGAGTTTAATAGCCCGGTCTTTCATCTCGCCCGCGGCTTTATTAGTAAAGGCAAAAGCCAGGATGTTTTCGGGATAGACGCCCATCTCGCCGATAAGATAGGCTATACGATAAGTTAAAACGCGCGTCTTACCGCTGCCCGCTCCGGCGACGATGCGGACAAATTGCGCTTTAGTCGCGACGGCAACATATTGTCTTTCATTGAGAAGATTTTGATATTCGTTCATGCTAAAAGGGATATTTACCTATGGTAATATCTTATCACGTTTAGCGGCTTGCTCTCAATGTAAAGTAAGAGTTTATCT
>ENA-UPXM01005902-UPXM01005902.1-activated-sludge-metagenome-genome-assembly--contig:-NODE-5902-length-11654-cov-4.432020_pt1 | contig 11654 bp, 12 predicted proteins | sample MGYA00238178_ERZ772708 | MGnify/ENA primary metagenome ERZ772708 (study PRJEB29002, sample SAMN05720212) | activated sludge metagenome | isolation source: anaerobic digester from wastewater... | reverse complement strand
GCTGATTCTTCACCAACGTCCAGTACGCTCCCTTGCGCTTGCTTAGCTCCGTGTGGGTTCCTACCTCTACTATTTCCCCTTTCTCAATAACCACTATCTGGTCGGCATCCTTAACGGTGCTTAGGCGATGGGCAACTACTACTACGGTTCGGCCTTTATAAAAATCCTTTAGATTTTCGATGATTATGCGCTCATTGTTGGCGTCTAGCGCGTTGGTGGCCTCATCAAAGAAGATAAACTTTGGATTTTTATATACAGCACGCGCTATTAGCACGCGCTGCTTCTGCCCTTGGCTAAGGCCGTGCCCTTCGCCACCAATTTTGGTGTTGTAGCCAAGTGGAAGCGAAGCAATAAAATCGGCGATGTTTGCCACCTTTGCAGCCTCAAGCAGGCGTTTCTTATCGATGTTCTCCTCGCCGGGCGCTATATTTCGGGCAATGGTATCGGAGAATATAAAGCCATCCTGCATTACCACGCCGCAATCCTCGCGCCAACTGCGTAGGCTGTAAGCATCTAGGCTGGTACCACCCAAGCGTATCTCGCCCGAGGTGGCGGGGTAAAACCCAAGCAGCAACTTTACCAGCGTTGTTTTTCCGCTTCCCGATGTTCCCACAATAGCGGTTTGCTTCCCTGCGGGGATATTAATGCTTACGTTGTTAAGCACTAGTTCAGAGTCGGGACCTTCGTACCGGAACGATAGGTTTCCTATTGCAAGGTCGGCGTTGTTGGGGATATCTGTAATGGTTGATGTTTCGGAGTTCTCTTCGTCGTCGCGGAGGTGAATCTCCCCAAGGCGCTCTAGGCTGATTTTGGCATCCTGCGTTAGGTTGAAAAAGTTGATTAGCTGCTCAATGGGGCTATTTAGCTGCCCAATAATGTACTGCACGGCCAGCATCATACCCAGAGTCATGTTGCCATCAACAACGCTTTTGGCGGCAATAATGGTTATGAGAATATTTTTAACCTCGTTTATTAGCACTGCACCGCTCTGCTGGTACTGACTAAGTGCCAATCCCTTTACTCCAACCCTAAACAGCCTAGCCTGAATGCCTTCCCATTCCCAGCGCTTCTGCTGCTCGCAGCCGTTTAGCTTAATTTCCTGCATTCCCTGTATTAGCTGTATCACGCTGCTCTGGTTGGCGGCCATTTGGGCAAATCGGCGATGGTCCAATTCGGCACGTTTACGAAGGAAGAGCCAAACCCATGCTGCGTATAGAATGCTACCCACTAAGAACAGCACAAATATTTGCCAGTTGTAGTAGAATAGTACTGCACCAAAAATCACTAGGTTAACCAGCGAGAATAGCACCGTAAGGGTGGTTCCCGTAAGAAAACTCTCAATGCGCTTGTGGTCGCCAATGCGCTGCATAAGGTCGCCCGTCATCTTGGTATCGAAGAAGCGCATGGGAAGGCGCATTAGCTTAATTAGGAAGTCGGATATAAGCGATATGTTAATGCGTGTTCCCAGATGAAGCAGAATCCAACCCCTGATAAACTCAACCGTTACGCGGCTTAGCGTTAGCACCAGCTGGGCAATAAGCACTAGGTAAATAAAGCTGATATTGCGGTTGCCAATACCGTGGTCAACAATGCTCTGAGTTAGGAATGGGAACAGCAGCTGCAGCAAGCTGCCCAGTAGCAACCCCAGGAAGAGTTGAACAATAAGCTTACGGTAGGGGCGCAGGTAGCTGAATAGGAATCCAAAGCTCTTCTTGTTGGGTTTCTCGTCGGCTGTGGCATAAAAATCGGGCGATGGTTCCAATAGTAGGGCTACACCCCGTTTCTCTTCTCCCTCCTGTGTTGATGCCCAGCAGCGAACAAACTCCTCGCGATTAAAGGTTACCAATCCTCCTGCGGGATCGGCAACGTGAACCTTCTCTTGCCCCTTTTTGCCGCTTATGCGGTAAACTACCACAAAGTGAACTTGGTTCCAGTGCACAATGGCGGGTAGGGGGGCTTCGTTGCGCAGCTGCTCAAAGCCAATTTTAACGCCCATGGTGCGAAACCCAATACTCTCGGCAGCACGGCTGATGCCCAGCATGCTAACCCCCTCGCGGGTAATGTGGCTGCGCTCCCTAAGCGTTTGTACGTTGTAGTGCTTGCCGTAGTGCTTGGCCACCATGCGAAGGCAGGTGGGGCCGCAATCCATGGCATCGTGCTGGGGGTAGTGGGGGAAATTTAATGCCATTTATTTATTAACGTTTTCGTAACCCAACAAGTACCCTTTTCTAATCCAACGCTTTTTTATTTTAATGTTTTTGTTAAGATTATTGGCTCCTGGATATTGAACTCCGAAAAACTTGCAATCCGTCTCGAAATTCCCTTTGCCAATGTATGCCCGACGAGCATCGAGGTTTATTGGGTCTGCAATGGGATAATAGCTCATGGCGCTCCATTCCAAAGCACCGGTTTTTTTATTGGTCTTGCTACTACGCGTAAACTGAGTACCATAAATCTGCACTGGTTTTAATTGGAATGGCCCCCAAGTCCTATAGCAGAGATACCTATCTATCATCATTGCTGCATGAGCCTTCTTTGCTTCTCCTTCCATTGCCGCATTAATAATGAGGGGTATGTAATCCTTTATTTCATTGGAGTGCTGTATTACAAGAAAAGTAGTTTCGGCACCAGTTTCGCCTACCATTGATATTTTAGGCCAGCCATGCTCGTTTACAATTTCCTCGATACGCTTTACCCTTTGCTTCCAGTTGTCGGCGGTAATTGGTGCTTCTTTCTTATAGTTCTTACGCAGCGTTCTGTAACGTTGATCCTCTATTCCCATAAGCCACAGCTCAACGGCTAAGTCGGGATGGGTTATGCCTTTGTTTTTATCTAAAAACTGTTGCTTTAGCCTGTTCGAAATACCATTCCAGCTAGTGGTGCCGTGTAATGCTTCAAAATCGGTATCAGTTAAAATATTCTCCGCCAAAGCGCCCTTGTCTATTGCCGTGTTAAGCATAGCTAGTGCACTGTCCATTTTGCCCTGTAACGAGAGGTAACAAGCCACTTGGTATGGGTAGTAGTTTGATAGGGGATGCTGATGCTGTAGGTTTTGGTAATGATTTACTGCCGTTTGGTAGTTTTTAGGATTGCGGAACGCTGTGGTATCGGTTTGGGCACAAAGGGTGAACCCATAGGACAGCATTAGTGCCCAGAAGCAAAGATGTTTCATTTTAATTTAATTCTTGTTATTTTTATTTAACCAATCTTCTACCGAAAGATAACCTTCTTGCCCTTTCCATTTTGCAATGTAGGGATTGTAATTGCATTTTTCGGGCTGTGAGTATATATTGTTTTTATCCTTAATGTAAACTCTGCAGTCCATACAAATATATCTGAATTCGCAATCTTTGCATACATCAACTTCATCCTTTGTTATTGAGCAAAGAAATTGATAGTTTTCTTTGGATATAACATCAACGACACTTTCTTTTTTTAAGTCGCCCAGTATTAGTTGAGAATGCGGACAGTTTTTAACGAATCCATCTTTATCTATGTGTATTTTCTTGTAAAGACATGTGTTTATTGATTTTGCTTCAATTATCATCCCTTTAGATATTGCGAAAAACTTGGGGTGAATACACCCACACTGGAGACTCTTCGATGCTTCTTCATCAAGAAAGAACATATAGTAACCTTTATTGTACCCAAATGTTCTCTCCTCATTTTTGGGGGAATTGATAAAAATAAATCGTCGAATTTTTACAGTAGTTTGTAGCAATTTGTCAATACTTTTTCCCAATTCTTTTGAGTGTGGAATAGTTATATGTACAGAACTAATTCTTGATTCGTTAATCAACTTTAAAACACGAATAACATATTCAACTGCAAATGGCTCAGTGAACTTAATGTTAATCACAATACAATTTAAATTGCTGAGCTCATTAATTATGGCAGAGGGAATTTCTGACCCTATCTCAACGTGGGCATTTGATATCAAGCTAGAAACCTCGTAAACTTCATTTTGAGGATTAAAGCAAATGCTATTCGATGTGAAGAATATCAGGTTTTTTCCCCTCAGGAATTCAAAGTACTCATTAATGATCTGAGTATGCTCTCTTCCTGATTTTTGTATTACTTGACTGATTGTAAACCCTTGAAAGTTCTTGATTATTGAATAAAGTGCATTGGGTATCAGTGTGTGTGTGCCCCTTGATGTGTCAAGAACTATGCTTCTTGCATGACCTTTGACTGGGATACAAGAGGGGTATAAATAAAACTTTTTCTCCATTAGCCTAAAAGGTCAAGGGGTTTATATAGATTTTGAACCAAACCGTAATCCGATTCGTAATAGGAAGAGTAAAAACAAGCATCAACACCTGAACTTGAAACTGGTTTAAGAAACTGAGCGCAGATAGGGTTTGAATCATAGTAATCATTACTCCTGTCTGTTGTGATTATAGTGTTCTTGTCAGAATGGCTTATCAATCTTTCTGCAATACGCTTTTCGAGCATATAGTTGCAAGGACTAGAAACCATTCCAAACTGTCCCAATGGGTTAAACTCAATAAAAAAGATTTCCCCTGATTTATCCTGAATAAGATCAAAAGAACCGCAGTTTGTATTAACTAGACTAGCAAATGCATTCAATTTGTATTCTGTTTCGGCGGGGATGCGAATAGGCTCAAATCTATTTGGGCTATCATTGTCATAGTGCCTAAAGTCAACTTTAGTTTTTTCGTTTTCTTGAGAAAAAATAGCCATCGAATAAAAAGTACCATCGAGAAAGAATGTTCTAATTTCAAATTCTTTATCAATGTAGTCTTGTATAAGGCTCGGGAAAAAAAGATTAGGGACACTATTAATAGTATCCTGTTCAATCATCATTGTAAAGGCAAAAAGTGACTCTTTCTGTTGATTTTGTTTGAGAATTTGCGAACCTAAAGACTTTGTGATGTATTGCTTATCAGGCAACTCTAATAATTGTTGCAATTTATTCTTTGAGTTAACTAATTTAGAGTAGGGAACATTTAACCCTACTTCTTTTGCATAGTATTGCTGGATAAGTTTGTTGTTGGAATCGTAGTCGTAGGGCTTATTAAGCCAAAAGCAATGAGCCTTTGTGATAAGGTATAAATACTCTATTAATTTGAAGCCTTCAGCATTCAGGTAATCTTCCTTATGCCTTTTTAAATCCCACTTGCGAAACCAGAAGGAAGGTCTGTTTCCCTTTACTATGTAGGAAACTAATTCAACTATTTTTTTGCTGATATTATCCGGATAAATCACAAAAAAGCTTTCACCAAGAAAATCGAGCCAGTCAATAACCTTATGTGTAGAGGTGTCGTTTTCAATTGAGAATATAACTACCATTATTCTTTTGTTTTTCTTAGTGTAACGTACATCATTGGATTGCCGTGATGCACTGCATGGCCTTTAGGATAACGTTCCCAGTAAATGGTATCCCTTCGCCATCCATTTACATCAAAATCCCATAGGTAAAACTTATTCGTTTGCTCCCACGCATCACCAATCCTGATGCTGTTAATGTCTTCTCGTAAAGTTAGGGTTTTAAACTTTTTTGTTTGATATATAGGCTTGTGGTTTGCAGGCGATTCCAGCACAATAAATAGCCCATTGCTTGGCATGGTGAGCTTGTGCTCGTAAAGGTTAACTTTAAGGTATTCGTCGCCCCTGTTGGCCTCTAGTAGCATTGGGCCTAGGAGTTTTAGCGATTCATTGGGTTTCAGGAACTCCTTTTCTCCAGCGTATAGCGAGAGAAGGAATGGGGCGTTGGGATTTCCTTTGTTTACAATATATATGCACAATTGGTTAATTACGTAGTTCTCCTGCGGTTTGGTATTTGGAATAAACAAACCACATTTGCTATAAAGGGGAATAGAAGTATCATTTCTTGGCTTTTTCTTATAAATCCCCATCTTTTCGAACTTAACTTTTCGTTTTTTCGATTTAATGGTTACCTCGCCAATGCTGAATTGCTTGCTTTTTAGCGGAATGCTGATAGCATCGTGCGGCAGCATTGATAGGTCAATCTCCCTGTCAATGTATGACATGTGCTTTAATAGGATCTTTGAGCAGTATAGCCCTTGCGCGGGCTTAAATACGCCCTTTGCATCCGTTTTGCCCTCAACAGTTCCATTGTGCAGAACATAGCAATCGGGAATTGGCTCAGAGGTTCCTTCGTCAAATACTATAATGGTTAGCCTCTTTGGGCTATCTACAAGACTTGGTGATTGCCAAAGGAAGGATAGGAGAATAAGATGCAGTAGATGCATAAAAAAAGAATAATGGAAATACATACAGGCATAGTTTGCCTGTATGTATTTGGTCGTTAGAGTTTAGTCTTCTCTTGTTTCGATGGTCTCATAAAATCCCCACCATGAACATCTTTGTTCCCTAGTATGGGAAACCCCATTCTCATCAGTATATTTTCCTACTTTGTGCCAATGATTGAAATTTAACTTAAAGTCCCCTCCTTTTACGAGGTTTAAATCGCTTTCTGTCAACGAGATTGACTCAAATGTTTCTATTTGTTTCATGTGAATAAATTATTAGCTGTAATTAGTCTAGTTCTTCTCTGTATTTGCCGTCAACCGGATTTCCAAAAATGTTATGATATTGGAACTTCAATGTGCTTGTTCCAAAGTCTGCACCTTCTAATTTTACGTATCCAATTGACATAAGCTTCCAACCCCATCCTCCTTCAATTGAATTCATTTCATCGGAAGTAAGTTGACTGAATTTATTATTGGCTAAACTTTCCATAAAGTTGTGTTTTTTTCTACTCTTTTGGACTACCCAGGCTTTTCGGATTACCGCCCACCACTCCATCCTGCGCAGTTTGTTTTAATGGGGTGGTTATGCAAAGTAAACGGCTTGGTCGGCAACGCCCTTTCCGACTTGTGTCTTCTCTTTGTGTTTTATAGTATGTTTTGGTGGCGTGGAATAAGCCATCTAATCTTCAGGGATAAAGGTAAGGGTGAGCTTACCTGGGCGGGTGTAACGCCATGTTTTGAGGGTGCTGTTGTACTCAATGGGTACTCCCATGTCTTTAAGTTGGTTGAAGTAGGTGCGCAGGGTTCGCTCACTAATGCCGAGCTTGTTGGCAATATCAGTTGCTGTTCCAGCATTGCCGGTACGCAATATAAAATCTAAGTAATCAGTCACTCGTCTAAATTCAGTGTAGTTCATGCGTTTTTTTGATATTTGGTTTTGTGGTTTATTTAGTAGATGAATCTTCATGTTTGTATCTCTTCATTATTCAGCAATCATGCTGCATGTATGGAGATTTTATTGGCTTAAGTAGTTCTAGTATTATATTAGTAATACTTCCATAGCCTAAATCGGGTTTTGTTTTGAATATCTACAGTCAAACTTCTTTGATTCCTGCTACCAATATTTTTCTATACAAAAATAACATCCTTCCCCGCCATTTTTGGCGGGGAAGGATGTTATTTTATGTTTTAGAGCCTGTTTTACCTTGGCGGTTCTTGTGTTCTCTTTTTCCTGTGTGGTTTGTACTATTGGGGTAATGTGGCTGCGCTCCCTAAGCGTTTGTACGTTGTAGTGCTTGCCGTAGTGCTTGGCCACCATGCGAAGGCAGGTGGGGCCGCAATCCATGGCATCCCCGTTTGGTAACGGGGCGGGCTGTGCTGGGGGTAGTGGGGGAAAGGCATTGGTTTGTTTAGAATGTTTATTGCAAAGATAAAAGGATTGGGGTGTTAGGGAAATTATTGTGGGTACACTTTGTAATAAATCTATGGCTAATCGCCCCAAATCTCCTTGTTTAGCTCTGCTATGCGCTCCTTGTTGGGAACAAAACCTGTTTTCCGCGTGTACGTGCCGCATTCTTCAACGGGAACATACCCCTCCTCGCCTTGCCATTTGGCTATGTAGGGGTTGTAGGTGCATTTGGCTGGTTGGGAATAAATATTCTCGGGGTCTTTTATAAACACGCGGCAATCAGTGCACATATGGCGAAACTCACAGTCTTTGCACACGTCTATTTGGTCCTTGGTGATATTCCAGTACTTCTTAAAGTCGGGGTGGTTTAGCGCTTGCTCCAGCGTGGTGTCCTTAATGTTTCCAAAGGAATGAGAACAGGACGGGCAGTTTTTAATGTTACCATTTGTGTCGATAGATATTTTTCGATTTAAACAACTATTAAAATTTAACGATTCAAAATACAACTCCCTATTGCACACAAAGTAGCCTGCTTCTACAACGCCACATTGTTCTGCTCCTTCATAATCCTCTGTTGTAACAAAAACGGCACATCCATTCAATTGGAAAAAAGAACTCCTTTTTGCACTATACAGTGTAATTGTTGTTAGCATCCTATAATTCAATGTTAATTCTTCAACATTAACCAGTCCATTGCTTAATACTAACTCCACGCTTAAAATATTGCTATTATGAAGGAAGGATAAAGTATCCAATATTTTATTTTCTCTCAAATCAGACGCAAATCGTAATTGAAGCGTCCTACACCCCAACTCACTAAGTTGATTTATAACTTGAAAAAAATCAAAACCAGATTGCTTGTCAATATCAACAATACAACTTTGAATTTGAAATGGGTTAATCCAATCTGTTTTTATTGAAGGAAACATTTTGGCATCACTCGCTCGACATGGAAATATTACTTCTTTTTCCAATAGTTCATCAAGCGTGTTTTTTTGCAAATTTAGCAATAGGTTTTCAGTAATTATATCCCTATTGAGCACACTATACGTTTGATAATCTATTGCAAAAGCATCCTTTCGGGATATATCATATATGAGATTTTGAGCATACCCCTTAACCAGCAAACAATCTGCGAATTTCTTATAGTACTTCATTTAACTCGGACTCTAAACGTTCAATGCTAAATAACCTAGATGATGGCTTTGAAGGTGTTTCTACAATAACCTTTTTTGATTGTAGTACATTAATTGGAACTGTCTTAATTTGCACCAGCGTACTACGTTCAATTAACTTCGCCTTCTTAAAACAGATTGGCAATAATGAGTTGCTCTCAGAGTTAATTTTATACTGCGCCATACCCCAAGAAGTTTGCTATTTCTTGTTCAATTGGATAGTTACAGTTTTTACTCACCATTTCAATGTTACCAGCAGGGTTAACTTCCAAGAAAACATACTCCCTTTCGGGTGTTACTATCATATCAATTGATCCGGTGTTTAATCCCAAATGTTTCATGAATTTAAGCAAATTAATTTCAATAGATTTTGGCAAATTGAAGGGAACCATCCTGTTGGATTTGTCATTATCGTAATTTCTAAAATCCGTTGTAGTTTTTGAATTCGATTGGGAGAAAATGGCCATTGAGTAAAACCTATTACCTAAGAAGAAAACTCTTAACTCAATCCATTTCTTTATGTTCTTCTGGATTAAAGAAGGAAAGAAATCTTTTTCTTCATCAACATCATCAATGGTTACAACCTCGGTGAGCATCTTTAGAATAGAGCCATCGGCATTCTGAAAAGTTTCGGATTCACTAATGGGTTTGGAAATTTGTTCTGTGGCAGCTAATTTATTTTTTACAACGTACCCTTTGCTTGTTATGGTCGTGTCAGGAATTAATAGACCACACTGTTTGGCAATGCTTAAATTTATAAGTTTATTGACCAATGATTTCTGAAAACTACCGAGTACCCTGCTTTTTCTCTCCAAAACATAGAATATATAAAACTGTAAAATAATCCACTCATTCCCCAAAAATCGACCTGCTTGGTTTAATATGCTAGAATTGGACGAAAGTTCAAGTAATGCAGATTGAAAATAGTTATTATTCAAATTACCACGCCTATACCAAATCGCATCGAATTCGTTTATGTTAAAAATCTTCCCGTTTAGTTCTAACAGTAACCGTTCATTATTCAGCGACAACTCTATTATTTTTATGGAGTCCTCCTTGTTTATCCGCAAAAAACTTATGCCCTGTGATATTAACCATTGAACCACCTCGTCAGTTGTTTGTTCTAACTCCTCGCTGAATATTAAAATCATCATTATTGATATTATTTTTTTAATGGTATTACCGCCTTATAGGCAATGGTCTGGTTAAAGCGAAACTCCTTTAGTATTTCCCATTTGTTCTCAAAGGTTACAGTTTTGTCATCTAATTTACTGTCCATTTTGAACGTGTTTGTTTTATAAAATGCTTGTTTTGTGTCAAACAAAACGCTAGCGGCCTTCATTGATAAGGAATCGAATTCTGCACTGCCAAATTTAATAGAGTCAAATGCTTTTTTTGTATAGCCAATCTCTTTGTATTTGCGAATAAACTCATCGAAAGGGAATGTCTCTTGGTTGTAGAAAAGAGCCACTTCGATATCCTTTTTTGCTGCATCACGAGTTGACTCTAAACCAATGGACTCTCGGTACAGATCTATCCGATTTAATTTTTCTTCACTTATTGAATCGTGAGTTACGGTTCTAGTATTAAGATCAACATAGAGCACGAATCCGCTTATCTTTCGGTTTGGATCAAGTTCACCATGATCCATGGCATGGCCAAGAAAACCGGGTGTAAGATCACCACTGAAAACAGCCTGTCGAAGTAGCGGCTCAAGATCGTATTGTGCAAAGTTCATAGATCTATAGGGCTCGGCATCCAAATCTATTCCATTCTCTTGGGGAAACCGAAGCCGATTCCTAAGTCCAAAATGGTGCCGCATAACATCAATGGGAAGAGGAGCTCTTTCAAAAATAGGTACAGGAGATAATCCGTGTTCTGAAATAAGTGCGTAAAGTACCTTGGCGTGCTCATAAACAAGGCTGTCGTATGATTCCTGGCTACGCTTGTTAACCAAATATAACTGTTCCTGCTCTCTAAGTATATTAAGTTTTGCCTTATAGGAGGTGTCAACCCTAGCAATACAAAGACCTCGTAATAGGTTATAATTCTGCTTAATTCGAAACCATACTGTATCCGGGAGCATCTTGAAAGTTTTGGTGTTGAACTGAGTAAGTTCTGCACCTTTTGTAATCATTTCATTAATCCACGCCTCAGCTTGTCGATATTCCCCAATATGTATTGCACATAATGTAGCATTGTAAAGATCTTGTAAGTGTCTTTTTTCAAACGTTGGAAAAACTTGCTTATATGTATTGTAAGCCTCTTTGAAATTTAGGTCAACAACTCTCAACTCTGCCTGATTGATAGTGTTGTAGTACTCAGCGTATTTTAAGTTGCTTTGACTGTAGAGCGTGAAAGGGAGTATGAATGCTAAAAACATTAAACTCTTAATAAATTTCCCCATTGACAATTTGTTTTTATATTATAACAAATTCTTAGTTACATACAAAAAATCTTCGGAAAATATTAAAAAATCGGCACAGTTTATCCCTGTGCCGATAAAGTTAGTAACATTCGAATTTCACATCATAAATTCCTCCTCCATCGGTTGCCAAGTAAGTCCATACACACCCATCGTCATAAATTCTAATATACTCCATCCCCGAAAGAACTGCACCACCGCTTGTTGCGGTTCTAGCTCGACCAGTTCCAATATCTCCTTGACCATAAATCTTAGACATATCAATGCTGTTTTTTTCGAATTTTTTCAAAACACTTTTCATCGCTAATTATTTTATTTTCCTACTCATTAGGATCACCCCAGGCTTTTCAGATTTCCGCCCACCACTCCATCCTGCGCAGTTTGTTTTAATGGGGTGGTTATGCAAAGTA
>ENA-UPXM01005900-UPXM01005900.1-activated-sludge-metagenome-genome-assembly--contig:-NODE-5900-length-11657-cov-4.456645_pt1 | contig 11657 bp, 10 predicted proteins | sample MGYA00238178_ERZ772708 | MGnify/ENA primary metagenome ERZ772708 (study PRJEB29002, sample SAMN05720212) | activated sludge metagenome | isolation source: anaerobic digester from wastewater... | reverse complement strand
ATTTCTGATACTTTCAATCCTGAGTCGTTGAGAGCTTTCTGGCAGGGATCTATGCATTTCTGAAAAAGCTTATCGCATATCTTTTCGAAGTTAGCACGGGTAAGAGTTTTAACAAGGTGCTTTGGAATGCCGTCAACCGGCATTATATACGGAAGATTTATTTCGGTTGTGGTTGAACTTGACAGCTCTATTTTGGCTTTTTCAGCTGCCTCTTTCAGACGCTGCAATGCCATCGGGTCTTTTCTCAGATCAATGCCTTCGTCTTTAATGAATTCTTCAGCAAGCCAGTCTATTATCATGTGGTCGAAATCGTCTCCTCCAAGGTGAGTGTCACCATTTGTGGATTTGACTTCGAAAACACCATCACCAAGCTCAAGAATAGAAATATCAAATGTTCCTCCTCCAAGGTCAAAAACAGCTATCTTCAAATCCTGTGATTTTTTGTCGAGGCCATATGCCAGTGACGCTGCTGTAGGCTCATTGATGATCCTTTTTACAGTCAGCCCTGCTATTTCACCGGCTTCCTTTGTTGCCTGGCGTTGTGAATCACTAAAATATGCCGGGACCGTTATAACAGCTTCAGACACTTCCTGTCCCAGGTAGTCTTCAGCAGTCTTCTTCATTTTCTGCAGTATCATTGCCGATATTTCCTGAGGGGAGTATAGCCTGTCATCTATCTTTACACGTGGAGTATTATTGTCGCCTTTCGCAACATCGTATGTAACACGGCCGATTTCAGTATTAAGTTTATCATAGGTTTCGCCCATGAGTCTTTTAATTGAATAAACGGTTTTCTTTGCATTGGTTATTGCCTGACGTTTTGCAGGATCACCTACTCTCCGTTCACCGTTTTCAACAAATGCAACAATTGATGGTGTTGTTCTCTTGCCTTCGCTGTTAGGTATTACAACAGGTTCACTGCCTTCCATGACCGAAACACAAGAGTTGGTTGTTCCAAGATCTATACCTATTATTTTTCCCATTTTATGATGTATTTTTAAATTTCAAATTTGATATAAGAACTTAACAATGATTATGCCATTAGGAAATTATGTGACAAAAAGACAGTAACCCTGTCTGAAACTGCCAATATTAAAAGATTTGAATAACTTTGTCATTAAATAAACAAAGCAAAATTATGTCATCAATTCAAAAACCAATAAAACGGGTCACCACTCATGTTCTCAATGAAATGAAACTCAGGGGTGAGAAAATATCAATGCTGACAGCATATGATTATTCATTTGCAAGGATCCTTGATGAAGCTGGATTAGATGTGATTCTTGTAGGAGATTCTGCATCCAATGTTATGGCGGGTTACGAAACAACTCTTCCCATCACGCTTGATAACATGATCTATCATGCCGCCTCGGTAGTACGAGGAGTCAAGAGGGCTCTGGTTGTTGTTGACCTTCCTTTTGGAACTTATCAGGGTAATTCCACGGAAGCTCTTGAAGCATCTGTCAGGATAATGAAGGAGACCGGGGCAGCAGCTGTCAAGATTGAAGGAGGCAAGCAGGTGATGGAATCAGTTGAAAGGATTTTATCTGCAGGAATACCTGTTATGGGGCATCTTGGATTAACGCCTCAGGCGATACATAAGTTTGGGACATACGTGGTCCGGGCAAAGGAGGAAGAAGAGGCAAACCGCCTGATGGAGGATGCCCGGCTTCTTGAAAAGACAGGATGCTTTGCCGTTGTCCTTGAAAAGATCCCTGCTAAGCTGGCAGGAGAGGTTACTTCGAGCATTAAAATACCTGTAATAGGCATCGGCGCAGGACCTCTGACTGACGGACAGGTGCTTGTACTGCACGATATGTTGGGAATAAACAAAGAGTTCTCTCCAAGATTTCTGAGAAGATACCATAACCTGTACGATGAGATTGCAGAGGCAGTTAAGGCTTATATCAACGACGTTAAGACACTTCAGTTCCCAAACGAAAAAGAACAGTACTGATCTAATGATTCCTGAAATCCTTTATGAAGACAATCATATTATAGCTGTCAATAAACGGTCTTCCGATCTGTCACAGGGCGACAAGTCAGGTGATACTTCGCTTGACGACGAGGTAAAGAAATATATTGCAAGAAAATATAACAAACCCGGAAATGTCTTTCTTGGTGTTGTCCACAGGATTGATCGACCGGTAAGTGGTGTGATACTTTATGCAAGAACATCCAAGGCTCTTTCAAGGCTTAACGAAATGTTCAGGGCTTCGGAGGTTAAAAAGGTATATCTGGCAATAGTAAGGAACAGGCCTCCGGAAGATTTGGCTACTATTTCTCATTACCTTAAAAAGAATGAAAAGCAAAACAAGACTTATGTCTATGATAAAGAAGTTAAAGGCTCAAAAAAAGCCACACTTACATATAGTATTGCAGGCAGATCAGACCGTTATTATTTGCTAGAAGTAATATTGCATTCGGGGCGCCATCACCAGATAAGGGCACAACTTGCGAAGATCGGATGTCCGATAAAAGGCGATCTGAAATATGGGTTCTCACGGTCAAATGATAACAAAAGCATCAGCCTTATTGCCAGGAGACTGGAGTTTATCCATCCGGTAAAAAAAGAAAAAATCATAATAACTGCTCCCTTCCCTGAGGATGATATTTGGCAGGTATTCAGGAATGTAGATGTTTGAAAGTTGGCAAACGAAAGAGACTGTTTCAAAGGTCAGATTGTCTATGCTATTACAAATATCGCTGTGTCTTTATCTGTGAAGTGGGGAAACGATCCCGATTTCCCGGACCTGCTCTCCGAAGCTTGTTCGTCGGGCACATAAGAGAGTTAAAGTGAGGTTAATAAGAGTTAATGAAAAGTTAAAACCTGTATGAATTCCGTTCGATAAGTTAATTTTGGACTATGAATAAAAGGAAATTCATAATACTTATCTGCATGATGCTTATCTCGCTTGTCGGTATAAGCTGGATTCAGCTTGTATGGATAAGCAATGCAGTAAGGATTGAGAATGGTAAATTCAATGCAATTGCGATAGAAGGAATCAGCGATGCGGCTAACAGCATAGAATCTTCAAAAAAGATGGATTTCTTTAATTCGTTTATGTTCCCGGAAATAAATCAGTTGAGTGATACTGTAAGCGGACTGTCAGGCTATTTCAGAATGGGTAGCTATTCCTCATCCGCCACCGGCGATTATAGTGTTAGAATAACAAACCAGTCAATAACACAGGAATTCGGAAAAGAGCCGGTTATCGTCAAGCACGACACCATTATTTCTTCGGATTCCGGGATAGACCATCCGGGCAATAATATGACGAAGGTTGATGATGGCAATTTTCGAAAGGCAGGAGAGAAATATATCAGACAGGATGATTACTTTGAACTCGTTAAAAGGCAATATCATGAATTACAAAACATTGGAGGGCAGATGTTATCAGAGCTCTATCAATGGGAGAACATGAAACTTGACAGCAGGGAAATCCAGAATGCCTTGAACAGATCACTGCATTATCTGCAAACCCCTTATGAATTTGCTGTTATAAAAAATGGTGTTGTAATTGATGGAGAGTATAAGAAATCACAGAAGAATGATTTCCTTAAGAGTATTTATAAAGTAAGGCTTTTTCCCGATAATATCATCCGGCAGGATCTTGTTCTGTCTGTTGTTTTCCCTGAAAGGACCAATTATGTGCTTGGATCAATGGCAGGAATCCTAAGCGGCTCCCTGCTTTTCTCGCTAATAATCCTGGCTACTTTTACAATGAGTCTGTATTTAATTATCCGTCAGAAAAAAGTATCGGAAATGAAATCGGATTTTATTAATAATATGACCCATGAATTCAAGACTCCGATAGCTACCATTTCTCTTGCAGCTGATACAATAACAAATCCCAAGGTGATCAACGACGAATCGAGTATTAAACATTTCATCGGGCTTATAAAGAAAGAGAACAGCAGAATGAACAAGAAAGTTGAAGCAATTCTGCAGATTGCATCACTTGATAAAAGAGAAATTGATTTTAAATACAAGGATATGTCACTCCATTCGGTAATAGAAAGAGCAGTTGATGGTCTGGATATCATTGTTCAGCAGCGGAAAGGAAAGATCAGTCTGAATCTTGATGCCATAAAACCGGTTATATGTGGTGATGCAGAACATATCTTCAATCTTGTAAATAACCTTCTTGATAATGCAATTAAATATTCCGATAAAGCGCCTGAAATAACTGTTAGCACAAAAAACACCAATACCGGGATCATTATGTCTGTTGAAGACAAAGGTATTGGTATGTCGAAACAAGTTCAGAACTCCATTTTTGAGCGCTTTTATCGTCAGACTACAGGTAATGTGCACGATGTGAAGGGATTTGGTCTTGGCTTGAATTATTCCCGTGCCATTGTTGATGCACATAAGGGAACTATTACGGTGAGCAGCGAACCTGGAAAGGGAAGCCGCTTCGATGTGTTTTTGCCATTTAATAACAATGAACAATTACTAATTACCAATTAACAATGAACAATAAGTCTGACAGGATATTTCTTGTAGAGGATGATCTGAGTTTCGGTTCCGTACTGAAATCATATCTTGAGATAAATGATTTTCTCGTCGATTGGGTTGATGATGGTAAATATGCAGTTGACCATTTCAGAAAAGGGAATTATGATATATGTATCCTCGATATCATGCTGCCCCATGTTGATGGTTTCACAATTGCTAATGAAATAAGGCAGATCAATAATCTTATACCGATAGTTTTTCTGACAGCAAAAAAAATGAAGGAAGATGTTCTTAAGGGATATGGAGTCGGCGGGGATGATTACATAACGAAGCCTTTTGATACCGATATTCTTCTTGCAAAGATCAGGGCAATACTTGCACGTCGTGATTCACAAAGCGGGGTAAAAGATATTTATGAGATTGGCAAATTCGTATTCAATTCAAAACTAAGGACACTTACATCGGGCGATACTGAGAGGAAGCTCTCTCCCAAGGAGGCACAGTTGCTGGAGCAACTTGCAATAAGTCCGAATACTTTGATAAGCAGGGAGACGGTCTTGAAGAAGATATGGGGTAACGACGATTATTTCACAGCCCGGAGCATGGATGTCTATATTACCAAACTAAGGAAATTTCTTTCGGAAGATCCCCGGCTTAATATAAAAAATATCCACGGCTCTGGTTTTCAGCTTGTTATCAGCGAAGAGTAACATTTCTTTTTCTGCTATTACCTGTGGCGTTACCACAGGACGAAACAATGTTTTTAGTAAAATGTGAATAGGGTATCTAAACCACTGCTTTAAGTGCCTTAACTACTTAATAATAGTTATATCCGGCACTTTAAATACTTTTTACTATTTTTACCCGAAACCGGTATATGATGAAGCGTTCAAACATTTTACTGTCAATGGTATTTATAGCTCTTGCATTTGGCTCCTGCAGGGTGAACAGACCGGCTGTTCAACCTGCGCTACGGATTGAAGCAAATGCGCAGAGCTATATTGCCATGTATAAAGATCTGGCGATAAGTGAGATGAGGAGAACCGGAGTGCCGGCAAGCATTACCCTTGCACAGGGAATGATCGAATCTAATTATGGAAGGAGCTCTCTGGCAACAAAAGGGAACAATCATTTCGGAATTAAATGCCATAATGGATGGAAAGGTCCGGTAATGTATCACCATGATGACAAGAAAAACGATTGTTTCAGGAAATATGCAAGTGTTGAAGAGTCTTTTTATGACCATTCCGACTTTCTCAGGACAGGGTCAAGGTACAGGTCTCTTTTTGATCTTGCCACAAGTGATTACAAAGGATGGGCAAGGGGTTTGAAACAGGCGGGATATGCCACAAATCCGGATTATGCAAATATGCTTATCAGGAAGATTGAGGAGAACGGTCTTCATTATTACGATAATCTTCTTACAGAAAAAACATCTCCGGCAACAGTTTCAGTCAGGACTAATCCCGTACCGGAGCCAAAGACTGAAGTTGCAGACAGAGTGAATGTGCCACGGATGACTACGTCAGTGCCACCTGTGATAAATGACAATTTTACAGTTAGTGCAAGGGTGTCAAGGGTGATGGAAAACAATCGTATTCAATACATAATTGTTAAGGACGGAGAAACTATTGATATGATTGAAGACGAGTTCCAGCTTCTTAAATGGGAGCTTCAAAGGTATAATGATCTTCCGCAAGGTTTTACTCCTGTAGCGGGACAGATCCTTTATCTTCAGCCCAAAAGGGACAGGGCAGAAGCTGGCAAGGAGATGCATATCGCATCAGATGATGATACAATGTATTCGGTATCACAGCTTTATGGTGTAAAGCTTAAAAAGCTTTGTGAATATAACGGTATGACGGAAGGGCAGGAGCCTGTTGCCAGTCAGAAGATCTGGTTGAGAAAGAAGCATTAAGCCTCCTGAATGACTTCAACAGTCCATTCATTTATTTTGAATCCCCGAAGGAATTCCTGTGTGCTCATTCGTTTTTTGCCTTCAGCCTGAAGCTTGAGGATATGCAGAAAGCCGTCCTTGCAGGCTATCTTCAGAATGTTTTTTCCATCGGAAAATACAGACCCCGGTTCAAGTGAATGAGTGCTTGTTTCATAAGTACTTTCAAAAACCTTAAATGTGATTATTTTATCAGTTTTTCTCATCTGAAACCTTGCACAAGGATCAGGAGCAAGTCCCCTGATTAAATTATTGATCTTTAAAGCTTCATTGTGCCAGTTAATAAAACATAACCCGGGAAAAATCTTTGGAGCAGTTTTCAGCGTTTCCCCTGGTTTAAGAAAAAGTGACTGGGGCTGCGGGGTTAAGGTGTTTTCGCTTATGCCTTTCAAGGTATTTATCAGAAGTCTGGCCCCAAGTTTCATAAGCCTGTTATGGAGATCACCGGCATTTTCAAAAGGCAGGATCTTTACCTCTTGTCTGAGCAGTATGAGGCCGGTATCTATTTTATCATCTATTATGAATGTTGTTATCCCTGTTACGTCCTCACCGTTTATGAGCACATGGTTTATCGGAGCTGCTCCCCTGTAATGAGGCAGCAGTGAAGCATGAAGGTTGATCGTACCCTTTGGTGGCATTTTCCAGACTACTTCAGGTAATAAACGGAATGCAACCACTACAAAGATATCGGCATTGAGATCATTCAGGTCTTTCAGGAACCCCGGGTCTTTTAGATTGTCGGGCTGAAGTATTGGCAGCTTGCTGAATTCTGCAAACTTCTTGACAGCAGATTTAGTTATCAGTTTCCCTCTTCCGGCAGGTCTGTCGGGTGCAGTTACAACACCTGCAACATTATAGCCGTTCATAAGCAGTGCCCCCAGCGAAGCCACTGCAAATTCCGGTGTTCCCATAAAAACGATCCTGAGTTCGTTCATTTATTCGAGGTATCTGATCGGGACAAATCTAAAAAAAATCTCAATCCTTAACATCTTTAACATCCTTAACAATGCGTTTGTAGCATGTGAGGTTATGCCCCATTTTATTAGCCTTTGTTTCAAGATAAAATCTATTGTACGGATTAGATTCTATTATAAGGGGAATTGTTTCGACAATTTCTATACCGTATCCTTCGAGTCCGGCTCTTTTGACGGGATTATTTGAAATAAGTCTCACTTTCCCCAGTCCAAGTTCTCTCATAATGGATGCACCGACGCCATAATCCCTTTCATCTTCACCGAATCCAAGCTTGATATTTGCCTGAACAGTATCCATGCCTTCTTCCTGAAGGCGATATGCCCTGATCTTGTTAAAGAGTCCTATACCACGTCCTTCCTGGCTCAGGTATATTACTACCCCTTTACCTTCTTTCTCGACAATTTCCATTGCTTTATGCAGCTGCTGACCGCAATCGCACCTCATCGATCCGAAAATATCGCCTGTAAAGCATGAGGAATGAACACGAACAAGTACCGGCTCATCTTTTGTCCAGCTACCTTTCACCAGTGCAGCATGCTCCAGTCCGTTGCTTGTTTGCCTGAAAGGGATAAAATCGAATTCCCCCCTGTCGGTAGGAAGCTTAACACATTCTCCCTTCTCAATAATTGAATCCCGTTCAATTCTGTATTTTATAAGATCGCGTATAGAGATGATTTTTGTACCGAATTTTTTACTGAGTTTTATAAGGTCACTAAGTCTTGCCATTGAACCGTCATCATTCATGATCTCAACAAGCGCACCTCCCGGGTTAAGTCCTGCAAGTTGAGTAAGATCAACAACAGCTTCAGTATGTCCGGCTCTTCTCAATACCCCTTTTGATTTTGCCTTCAGGGGGAAGATATGTCCCGGACGTCCCAGATCGGAGGGTTTTGTTGAGGGATCAACGAGAGCTTTAATTGTCAGTGCCCTGTCCTTTGCAGATACACCAGTGCGGGTTTCGGAACTAAGCAGGTCGACGGAGACAGTGAACTGGGTTTCATGGAGTGAAGTGTTATTTCCCACCATGAGATCGAGTTCCAGTTCTTCACATCTTTCTTCAGGAAGGGCTACACAGATCAGTCCCCTTCCATATGTTGCCATGAAATTGACAATCTCGGGAGTGATAAGTTCTGCTGCGCAAATAAAATCACCTTCATTTTCACGATCTTCATCGTCAACAACGATCAGGATCTTTCCCTGTCTGATATCGTCAATAGCGTCCTCAATTGAATTCAGAATGTATTTATTTTTCTCCATCATTATTATTATTGTGTTTTCTTAATTTTCTCCTGAAGCTTTTTCCGGAAATAAAATCTTTAATATTTCGGAAGAACTGCAGGTAAGTGTCGACGTTCATTATTACGGAGTCGGTAGAAGCTTTATATGTAAGGAAAATCCCTACCGGGAGCAGAATATAGGATGATGCCCACATACCCGGAATAGCGCCGACAAGTCCCTCTTCAACAAGTTTTTCAGCCGATAATGAAATGACATACCATATCACAAAGAAAAAGATTGAGATTATGGAAGGTGTTCCCAGTCCTCCTTTCCTTATAATAGCTCCGAGAGGAGCTCCGATAAAGAAAAAAATAAGACAGGCAAAGGGAAGGGTCAGTTTCTTATGCCAGTCAATCTCATACTTTTTAACCTGCCTGATATTTATTTTCATTGTTTCTGAAGAGGAGGAGATGAAATTACCAGCTTCTCTCATGGTCTCGATGGATCTCTGGACGATCATCGTCTTACTGCTTGTGGTTAGGGTGTCAAAAATTTCAACAGGATTAAAAACAACTGTATTATTTTGGTTTTCAGTTTCTGCTTTTTCCTCATAAATTTTAATTGGATTTTGTTCAATGAATAATTTTGAGTCCCTGTACTCACCAAACATTGTTTCACTTTTGTCTTCATGATCTTTCATCAGTGAATCTGCAAAAAATGACAACTGGGAAAGATTGAGCATCCATGAATTCGATTTGAACAGTTCATTACCTGATCTTTCAAGGTCAAAACCGCTTAGCGACAGGATTATTATTTCTTCCTCGAATGAATCTCTGCGCGCCGGTAGTTTTCTGTTGTCGTAAGAGACGTTTTTCTCTTCGATCTCGTTATATGAATAACCGTTGAAAAGCTGCATTATCATCCCTGTCTCATCAGAGGTTATTTTAATGTAACCTGAGTCGGCATGAGTTACAGACACATTTCCGTTTTTGCTTCTGTGGTCATAAATCAGGAGGCCGTCGAGGCGGTTGGTAGCCGGGTCTTTTGAGCTTATCTTTATGCTGAATCCGTCGATATCGTTATTGAAGGTTCCTGCCTGGAGGTTTATATCGGGACGTTTACGTCTGATATCATAAAGCAGGGATCTCGCCTGCCGGTTTGAATAGGGGAGGACATAGTTGGAAAAATAGAAAGAGACCAGTACAAGCAGGGCGATAACTATTATCAGTGATCTCATTATCCGTTGCAATGGTATTCCTGATGATTTCAGGGCAGTCAGCTCACCGTATTCACCCATATTGCCGAAAGACATAAGAGCAGCAAGGAGTATTGCCAGGGGCAGGGCTGTCGGGACAAATGACAAGGAAAACTGGAACAGTAGTTCGGCAAGAATGCCTGCACTGAGGCCCTTCCCTGCAAGTTCATCAATATACATCCACAGGAATTGGAGTAGTAGTATTATAAGCACGATGAAGAACGTGAGTACAAGAGGACCTATAAATGATTTTATGACGAATCTGTCAAGTGCTTTCAAGGCTTGAGCAATTTGGCTGCAAAATTACTTGATTTTGGTAAAAATATCAATTCTAAAATCCATCGGAATTTTAAAGAGCCTGACCGGAATATTCAAATTCCCAGAGCTCTTTTCAGATCGGAGATCTGTGTATCCCACAGGTAGATGGCATCATCTTTCTCCTCCTCATCAGCGAAGTCAGTTATGATGAGAGCTACGCTTCCGCTTAGTTCTGTGACATTTATCCTGAATTCGAAAAATTTTGATTCTTCAGGATCCATGTCGAGCCATTCAAATCTGACGAATTTATTTTCTTTAATGGCTGTCATCCTGGCTTTTGATTCAGATTTACCCCAGTGGAAAGTGAAAATGTCACGATCTATGTTTACGTCATCGGCAAACCATTCTGCCAAGCCTTCAGGTGTGCTAAGCCTTGTGAAGAGCACTTTTTGGGAGCAGTCCATCGTATATTCAAGTTCGTATTTCATTTCCTTTCGGGGGAATGAAGTTTTATCTACTTGCAATAAATATAGAAAAAATATTGGAACACAAAAAAATCTTATTGTTAATTATGCTCAGACTGTTTATATTTGCACTCGCGAAAAAGGCCCCCTTTGCCATAATATCGGCAGACAAGGCGAGATAGCTCAGATGGTTAGAGCGCATGATTCATAATCATGAGGTCCCGGGTTCAATTCCCGGTCTCGCTACAAAGAAAAATCCTGCGGAAGCCGAAGGCTGACACAGGTTTTTTTGTTTTGATATATCTGTTTAGCTTTTAAAATAATCATTACAGTTTAAATAATATTATATAAAATGACAAAACATCACCATAGATTACCCAGCTTGGATAGCATTACCAAACACCCCTTCCCGTGGAGCGATGTCAAAGCTTGCATGGATAATATACTTGACAGTAAAGATTTTTTCGATCATCTCAGTTGCCCTAAATGTGGTCTTGAATCGGATAGATTATCCTGGATAAATTTTAAAAGCCCTGCTTGGACTTGGGCTCATCTATGCGGTAGAGGGGGACCCTTATCGATATGTCCTCATTGCAATATTCAAGTTGAGTTTATCTGTATGGTTATGAATTAACATATATTACCCTTGGTTTTCCAGTAGCCCGGTGCCACAAGTGACGATAATGACAATAAATCCACCCAGCCCTGGGGGCTGGCCATCCAATAGCCCCGGTTTTGTCCGGGGTGAAGGACAATAGTACCAAATCCACCCCGGAGTTAATGTCAATTAACAAGTCCCGGTTCCGTCAGATACCGATAATGACAATAATGCACCCAGCCCTGGGGGCTGGCCATCCAATAGCCCCGGTTTTGTCCGGGGTAAAAGGCAATCCACCCCGGCGTTAATGTCAATTAACAAACAAGTCCCAGTCCCGCCAGGTGACGATAATGATAATAATGCACCCAGCCCTGGGGGCTGGTCATCCAATAGCCCCGGTTTTGTCCGGGGTAAAAGGTAATCCACCCCGGAGGGGTGGCCGTCAGTGATCCCCGTCAGTATCCGGTAATAAA
>ENA-UPXM01005899-UPXM01005899.1-activated-sludge-metagenome-genome-assembly--contig:-NODE-5899-length-11659-cov-9.411238_pt1 | contig 11659 bp, 9 predicted proteins | sample MGYA00238178_ERZ772708 | MGnify/ENA primary metagenome ERZ772708 (study PRJEB29002, sample SAMN05720212) | activated sludge metagenome | isolation source: anaerobic digester from wastewater... | reverse complement strand
TATTTGTAATTGATGATAATACTTTAATAATTAACAGTTCAAATAATCCATCATTATGCTTGAGAAAAAAATGAATGAGAGAAAAATCACTCAAGGAATGTTTTTTGAAGCTAATTCTATATAAATTTTATTGGTGTTTGTCGGTTTAGATTTCATATAAGTATAAAATTGCATTGATTTGCTAAAATTAATTTTGCAAATGAACATATGTTCATTATATTTGTAATGCACAAATGTTCAAAAATGAGATATAGAAAAAGACGACATAGAAAACTTTTGAGTCCGCCCGTTATTAAAGGTTTTATCCCTTACGGAAAGAATATTAATACAGAAAATCAGGACTTAGTAAGTATGTTGTGTGAAGAATACGAGGCAATAAAACTTTGTGATTATGATATGCTTACTCATCTTGAAGCATCTGCTTTAATGGGTGTTTCTCGTCCAACTTTTACTCGTATTTATTCTTCGGCGCGTCAAAAAATAGCTTTGGCAATTAGCGAAGGGCGACATTTGATAATTGAAGGCGGAAAAGTTTATTACGATAGCCAATGGTTTCATTGTAAGGACTGTGATGCTTTTTTTACTAATCCTAATGATATTGTTGACATTACGTGTGCTTTATGTGCTTCTTCTAATGTATCAAAAGTTCAAGATGAGGAATCTGTAAGTTTAAAATAAAAATATGGTAATAATTAAAAAATTGAAATAATATGAAAATTGCAATTACATCAACTGGAACTACATTAGGTTCCACAATAGACCCGAGATTTGGTCGTGCTGCTTATTTTGTAATTTATGACATTGAGAAAAAATCTTTTGAAATTTGTCCAAACACAAACAAGGAAGCTATGGAAGGAGCAGGTCCTGCATCTGTTCAATTTGTTGCAGAAAAAGGAGTGGAGAAAATTGTTTCAGGCGAATTTGGAGTAAAAGTTAAAGATTTATTAGACTCTTTAAAAATACAAATGATTGCTATAAAAGATCATAGCAAGACAGTTCAAGAAATTATAGATATGTTAAATCAAAATAAATAATATTATGCCAAATTTAGATCAAACAGGTCCTAGAGGACAAGGTGCCGGAACAGGACGAAGAGCTGGAAAGTGTTTTCAAGGCTCGGATTCAGAAAATGTAAATGAACAAAACTTAGGTCAGGGAAGAGGAGCAGGTCTCGGTAGAAGAGGAGGACGCTGCAGAGGTGCTGGACGTGGCTTAGGTAGAGGTTTAGGGAGAAATTAATAATGATGTTTTTAGCAGGTGAACTTCGCCTGCTGTTTTAATTTTAATAAATTATGAAAAAAATTTTAGCTTTTCCATTAGCAAATGGAGTTTTATGTAGTCATTTTGGACATTGCGAAAAATTTGCAATTGTTGAAGTAGAAGACAAAAATATTGTAAATATTAAAGAATTAACTCCGCCAGAACATGTGCCAGGCTTGTATCCAAAATGGGTTGCTAGCTTTGGTGTTACCGATGTTATTGCCGGAGGAATGGGACAAAGAGCCATAGATTTGTTTAAAGAACAAGGTATTAATGCTTTTGTTGGAGCACCAATAAAAACTGCCGAAGAATTAGCAAAAGAATTTATTGATGGTAGCTTGGAGCTTGGGGCTAATTATTGCGATCATTAATGTTACTATTTAGTTTTTTGTACAAATAAATTTACTTATCAAAGCTAAATTAAAGACGGTGTTTCATAAGTATCAAACTGCTTCGTTGCTTTCAATATTCGGACTTAGTCACGTACTTCTGTACGCTCCTTCGTCCTCAATTTCAGCGCCTTGCATTTTAACACTTCTGAAACACCTTGAAAGGGTGTCGGTTTAACACTTGTTTTGAGACACCTCTTTAATTTACAGGCTTTTAATTGCTTGGTTTTATTGTTTTAAAGAAATTTTATGCAGGAGAATAATAAAAATTCAATTAGTATAGCTGTGGCTAGTGGCAAAGGTGGCACAGGGAAAACCATGTTGTCTTCATCGCTTTTTAATTCTATTAAAAACAAATATGATGATGTAGTTTTGCTTGATGCTGATGCAGAAGAACCAAACGATTTACTGTTTTTTGATGCCGAAGAAATTAGCTCTACAGATGTTACTCAAAAAATACCAGTTATAGATGTTAACAAATGTAAGTTTTGTGGCAAATGTCGTGATTGGTGTAATTATAATGCTATTTTTCTTCTTGCTAGTACAAAATTTATTAAACTTACCGAAGAACTTTGTCATGGTTGTGGTGCTTGTTCTGTAGCTTGTGAGTTTGGTGCTATAACAGAAAAAGATGCAAGTTTAGGAAGTGTAAAAAATTTTATTTGTGATGGAAAGAAAAACTTGTATGAAGCTAAGATGCATCAAGGTGTTATGACACCAGTAAATGTTATTAAAGCAGTTCATAAAATTACAAATAAGCATAAAATTAGAATAATTGATTCGCCACCTGGCACATCTTGTCCATTTATTCATGCAGTTGCAGAAGTTGATTATATTATTTTGATTACTGAACCAACACCTTTTGGCTTATCAGATTTAAAACAGTCGATTTCTACATTAGAAAGTATGAATAAAAAATATGGAGTTGTTGTGAATAAAGCAGGCTTAGGCAATAGGGCGATTTATGATTATTTGTCTAGCGAAGGAATAGAATTACTTTTGGAAATTCCTTTTGATAAGGATATTGCAAGAAAATATTCTGAAGGAAAAATTATATCTAATTTTAAGCCAGAATTAGCAAAAGATTTAGAAAAAATATTTGATTATTTATTGAATAAGTATGGAAATAGCAGTAATTAGCGGAAAAGGTGGAACAGGAAAAAGCAGTATCACAGCAGCTATAGCTAATGCTCTATGCAATGTTGTTTTAGCTGATTGTGATGTTGATACAGCGAATTTACATTTATTATTTAATCCCGAAATAGAAGAGGAAGAAAGTTTCGTTGGAGCAGAAACTGCTGTAATAGACTATGATATTTGTATTAATTGTGGCGAATGTATGAATTACTGTCGTTTTGATGCAATTAGTAAGGATAAAAATGAGAATATTGTAATTTCGGATATTTTTTGCGATGGCTGTGGACTTTGTGAAAAAATTTGTCCAGAAAAAGCAATTTCTATGCTGGCTTCAACTGATAGCAAACTTTTGACAGGTAATTTTAGATTTGGTAAAATGGTTTTAGGACATCTTGCTCCGGGTGAAGAAAATTCGGGAAAACTTGTAAATTTAGTTAGAGATAGAGCAAGAGAAATTTCAAAAACCAACAATATTGAACATATTATCATTGACGGTCCGCCAGGAATAGGTTGTCCTGTTATTTCAACAGTTACAGGTGTTGATTATTGCATTATTGTAACAGAGCCATCGCTCTCAGGCTTGCATGATTTAAAACGCACAATAGAATTAGTTGAAAGTTTTAAACTGAACTTTGGAATTTTGATAAATAAGGCAGATTTAAACGATAAAATAAATGTAAAAATTACAGAGTTTTGTAATCAAAATAATTATAATTTATTAGGGCAAATTAATTTTGACACTAATTTTGTTGAAGCCATGTTAAATACCAAAACAATTGGTAAAATGTTTCCAGAAAGTGAATCGTATGGTATGATAGAGAAAATGATTGAAAAAGTTTTACAAAGTCTTAGTGAAAGTTAATTTTATATTTATATTTTTGCAGAAGACTAAAGTTTGGTATTATGGAAATTAGTAAAACTCAAATTCTTTCGTATTTAGAAAAATTTAAGACAAAAAGAGTTTTAATTATTGGTGATGTAATGATTGACTCTTACATGTGGGGAGTTGTTAATCGTATTTCTCCCGAAGCTCCAATTCCTATTGTGTCGGTTGTGAATAGAGAATATAGAATGGGAGGAGCAGCAAATGTTGCTTTTAATATTAAATCTTTAGGTGCTGAACCAATTTTATGTGCTGTTGTAGGACAAGATGAAAAAGGAAAGATTTTTAAAGACTTGTTGAAACAAAATTCTATGTCTGACGAAGGTTTACTTTCTTTGCCAGATAGAAAAACAACAATAAAAACAAGAATTATTTGTGGTTCGCAACATATGTTAAGGGTTGATGATGAGGTTGATACCGAGATTGATGAGAAAAGTTCGGAAATTTTGGTAGAAAAAGTTGAAAAAATTATTGCAAAACAAAAAATTGACTTGATAATTTTTGAAGATTATGATAAAGGGGTTTTAAATCCTAAATTTATTTCAAAGGTTATTAAAATTGCTAAGGAAAATTCTATTTTCACAGCTGTTGACCCTAAAAAACGAAATTTCAATTCATATAATGGAGTTGATTTGTTTAAGCCAAATTTTAAAGAATTTTGCGAAGGTACAAAATCAGAAATTTCGAAAACTGATTTAAAAGAAATTGCAAAATCTGCACAAAAATTTCTTGAATCTTCTGCGATAAACACTCTTTTATTAACACTTTCTGAGCATGGAGTTTTTATTTCTGATGTAAAAAACAATTTCCATTTTCCTGCCGAAAGACGATTGATTGCTGATGTCTCTGGGGCAGGGGACACCGTAATAAGTGTTGCGGGGTTATTACTTAGTGCAGGAGCTTCACTATCTGAAATTGCTAGTATTTCAAATATTGCAGGAGGTTTAGTTTGTGAAAAATCTGGAGTAGTCCCTATTGAGACTGAGGAATTGCAGAATGAATTTAGATAATTGGCGGATTTTTACTCTTTTACAAATTTCTGAACCCCAGTTTTTTCATTTTCTGCTGATAAAATGATAATATAAGTTCCAGGAACTAAGTCAGAAATATTTATTTCACTATTTGAGAAAACGAAATCTGTGTAAATAAGTTTTCCATTTATGTCAAAAATTTGCACAATAGCATTTTCCACATCGCAATTTATATATAATACTTCTCTTGCAGGATTTGGGGAAACGCTAAAAGCTTCTACATTTATTGAGGAAATGTTAGATGGTTTTATAAGAATACATTCTTGCAGTCTAGCGGTATCACGACATTCTGGCAAATTTTCGTTTATTACGACTAAAAATGGATCGAAACATCCATTTTCTGTATAAGTGTGTTCTACAATAGAGTTGCATGTTTCTTGATGTGGAGTTCCATCATCGAAATACCATTCACATCTTTTTATTATGGTATTGTCGCAATTAGAATTGTTTAAGAATATTACTTTAGCATTAGGAGCGATAAGGTTATCTAAAATTACATCTGGAGATAAGGCTATTTCTGCTTTTATAAAATCAACAGATTCAATCGTGTAAATAATAGTATCTAGACAATTAGTTGTCCCAAAAGTTGTGTGATAATATGCATAATGAGCAATGTTTGGAGATAAATAAGTAGTAGCTATAGGATAATCTCCTTCAGGAATGTTGTAAACTGTTCTGATTGCTGTTCCTGGATAAGGTCCGTGGTTTGGGTCTAACCAAGTGAAAACATTAGAATCAAGAGTATCAACAAAGATTATTCCTCCTTTACCAAATGAACAAGTATCAGGAATTATAATATGCTCAAAATTTGGAATTGGGGGTTCGAAAATTGTGTCAACTGTTATAATGCTTTGACATCCCGAAGAGCTTGAGGCAACTAAACTAATTCTATGTAAGGTATCTGTGTTTGTCCAATGAACAAAATTTAGATAATTCCCACCTTGAATATTATACATTGCTGAATCTATAATTCCAGAGTAAAAATTCCATGTATAATGTATTAAGCTATCTTCGCTGGCAACAATTGTAGCAGGTTCGCCAAAACATTTTGGTGGAATAATTGTAATATCAGATCTTGGTATTCGAGCAAATGTAACTTTAATGGTATCTGCATCTGTACAGCCATTTGTATTCTCTTCTGTCCAAATTAATTCATAATATGGTACTCTTGATGTGTTTGTGAACGCTGCTTCAACGTAAGTGTTTGGATCATTAATATTTTCAAAAATAAGAATTGCTTCTGTTGGTGTTGACCAATACCCCGTTCCTGAACTTGGAACAGCGTTTAAGTATCCATTCTTCCCACAGAATAAGGTATCTTCACCGGCATTTGCTATTGGTGATTCAAGAAATGTAATTGTAACATCATCATAGCTAGCACATTCAGGGTTATCACTATATCTCTCGTGGAATCTAAATATATAAGTTCCAGAGGAGCTTACGGTTACTTGAGTAGTCGGACTAGTTATATCATTAAATGCTACAATGTCGGGACCTGAAATCAGTTCCCAATTTCCTGTATTTGCTAAATTGCTAAACTCACTTGCAGCTAAAGGATAAGTTAAAGCACAAATTTCATCATCAGTTCCTGCATTAACGTCTGGGATTTGACAGCATGATTCATCATATTGATTACGAACAGTTACATATAAAGATGTGTCATGAGTGCAACCAAAGTCGTCTGTAACTGTAAATGTAAAAGATTGTAGTGAATTTTCATAAGGAGTGTTAGAAGTTATATAAGTCCCAGTCATGCAATTTTGATTATTTGGCTCATTAACGATATAACCGTAAAGTCCTTCCCAGAGTGTAGGAGTATAGGTTTGACCGTAATTCCAAGTTAAACTCTCATTAAATTGTATAGACCATTCATATATTATTCCTGCACCACCAGACCAATTATCGCACAATTTTAATTGCCATGGTCCGTTTAAAGGGCAACCTATTAAAGCAGATAAAGACTGATATGAAGCGTATTCGCCAGAAGGTAAACTAATAGTTCCCCAATCAAGACTACTCCCTACTTCTTGCATTGTTTGGGTGGCTGTTGGCGTAATGCTATACAGCCAACCTTCGCCGCCTTCACAATTAATCATATTTGATCCAGGAACACCTAAATGTTTCATTCCACCACCTTGAGCTCCAATTTGAACTTGTTGACCATTAGGGCAAATAACGTAAAATGTTAAGTCTCCTAAAAAGTCATGGGCTAAAATCATATCAATGGATATAATATCATCTATAGAGGTAATTATTTGATTTGGTTCTAATGAACTTGCAATTAATGTTGATTCATAGCAAAGAGGTGGTGTGTCTGGCACACAAACTGCATACTCACTAGTGATAGGAACAACATTACTATTCCATTGAGGATTTGAATAGTAGGCACAAACATTAACAAGTGATCCCATACAAATTGTAGGTGGGTTGCTTGGAGGATCGGTTGTTAAAACTGTTGTTGAATTATCCCATATAGGCGGTAATGAAACTCTCGCTATTTTACTCTCCAAGTTAGTATTTATACACCCTCTAGAGTCTTTAATGCTTACCATTACATTATAACCTCTGCGTTCGGGGAAAGTGTGAGTAACACTTGTTAAGCCAAAACCAGTAACTGCAGGAGAGCCATCGTTAAAGTGCCATGTGAAAATATTTGTAGCATTATTACACTCATAAGCTAATGCAGGATAATTTCCCTGTGCATTAAAAGTAATTGGGAAAGTTTGGTTATTCTCTTCATCCCAACAAATATTAATGTATGTGTCTTCAACTAATGGTGGAGTGGTAGATGTAATAAAAACTTCACGCGGTTGACAAACAAAGTTGCAACTAATATTATTTGTTCCCAAACTAGCACCAGTATGATTACCTGTAAATAATAAAGTTAAACAACCGCTTCCATTGTTAAGTGTAGTTTGTACATTTTGAGAAGAAGATGTTGAATTTTCCCAGTATGTTATTATTGGTGCTTCAGTTGAGTTGCCATCATAAAAATATAATGTATCTCCTATAGGAATGTGAAGCATTTCTGTTATTGAAAATTTTATGTGTTTAATTATAGGGTCGTCAGAAGATATAGTTAAGATGTATGTTTGACCAGTAGTATAATCGCCCATGCTCAAATTGCCAGAACAAGTATATATAGTGTGTCCATTGCTTTCAGCCATACTATATTGTCCAAATCCGTAGATGGATAATACAAATAAACTTAATAATAATGTTAGTAACTTTTTCATAGTATTTTGTTTTTTATTCTTTCACAAACTTCTGAACTCCAGTTTTTCCATTTTCCGCTGATAAAATAATTATATAAGTTCCTGAAATTAATTCAGAAATATTTATTTCGCTATTTGAGAAAACGAAATCTGTGTAAATAAGTTTCCCATTTATGTCAAAAATTTGTACAATAGCTTTTTCAATATCGCAATTTATATATAATACTTCTCTTGCAGGATTTGGAAAAACAGTAAATACAATATTTTTAATTTGTATGTCTTCAAAAATTCCACTAATTTGTGGATAAATGCTTGTGCCATCAACAATGAAATTAATATTATAAGTTTGGTCAACACCAGTTTCTTTTTCAAATGCAATCCAATCTTGATGTTCAAAACTTGTTACAAAAGCTTGGATATTAACGTTATCAGTAATGTTGTCAAAGTGGTATTGCCCATTATCGTTAGTAACACTTACGCCAATAATTTCGTTTATGTCAGTATTTCTTAACACCACAACCATATCTTTTAGTGGATTTAAACTTTTTTGGTTAGTAGTAGCTCCAACAATACCTTGCATTTCGTTAGAACCTTGGCTTTCTGCTATCAAAACATGATGTAGATTAGCAATAAATAATGTTTCTTCAGCTATTGGAATACTTATAGCATCTTCATGTACAACAGCAGTTTGGTAATAAATATGTTCTACTACATCATAATCATCAGGATATTGAATAAACGAAGCTAAATAATAATCTCCTGTTTCTAAATTAGTAAACTCAACTTGTCCATTGCTACTTAATAATTGTTCGGCTACTAAAACTATGGTTTCGTTATTTGTTGTTGCTTTATATAATTTAACATTTACGTGATTAGCAGGAAAATTACTTGCAGGTGTACCAAAACTTACGTTAGCAACAATTTTGTTTGTTCCACTTACTTCTGTTACAAAATTAGCAATGCCTTGAACCAACGAGCAACCATGTTGATTGCGACTTTTAATATCATAACTTCCATCTGTAAAATTATTACCTAAACTTAATTCAGAACCTGTTCCGCTAACTTCTTCAGTAAAATTTGTGCCATTTATGCTAACCCAATAATCGGTTTCAACTATACTATTTTCTATCGTTATACTACCACTTGTGCCTTCGGATAAAATTCCATTTTCTGGGCTTTGTGATATTATAACTTGTTCAGGAAGAGGGTTAACAGTTAAGTTTAATGTAATAATGCTATCGCAACCATAAACATTAGTAAGTTCTGCTGTATAAGTTCCTGTTTCAGTATAATCTTGTCCATTCCAAGAATAAATATCGCCTTCACAAATGCTATGTTGTTCTGAATAAGAATAATTAGGATTTACTGTTAATTCAAGTTGAATAACACTGTCACACGCATAAAATGATGCTAAAGTATGATAATATATTCCTTGTTCTGTTAAGTTAGTGCCATAGAAATCATACGTATCACCTTCGCAAAGATTGTGGTAAACTAATGTTGTATCATGTGTCATAACAAACATATCAATACTAGCGGTGCTAACACATGAATTAATATCTGTTCCAGTAACAGAGAATGTTGTAGATTCATAAACAATGACATTAATCTCATCGTTAGTTTCTGTAGTTGACCATACATAAGTTTCAGCTCCACTAGCAGTCAATGTTGATGAATTCCCTTGACAGACAGTTTGGCTTGTGGTAGAGATAGTAATTGTAGGAAGCGGATATATGGTAATGTTTTTTGTAGTATCTACTGTTAAGCCTTCATAAAAAACATATAAACTTACTTGAAAATCTGTTGGAGTGGAAACGTTTGGAAAAGTGTAAGAAAAAGTTGAGTATCCTTCGCTTACAGTATTACCATTTACTTGCCATACACAATTATTTCCGGCAGGATTGCTAGCATCAGTAAAGACTAAAGTGTCTCCAGAACATTGTCCTCCTGTCCATGTGAAATCAGCAATAGGAGTTTCTTCAATTACGTTATTTGGATCAAATCCTGGACATGTATAAACACCAATATTGTTTGGGTCTAACCATGGTTTTAGCTGGTTGTTAGCTGTAGCTCCATTTGATGTCCAATGATAATCAAACTTACCGAACAAATCATATTGTTCATTAGTTGGTCCATTGCAATAAGAAGCACCACCAGTATGTGTTCCAACAATAAGTTGATTATTGTTGAAAATAGGGGCACCTGAAGAACCGCCTTCCATTACACCCCAGTTAGTTTGTGTTTGCACCCAATAAGCACGCCACCACGCATTTTGCGGAGAGTCATCTCCTTGCCAAGTATCTGAAGTTAAAGGAGCAGTATATGTTGATATTTTTTTAATGTCACCGCTTGGATGATGAATAGATACTCCACTTGGACTAGCATCTGTACCTCTGTACCAACCATTATAATAGGCATTGAAACTAGCCAAAGTTGCTTGGTCAGTATTTAGTTCTAAAAGTAGCATGTCAGAGCCAGTGTTTTCATCTCTTATAGCTTTTTTTATAGCTCCACTAACAGTATTATAGCTAGGTGGCGAACTAGGATTTGTACAACCAGAAGCCTCATAGTTAAAATAAAACTGCCACTCACAAAGATCTGGATCACTACCGCCACAATGACCAGCTGTTAAAAAATATGGAGTTCCATCGTTTGAGGTATTGTTAATTAAAGAACCAGTACAAAGACCTCCGCTCCAACCTTCAATAACCAAAATTTCAGCAATTCCTCTTTTTTGTTTCTGCCAGTCGGCTCCCTCAGGGCAGTTAACGTTTACTTGGCAAGGTCCTGAATCCCCAGGATTTCCAGGGTCTTTACTGCTATTTTCATATTTGCCAATTAATTGAGAAACACCTCTATAAACATAAGCTATTTTATAAATATCTATATTAGCATTTTCTGTTGCTTGTGGATATTGTATATATTCAATATATACATCAGAGCCTTGAATAATCTCATTAGAAAAATTAGAAAACATTTTTGGATTATTTCTATCATCAAAAGCCCCGATTATTTGTTTTCTATTTTGGTTATATAAAAAAAGCTGGGAATGTTTTGGTAAGTGAAAGTCTTTATAGTATAATGCAAGACCTTTTGCACCTTCCATATTTATATGAATACGCCAAATCTTTGTCCCGTCTTCTAAATAGTCCCAAGTTCCAGAGTTTTCCATGTTTAAATTAACAGGAATAATTGTTGCAATTCTATAAAAACCATCATTTTGTTCAAGATAGTCAGCTTCAGCAATAATAGCTTGTATATCCGGAGGAGTAATTTCTATATGATCAATTTCGTTAGATAATAAATTACTTTTAGCAAAGCTTAAAGGTTGTCCACCATAACTAGGTTGTGAAAAAGCATAGTCACTTACTAACAAAAATAAGCTAATGCTTGATAGCAATAAATAGATTTTTTTCATAACAATGTTTTTTAAAATTTTACAATATATAATACCTCTTTTTTCATTTAATTTTTATTCTTTTATAAATTTTTGAACTCCAATTCTTTCATTTTCTGCTGATAAAATGATAATATAAGTTCCTGAAATTAATTCAGAAATATTTATTTCACTATTTGAGAAAACGAAATCTGTGTAAATAAGTTTCCCATTTATGTCAAAAATTTGTAAAATAGCTTTTTCAACATCGCAATTTATATATAATACTTCTCTTGCAGGATTTGGAAAAACAGTAAATTCAATATTTTGAATTTGAATGTCTTCAAAAACTCCACTAACTTGTGGGT
>ENA-UPXM01005886-UPXM01005886.1-activated-sludge-metagenome-genome-assembly--contig:-NODE-5886-length-11673-cov-3.499397_pt1 | contig 11673 bp, 10 predicted proteins | sample MGYA00238178_ERZ772708 | MGnify/ENA primary metagenome ERZ772708 (study PRJEB29002, sample SAMN05720212) | activated sludge metagenome | isolation source: anaerobic digester from wastewater... | reverse complement strand
AAAGAAATGGGGTCAGGCTTAACATAGCCACTTTTCTGGCACTCACAGCGATATTTATTTCCGGAATTGTTGTCATCAAAGCTTTTGACAAAAAATCTACAGTAATCAGCGGGCTTTTTTGTGGGACTCTCACTAACACTCCTGCGCTTAATGCTGCTAAGGAAGCCAAACGCCTCGTGGAGGTAGAGCGGATTAATGCTTCTGCTCAGGAACAAGGATTGGACGCTTCAAAAGCCGAGGAGTTTCGAGCCAGTAAAACCCGGGAAATGGAGGAAAGTTTGAAGAATGCGGATGCTGGCTACGGAGTGGCTTATCCTTTTGCAATTGTGGGTATCCTCCTAATTATGCAGTTTCATCTTCGCCGCGAGAAAAAATTAATCGGTGATGGGCCCAAAGGCTCTGCTTATCAGATTAGCGTGGTGGAGTTGCTTAATGAGGTTCCCGGTAATTACCGTTATTGGACTGGGGCTTTAATTAACAAGTATGCTAACGTCGTTGCTCCTCGCTATCGTTTTAATGGTAAGCACCATTTTATTGATGGAGATACCCAGATTCCTTCCGGAGCAATGCTTGTAATTGAAGGCCCGTCTAATAATGTTGAGGCTGCTATCGGAATTCTCGGAAAAAGTGGAGATCAGAATTTGCTGCAGGAACGTGAGCATTTTGTGACCCGTTTCTTTTCTGTATCCGATCGCCATCTTATTAATCGAAGCGTGTGGACACTCAAATTGAGTAAGTTGGGGGCAAGCATTTGCCGTATTCGCCGTGGGGATAGCCCGATTGAAATCAACTCCCGGACTCGCCTGCAGTTAGGGGATCAGGTGAGAGCTATTGTTCTTAAGGATTCCCAAGTGAGTGTCAGCAAATATTTCGGGAACTCTTTGCATATGGCCACCGAACAGACCTTCTTCAGTCTTTTCCTTGGATTAGCCCTCGGTTTATTGATCGGCCAAATTCCGATTCCAATTCCTGGTGTGGCGGTGCCTGTGACTTTGGGCTACGCCGGAGGCCCGTTGGTTGTTGCTCTGATCTTTGGTGCTTTGGGGCGCACGGGGCCTTTTGTCTGGGTGATTGCCCCGACAGCCAATATGGCCCTAAGACACGTTGGTTTTGCTCTTTTCCTAGCCGTAATTGGCGTTAATTCAGGTTCCAAGCTTTTGGATACACTGAAGGGTGATGGACTATTCCTGATTCTGGCTAGCATGGCTATGTTGGTTTTGGTTCATTTTATTTTGTGGATTGTATTAGTAGCATTTCGTGTTCCAGATATTCCGACCCTTTTAGGTGTCATGAGTGGCTTACAGACTCAACCGGCAGCTCTTGGGTTTGCTTCAACCAGGACTGATCCTACAGGGGTCAATGTTGGGTATGCCTCAGTATACCCTTTGGCAACAATTTTGAAGATATTTTACGCGCAGCTTCTAATAGTCCTGTTTTTATAGCCAGGCTCGCTTTTTAGATAATCCAAATAAACTCCTCCTTAATGATCTAAGGGGGAGTTTTTGTCAGTTTGAGGTAGGCTCACCACTCCGAAGGAAAGTGGCGATCTATGAGCGAGTGTGAAGTCAACAAGCATGTCCTTGGGTTGATGACTGCCAGATTCCACTCATATCGGTCGAGTTGCGTGCAACGAGGAAGGCAGCAAAGCTTTAGGAATTCTTGTTTCCCACAAGGATGAGAACTCCACCTACGGCAGCCAGCAGCCAATAAACGCAAAGACAAAGGAGAGAAGCGGCTACAGCATCAGGTTTTGAGACTCCGTATGTTCCCAGCAAAATCAGGGAAGAACCTTCTCTTATCCCCACACCGCCTATGGAGATGGGCAGGGTAGAGAGCATAGCTATAACCGGAAAAACCCAAAGCATTTGCGTCCAAGGTAAATTAGTTTGCAAGACGGAAGCCAGTGTCCAAGCCAGAACACTGCTCAAAAGAACTTGGCCTAAGCATCCCAGCAGAATGACAAAGATAGTCTTTCCCGGAGCATTGTACATTTTGGTTGCAGCTTCAATAAAAGAATCTTTTAGTTTTTTAATTACCTTAATTTTGTCTAAAATCTTAAACTTCTTTACTGCAAGGAATAATATAAGTATGAAAGAAATTATACCAACAAGGAGCCATGGGTTTATTTTTGGGATTTCCAGGGGGATGTTTTGTTTTGTAGCTAAGGTGAAAAAAATAACCAGTATGCCGAAGATCAAACTTCCAATTCCGGCTAATAGCCGATCAAGCCACGATGCTGACAGCAGTTGAGTTAGAGAAAGCTTTCTCTCTTTGGCAAATAACGTGGATTTAAAAATATCTCCGGCTGCCGGCCCTAGAAGGATTGTATTAAAGAAATGCCCATACCAGGTAGCGCGAATTACTTGCTGAAAGGGGAGGTGCAGGTGGAGACTCTGAAGTACCTGATCCCAGCGTATCCCGGTCAAGGTGATGGTAGCCGCTAAAACTACCACGGCAATGACAAGCCAGGAAAAATCTGCCGTTTTTAGCACGCTAATTACTTCTTTAAAAGGGACTTGTGAGAATACAAGATATAAAAAAATGGCAGAAAAGAGAACACTGAAAGCAATTCGTTTTTTATTCATTATAAAAATTTGAGGCTTGCAAAAATCCACAGCCCAAGCCCAAAGTCATATCAACTTAGCAGAACCTGTGCCTTGTCTTTCGAATATACTTAAGAGAACCTTAAAATACTTTTGGGTTAATAGTTCACTTTGGAGATTTAAATTCGATAACTATTCTGCATTGAGGCTCAATCGGATAGAGGATAGTGCACAAAAGACGCTCCAACTCCCGCTGTGCGTTCTCCTCCGCTAAGCTCATATAGTAACGAGATCGCGCTGTTCGGAGAACATAGTTTCTCAAATTATCTTTAGCCTCTTGCGCCAGCTCTGTCTTTCCGCCGCCTCGTGCCCAATCAAACCAGCTGTCTTTGCCCAGGAAAAGTATTTGTTTGGGATCGGTTTGAATTTCTACCATTTCAGAATCGGCTATGGGGGGAGGAACTCTAATCAGGAGTGTTTTATTTTCGCTATTCCAATTAATATCGCTCTCAGTAATATCTTTGAGTGGAACGTAGTACTGAACTCGGTTTCCCATGGATATCATTCTGAGGCTGGATGTTCCCAAACCAAAGGCAAATCCACCCATCGAAAGAACGCTTTCCTTTTCCATGGATTGATCCACAGTGACCAATGCTGTTTGAACGACCAGTTTTGATTGGCGTTGGAGGCTATTTGCCACACTGTAGATTGAGATGTTTGTACTGCTACTGACTTCGACTTTTGCAGCCTGTTTGAGGGTTGACGTGATGGTATACGCAAGCCGGCCGAACAGGCCGAGGACCAGAACGGAAAACAGGATCAGGAGCGTCAGAAAAAGACGAGCATTCCTTGACAAAAAGTTGGCTTGTAACTTCTCTTCTCTCATCGTTTCAAGTGGTTAATTAAAACTCGAGAACACACTCTACGAACTGATTCAAACTCCCACATTTGAGGCAACTTGCAACGTCAACTACCATCATTGGATTAACCCCTTTTTACCAAAATTTCAAATGCTTTCGATTTACTTCTTAGAAGTGCGCTTCCCTTTATTCGGTGGTCGCTTTTTCTCCTCCGGAATCAGCCACTTGGGGATTCCCTCATATCTCCAACTGGTTTGGATAGACTCTCGAATGCGGAGGTAGTCTGCTTCTTTATCATTCACTAAAACTTCTGCAGGAATAGGCCTTCCATTGTAGTTCGATGCCATCGTCATACCATAAGCACCTGAACTCATAATGGCTAACAAGTCACCCTCTTTTACTTCCGAAATTTCGCGATTCAGACAAAATCTATCTCCAGATTCACAAATAGGGCCTACAACATCTGCTTTGAAGGTTCTTTTAGTACGAGATTTTTTGAGAGGAACTATCTGATGGTATGATTCATAGAGAGCCGGGCGGATCAAATCATTCATCGCTGCGTCTACTATTACAAAATTCTTTTTCTCATTCTTTTTGATGTATTCAACTCGGGTAACCAAAATACCGGCATTTCCCACAATGAATCGGCCGGGCTCCATGAGTATCTTAACGCCTGAAGTGGTCAAGGGTTTGAGCAAGGGAATTAAGGCTTCGGCCAGCTTTTCCGGGCTGGCAAAATTTTTGCCTTCATTATGCCACCAGCTTGCGATGCCGCTCTCCAGTGCCTGGTCATATACAATTCCCAGTCCGCCCCCAATACTGAAAAATTCAAGTCCGTACTCCTCCCTAAGTTGGGTCACCAGAGGTGCCATCTTTTTCACGGCTTTCGAGAAAGGAGCTACGTTGGTAAGCTGGGAGCCGATGTGTATTTGAATCCCCTTTAGGTGGAGGTTCTTATATTTGGAATGAGCTTTTTGATAAAGTGACGCTACTTCCTCAAAGGCGATGCCAAATTTATTCTCATAGGTGCCCGTGGTTATTTTCGCATGAGTTTTTGCATCTACGTCGGGATTTACTCTGATGGCAACAGGAGCTTTTTTGTTCTGCTTTTTTGCGAGACGATTGATGCGTTCCAATTCGGGGATGCTTTCCACATTGAAAGCATATATCCCCAGCCCAAGTGCAGCATTGATCTCCTCTTCTGTTTTTCCAACTCCCGCAAACACACACTGCTCTGTTTTCCCTCCCGCATGTTTTGCCTTTTTCAGCTCTCCGATACTGACCACATCAAAGCCAATGCCGATCTGGGCCATCAGGCTAAGGATACCAAGACTTGCGTTGGCTTTTACTGCATAGCAGAGGTGGGGATTTAGCGGAGCCATCGCTGTTTCAAGGCGGCGGATATTCTCTACCAGAGTTTTTTGAGAGTAGACAAAAAGCGGAGTGCCGGCCTGCTGGGCCAGGCTTTCTACCGGGATAGATTCACAATACAGCTTTCCACTCCTATAATGAAAATTATGCACAGTTTTCTTCAAGGAGTTGTGTTGCGATGAACAGGGAAGAATGCGGCATGCAGAGCTCGAAGAGCTTCGTCAGCTTTTTCAAGGTCAACAATGACAGAAATTTTAATTTCGCTTGTTGAGATCATTATAATGTTGATGCCGGCATCAGCCAAGGCACCAAACATGAGAGCGGCCACTCCGCAATGACTTTTCATTCCCACTCCCACGAGGGAAATTTTGGCGATCTGATCATCCTCTGCCAATCCGGCAAAGCCGATGCTGCTCTTGATGCCGAGCAGTACGTCATGGGCCCGCTTAAGGTTGGGTTTATCGACTGTGAAAGAAATATCTGTCGCAGACTTGGCTGTCTCCGGACTGTTGTTTTGAATAATCATATCCACGTTGATAGACGCACCACCTAAGGCTTTAAAGACACTGGCAGCTGAGCCTGGTCTATCTGGGACGCGGGAAAGGGTAAGCCTTGCTTGGTTTTTATCCATGGAAATGCCACGGATAATGACATCTTCCATACTTTTAGTTTCCTCTTTCACGATAGTGCCTGGTTTATTATTCATGCTTGAACGGACTTCAAAAACGACTTCAAATTTTTTGGCAAATTCAATGGAGCGAGATTGCATTACCTTTGAGCCCAATGATGCGAGCTCCAGCATTTCATCATAAGAAATTTCGGCGAGTTTTAGTGCATCAGGTACCAACCGTGGGTCAGCTGTAAAGACTCCATCCACGTCGGTGTATATTTGGCAGAGATCCGCTTTCAAAGCGGCAGCCAAGGCAATAGCAGAAAGGTCTGAGCCGCCCCTGCCCAGGGTAGTGATCATTCTATCATCGGTCTCGCCTTGGAAACCGGCGACTATAACAACATGTCCCTGAGAGAGGCACTCACGTATTTTGGTTGGCGATATATTTTTAATTTTAGCCCGTGTGTGAGCTTGATCGGTCCTAATACCTGCTTGAGCCCCAGTCAAGGAGGTTGCGGGGATACCTCGTGCGTGTAATGCCAGAGCCATTAAGGCGATTGTTGTTTGCTCACCCGTAGCCAGCAGGACATCCATCTCGCGACGGTTAGGGGAGGGTATGAGGCTATGGGCCATTTTAATAAGGCTGTCAGTGACGCCACTCATGGCTGAGACAACGGCAACGACAGAATCATTTTTCTCCCAGTACTCCGCTATTCTTGCCGCAGCACTCTGGATGCGTTCGGGGTTCGCTACAGAGGTACCTCCGTATTTCTGTACAATTAACATTTATGCAGCTAAAACTTGATGTCTGAATCAGCTTAAGACAAAAGTTGCCTGACCAAGCCACCAAGTGGGCAGGCTACTAAAAAGAGAGTATTCTGTCAAAGGTAAAGCTTTTGAATTATTCAAGAAACTTGACAAGCTCATTCATTTTGCTAATGATAGGTCTTGAGCTCAACAGAGCGCGGGTGAAAACTGAGTCTCTAAATGGCAGCTATTATCGGGACTGAACTATGACTGGAGAAATATGCAGATAGAAAGTATAAAGATGTTTTGTGATCTTTCTGAAACAGAGAGTTTTACAAAAACGGCACAAATCAATGCCATCACCCAATCCGCAGTAAGCCAGCAAGTCCGAGCGATGGAAAAGCATTTTGGTTGTCAGTTGATAGAGAGAAGTAAAAAAAAGTTTCGCCTGACTCGTGAGGGAGAAGCATTAAACCAATATGGTCGGTCTCTAGTTCGCGCTTTTGATGAACTTTGCAGTAAACTTCAGGATATGCGCGACGAAGTCGGGGGTACTATTCGACTGGCTACGATTTACAGCATAGGATTGCACGATTTACCTCTTTACCTTAGACGCTATCTGAAAAAACATCCAACTGTGAGTGTACAAGTAGAATACAGAAGAGCGAATCAAGTTTATGAGGATGTAATCAGCAATGTAGTGGACATAGGAATGGTGGCTTATCCGGTAAGAGATTCGAAAGTTGAGACAATTTTTTTGCACCAAGACCTCATGGTGCTTATTGCAAGTGAGGATCATCCATTAGCAAAAAAGGCTTCGGTCAGTGTTAAGGACTTAAATCAGCAGAAGTTTGTGGCTTTTGAAGCCGGAACCCCCACACGCAAAGCTGTGGATAAGCTTTTCAAGGATCATGATATCTCCGTTCAGGTGGTGATGGAATTTGATAATGTTGAGACGGTTAAACGAGCTGTGGAGATTAATAACGGAGTTTCATTGGTGCCGCGTCGAACTGTTACACAAGAAGTAAATACGCATTCGTTAGTAGCAATTAATTTAGAAGACATGGAACTCTGTCGCCCCTTGGCAGCGATTTTAAAAAAGGACAAGGCTCTCTCACCCGCTTTGAGAGAATTTATTAAAGAACTAAAAGAAAAATAATGATCTTTTAGTTTCTGTATTAAAACCCCTGCTTTTTTAAAAAAAATTAGCAGAGGTTTTATTTTGGGCTGTAACTATTGTTTCACTATTGATTAAGCTTTAGGGAAGTAAGGATAGTTTTTATCCCAGTGGTCCACTTTTCATAGCTGGGCGAGCTCAAATGCAGAAAATCGGGCATTTCTTCTTTAACGACTACGCCCTTATCTGTTGCAAACATACTCCAAGTATCGAGTACAATCCATTGGGGATTGTTGGCTTTTTGAATGTAGTCGCAAGTGAGCTTATTAGCGATAATAATATTGGAGGTTCTATGATCCGGGAATTCGCTCCTGGGCATTATTTTGCAGAAGATAATGGGGAGTTTCGGGTTAAATGCCTTAAGCTGCTCTAAAATTTCGATGGTATTGGAAGAGATTACCTCCGGAGAATTGCCTTCGTCTAAATCGTTAGTGCCAATAAGGAGGACGACAGCCACGGGATTCAAGCTCATGACATCTTCTTTCAGGCGATACAAAACAGTGCGCGTAACGTCACCGCTGATGCCGCGATTAGCCGTTTTATAATCTGAAAAAGCCGTTGTGAGACGGTCCCCCCATCCCTCAGTAATGGAGTCGCCAAGGAAAACGACAGCTTTTTGCTGTCCGCCTGCTTCTTTCCGAAAGCCCTCTCGGCGTTTTTGATAGTGGCCCCTAAACCAGTCCGAGTTACGAAGATTGCCCTTGCCAGGGATAACTGATTCATCTTTAGGCCACTCCAGTGAAGGCAGATTCTCTTGAGCGGAAGAGTTCCGTTCAAAACCGAAGCAGAACCCTGCTAGAAGTAAAACAATACATAGTACACGCATTCTCATAACTGGATAAAGCATCCTAGGATCAGACCTAAAAGTCAAGATTTAAAAGTTCTCTGTCGTGTATAAATCAAGAGTGGATTGGCTCAAGCACTAAAGTGGTTTTGTCACTGACTTTGGGCGATATCATGAGCCAGTGGCCGAACTGGGGGCAACATCGTATGGCGTATGATCTAAAAAATAGAGCGCACTGAAGGTGAGAGAAAAGCATTGAAAAGAGAAAGTGTATTGTGGATGTCGGCAATACCAAGCGATTGATAAATTGCTTACGCTTCGTGGTAAAAGCGTAGCAAAATTCCACTTTTGCCTGATATACCTATTCACTTTTGATGTTCTCACGACATAAGGCTTGTGAAGTCACATTCAATGCCCTTCACTGGAATGAGGAAAAACGAAGAGCCGTGTACTGAGTCGATTACGATGCTGAGATGCCAAGATAGATTCTGCGGACTCGGTGGCTGATGGAAGTGAGCACTTCCCAGGGGATTGTGTCTGCCCACCCAGCAACCAAGGAAGCGCTGATTTCTTCTTTTCCCTGTTTTCCAATCAGCACGGCTTCATCACCGGAAGAAACGCCTTCTACAGATGAAACGTCAACGATCATTTGATCCATGGTTATGCGCCCCAGAATGGGACACATTATTCCGTGAATCAATACGCTCCCTCGTCCGGATATGGCACGATGGTATCCGTCACCATATCCGGCCGTAAGTGTGGCTATGCGCATAGACGCAGGGGCGACAAAGGTGTGTCCATAGCTTAATGTTTTTCCCGCAGGTATGTTCTTTACCAAAGAGACACGAGTTTTGAGTGAGAGGGCAGGTATTAAAAACTTCTGGATTTTTGCAGTTTGAGTTCTCTGGCCCGAGGGTGCTATCCCGTAGGTGATCAAACCGGGGCGGAAGGTGTTAAACAGTTCGTTATTTTCGAAAAGAATGCCCCCGCTGCTGCTGGCATGGATATAATCCAAGAAAATGTTTTCTTTACGAAGCTGCTCGACCAAAGATCGAAATGGGGCCAGTTGAGACTGAGTAAACTTTTCATCATCTTCGGCTGCGGCTAAATGTGTATATAGCCCTTTAATTAAGACGCTTTGAGTGTCGTTTTGAAGTTTGAGGGCATGCTTGATAAAATCATAGGCCTGAGAAATATCGACCCCCAACCGTCCCATTCCCGTATCTACCTTGATCTGGATCAGGGCTTGTTTTTTGAGTTGGGTAGCAATGCGGGAAAGATTTGAAACTTCCTCAGGTGTGGAAACCGTCACCATGACATTCTGTTGAATGGCATACTCCATTTCTCCGGGAATACAGGCTCCCAGCATGAGAATTGGCCAGCCCTCTCCGCACGTACGGATGTCATGTGCCTCTTTGAGATTAGCTATCCCGAAAGCGTTGGTTCCGCAGTTCATTAGGTGGGAAGCTATCTCCTTTAAGCCATGCCCGTAAGCATCCGCTTTGACGACAGTCATGATTTTAGCTTTCACGCCAACCTGGTGCCTGATCCATGCGAGGTTTTCCCTCAGAGCACTTAAATCTATTTCTGCCCAGCAACGGTAGGAGGAGTTGATCATATCGGCAAGGTCCTGTAAGGCTTTGCTTTTGCGAACTGCGTCGGCCTCAGGTAAACAGGAGATAAGTTTTCAGGTCGGATAAAATTATTCTGCAATAGGGAAATGAGGCCAATATCCTCTGCCATCGGGTAGAGAGGATGAATGCCGGGGAAGCTTTCGCTGAGGTCTGGTCCACCCACGTTTTTATTTTCGTCGAAGAGAGGCAAAAGAGACTCTTTTGGGAGGATTTGCACTGGTCCCAACGCGCTGGGAAGCGTGTAGATGTCGACTGCTTGGTAGATGGCGTGATAGTATTCATTACGCTGAGCGTCGACTAAAATGTGGTGACGTCCAATCCAGCCCAGCCGATTAGCCTGAAAGGAGAGGGCGTCTAGAGTGCTTACCGCAGCAAGTTTGATGTCCACAGATAAGCTCCACCCTTGAGCCAAAGCAATCGTAGAGCGAACTCCGTTATAAGAGCCGGGCCCCATCCCCAGAGAGAGCATTTGAACATTCTCCTGGGTGAGGCCTGCACTTTCCAGCAGCTCGTTGATAATAAAATGGATGCCTTCGGCCCCAGCGGTCGATGTCGGAACTGGGGTCGTGGATTTACTTGAACAGGCCAGAAGCTTTCGTGTTCCTATTTCCATGAGTGCAACGGTTCGGAATGAGGTAGAAAAATCCAGCGCCAGTAGAGTTTTAACACTCATATTGCAACTCTGGTTTATGCCTCTTTAGCCAAATAGACAAGTCTTTTGTGCTAAAAGCTGGATTTTTGAGGCGATTGGTCTACAATCGCGCGGGTTATGAAGAGAATTGGGAAAATTCTAGTACTCATGATGAGCAGTCTGTTAATTTTAGGCGGCTGTTCAGAACATATGGCGTCTACAAACCAACAGGATATCCAGAAGTTAGGCTATCCGTCGGCTGTAATTGAGACCAGCGCGGGGACAATGGAACTGGAACTTTGGAACGATGTGGCACCAGAGACGGTGAAAAACTTCACTAAGCTTGCAAATGAGAAGTTTTATGACACGACGGCTTTCCATCGAATTATTGATGGATTCATGATCCAGGGAGGGTGTCCGTTTACGAAGCCTGGGGGTAATATGGCTTTGGCGGGAACCGGGGATCCCGGCTACAAAATCAAGGCTGAGTTTAATGATCGAAAACACGTCAGGGGCGTTATCTCCATGGCGCGTTCGCAGTCCCCGGATTCGGCCGGATGTCAGTTTTTTATCTGCACAGGGGATGCCACTTTCCTGGATCGCCAGTATACCTGTTTCGGAAAACTGGTTAAAGGTGATGATGTTTTGGAAAAAATATCCAAAACACCGGTTGAGACGAGTTCCTCGGGTGAAGCAAGTAAACCCATGGTGCGTGTTGAAATAAAATCAGTCCGGGTACTTTGAAACATGCAGGATTTATGAGTGAAAAAACGAAAAATAGGATCCTCGTTGAAACCAGCGAGGGGAAAATGATGATAGAGCTATGGGATGATGTTGCGCCAAAAACCGTGACAAACTTCAAAAAATTAGCGGATAGCGGCTTTTATGACGGGTGCGCTTTTCACCGAATTATCGATGGATTCATGATTCAGGGTGGATGTCCCAATACAAAGCCGGGCGGCAACATGGCTCTTGCCGGTACAGGGGACCCAGGCTACAAGATCAAGGCTGAGTTCAACAACAGACAACACGTGAGAGGCGTTATCTCTATGGCGCGCTCACAATCCCCGGATTCGGCCGGATGTCAATTTTTTATTTGTACGGGAGATGCAACTTTCCTGGATCGTCAGTATACCTGCTTTGGAAAACTGGTGGAAGGGGATGATGTGTTGGAAAAGATATCCAAAACACCCGTTGAGGCCGGTTTCTCCGGAGAGAAAAGTACACCTAAAAGAAGGGTGGAAATTAAATCCATTCGGAGCCAGATATAAAGAATAAATTTAAAAGAAACGATCCAAGAAAGTTCTAATTTTCTG
>ENA-UPXM01005883-UPXM01005883.1-activated-sludge-metagenome-genome-assembly--contig:-NODE-5883-length-11675-cov-4.752324_pt1 | contig 11675 bp, 9 predicted proteins | sample MGYA00238178_ERZ772708 | MGnify/ENA primary metagenome ERZ772708 (study PRJEB29002, sample SAMN05720212) | activated sludge metagenome | isolation source: anaerobic digester from wastewater... | reverse complement strand
ATCCCGGACATAGAACCGCTCGCCCGGCGCGATATGAATCTTGGACGGCTGGACCCTGGTCGCGGAAGGCGCGACACGGATTACCTGATCGGGATCAAGATGGTCCAGGATAACCATGGCCGAAACGAGCTTCGCGGTACTTGCCGGTGCCCGTTTCGTATAGGGGGCTCTCGAATAAAGGATCTTGTGCGTCTTGGCGTCGAGGACCGCATACGAAGCCGAGGAAAGGGCGATATAACTGGCTTCGGCAAACGGCATCCCCATCCCTGACAGGGCAACAGCAATCGACAGTATTACGGCAATAAGGGTCCGGTGTTTTTTCATAAGATCGAGATCACAGAACGTATCGACTGACAACCCCTTGTCCTTGATTTCCCGGGATTCGGATGACGCGCGCCCGGGCGGATTCAAATAGCCGACCCCCTGCCTGGAAGGCAGGCGCTCCATCCAACCGCGCTACGGGGTCATGATTCTTAACTGTAACAAACAAAAATACTTACAAAAACCACCATTTTCTTGCGATCTCTCAAAAAGAGCCGTGTGACATATTTGCGGCGCCCGGAAAACCAACGTCAAAAGCTGGCACATTATAAGTATTTTTCAGAGGATTGTAAAAACATCTAAACCCGTACATTCCAGACGGGAATATCCGGACGCTGCCGGAAGGTTTCTCTTCTGAAAAGCCGGATCTCTCGCACGGGCCTATCCCCGCGCCCGGCACCACCGGCCCAGGCAAAATTGATTTCGGTTCTACACTGTTTGTCCGCCGACTAATGGGGAGTATTACAAACAGGATATGGAAAAATGCGAAGACGGGCGGTACAAGGCCTGGCGGCAATTTTGTGGCGGAACTAACACTTTCCTGCGGGACGCCGTCCGGTTTGCCATCAGTGAGGCGGAACCCCTTTTTTCTCTTTTAAAGATTCCAGAAACTCCAGGAATTGATCGGCGGTCATGAATCCCCAGACGCGCCGCGGAATCTCCCGGCCCCCTTCGTCAAAAAAGATCATCGTCGGCAGTCCCTGAATCCTGTGCTTTTTGCTGACGGCGCGCGCGTATTCGGATTCGCGGAAAGACAGATCAGCCCGGAGGCGATTAAAGCTCCCGAGCGCGGCGACCACGCGCGGATCGGTGAATGTTTCGTGTTTGAGCATCATGCAGGGCCGGCACCAGGCGGCATAACAGTCAACGACCGTAGGCCTTCCCGACCGAAGCGCCGCATCGAAGCTTTCTCCGGTATATTTTGTCCACTGGACGCGCGGCCCCGGATCACAGGAAGCCAAAATCAGCAGAACCGCGAACCCGGCAATCGCTTGTCTGACAGACCTTCTATTCATCGCGCACCACGAAAAAGACGACATGCGGCATCAACATTTCAAGTCGTGAGATTCAGGATGACTTCGATCGTGGCTTCTTTTTCGGCGGGCTTGCTGGAGGCGATCATACGAAAGCCTGATAAATCATCCCCGGAGAGCTCTTGAATCCTTGATCTTTCCTCCCTCCCCATCAGACGGGAATCCCTGAATTGCGCTTTCATCGTCTCGATGATCCTGCGAGCAGCTTCGCAGGTCAGCTCAAAACCGGCTTTTTTTGTTCCCGCCGGTTGAGACAACCGCTCGTGGTCAAAATCATCCAGGAGATCCAATGCCCGGGAATACTCCCTGATGACCTGGGCGATCCCCCGAGCTTCCGGTGATGCGCCTTCGACCAACGCAGCGTTTCCGATTAAAGCAACCGCCTTTTGCAGTTCATGGTATTTATCCTCCACCCGTTTGAGCCGTTGCTCATTCAGCGTGTGGCCATCCACCGGATGCTTCCGAAGCACACTAGTTGCCCAAACACGGAATTGAGTCCCCTTCCTGGAATTGACCCGGTAACCGACAGAAACAATCACGTCCGGATTGAAACTTTCCATCTGCCGGAGTTTTCCATCCGCCGCAACCCGTGCGCTTTTTGCACAGGTTGATTGTTTGTCCAATTCTTTTGTCCTGTAGATATTCCGGATGTGTTTGAGGATTACGGATCTATCCCGGCCGAACAACTTTGCCATTTGATGAGCGTCTAACCAGACGGCCTCACGGTCAAGCCGCACCTCGACCCGGTTCTTGTATAAAACCACTTCGCCTTTACTGATGTTGTTTTTTGTAATCATCGAAACTCTCCCGCGATAAATCCCGCTTGCCGCTCATTTGACATGATTCGGGCAAAAGACAGTATAAAACCATCCTGCCGCGTCAACGAAACCAGCTGGCCGGAAGGGTTTGGTTGATGGCACGGCGGGCGCCGGCAGAGAGCGCCGGTTCCTCCTGCCGTCGCGCCGGCCTCCTTGAGCCGGAAGCAGTCCTCCCGGGGTTCAGACGGCGCATGAGCTCCGCGACCGAAAGTATTTTCCCCACATGGGAACGGACATGAAATCCCAAAGTGTTCCAGTCGTCAGAAACAACTTCGATTTCCCCGGGCCTGGGGTAAGCTCTGCAGAACTTGATAATGGCATTATCGGCGCCCTGGTCCCCCTTCGTGAAGTAAACCTTCACGGAGCGATCCGACAACTCCGGCGCGGAGCGCTCCACAGAACCATCAAAGTAGATCTTGGCTTCAATGCCCTTCCTGCCGGCGCACAGCCTCTTCGCAAGACGAACCAATTCTGCGCGATAAACGCGCCGGGCGTCTTCGTCAGCCATATCCCGTTCGGGATTCGCCGCGAGCCCGCGCGCGATCACATTGTATCCATCAATCACCAGAACGCTCATCCCGAGACTCCATGGTTCATTGTCCTCCCCGGACTCTTCCCGTAATTCCGGACATCCGACTTCAGTATTACTTAACCCCTCCCCGCCAGAATGTCCACGTTTATAAACGCCTGGGATTTTCGATCTGGCGCACGGTCACGGCGAAGCGGATCTTCTTCACGGGCGGAATATCCTTCTCCCAGGGACGCAGGTATTCGAAATCAATGACGGCATTTCCCGCGCGGAGCGCGCGAAACATCCACGTTTGCTTGCCGCCCGCGCCGGCGAGACGCTTATCGTTTGACGGCTCGTAGCGGATCTCCAGGACTTCGAACGCCGTCTTGTCGAATGATTGGCCCAGTTGCCATCCGTAGCCGGTCGTGGGATTCGAGTCGAGAACGATCACGAAGCGGTCCCCTGTCCGCGTTTTGACGGGACGGGCAGGATCGCTGTATTCGGGAACCCGGGTTTCCGGTATCCCGGCGATTTTTTTTGAAAGGAAATATCCCGCCGCGACCAGCACCGCGAGCACCAGAGGCCCTGTCAGCAAAAACAGATACCGTTTTTTTATACTCATAAGCACCTCTCCTCTCCAAAACGGACGTCATCCGGGGGAAGCGATTACAAAGATAAACGCTCAACCGCATCTCCCCGCGGACGGTGTCCGTTTTACGAACGAGACGGATCGTTATTTCGAAGGGCAAATAAATCAGACCCTCGGCATCCTTAACCAGAGATCCGGTATTCCAAACATCACTGCGATGGTCGCGCCGTCCATGCAATGACAAAACCAGATTCGATACGCACGCATAACCGGAATGCTCGATGCGACGAAAACAACACAGCCATGCGACGCGGCAAATATTACACCCCTAGGACAAGCAAGTCACAATACTCGCCGCATCCCGATAAGTCGGCAAAATGCGTATATCCCTGTAACCGGCATCCCTTAGCACCGCCTGCGAATGCGATACTGCCCTATCTACTGTATTGTGATTCTTGCTGATATGGAGCAAGTAAATGGCTTCCGGCCTGATCTCCGACTTTTTAGCGACATGAACCAGCACTTCGGCGCACTGATTATTGGATGGTTGATACGGCCGGATATGCCGCTCTTTGATATAAACCGGCACAGGGCTCGGTCCCTCGATCATCCCGATATCATAATTGGACGCCATCAGAATGACATGCGAATTAAGTAAATGTTCCGCCAACCGCTTGTCCGGAGAGCCGCAATCCGTCGCAAGCGATATCTTTTTCGCGCCGCTTCCGTTCCCGGCGAAGATACAAAACCCCACGCACCCGCCTTCCGAATCATGCTCCACATCAAACGCCGTGATCCTGAACGATCCAGCCATGAACGGATCCTTCGCGAAGGTCCTGAAATGCTGTCCGTTCCGTCCGGGCAGATCCCGCGCAATGACCCTTTGGACTCCGGAAGTGCAGAAAACAGGGACCCCATACCGGAAAAAACGTTCTATGGTTATCGTGTTACCATGATCGTTATGGGCATGCGTCACAAGCACGCCTGCAAGATCCCCCATCGAGAAACCCTGCTCCGCGAGAAGCTCCCGGGTCACACGAGGACCCAGACCGCAGTCCACCATGATCGCGTGCTCCCGGTTCCAGATCAGGGTCGAATTTCCGCTGCTGGAACTCCTCAAGACCTTGATGCTTACGCCGGATGTCTCTTTCACCGTTTCGCCTTCAATTCCGGGAAAAAATCCCCGATTTGTTGTATGCGATCATCAAAAATAATATCCCTGCGCCTCACCGGCCGCTTCAGAATAATGCCTTCCAGCGACCGGCAACGGCTTAACGCGACATAGACCTGACCGTGCGTAAAAGCGCCATGATCCAGATCGATAATGAGTTTATCAAACGTGAGCCCCTGGCTCTTGTGAATGGTGATGGCCCAGGCCAGCTTGATGGGATACTGCCCGAAACTTCCGATCACGTCCTCCACGATGGCGTCCTGGTCGTCATCGTAACGGTATCTGATTTTTTCCCACGTCACGGCTTCAACGGCATGTGTCTCTTCGCCGATCCGGACTTCGATCGAGTCCTCATCAAGGTCCACAATTTCCCCAATGCTGCCATTGACCCATCGTTTCTCCTTATCATTGCGAATCATCAACACCCGGGCGCCCTTCCTCAGCCGGAGGCGAGTCTCCGTCGGATACGATTTTTCATCGAATTCTCCCTTTACCACCGCGTTGTACACAAACTCTTCCGTCTTGAGTTTTTCAAGTCGCGCTTCATTGATCGCGTTGGCGACCGCGTTCGTCGGTGTCAGGGTAATGCAATCATGCGCGCTCTCACATGCCCCGGGATCAACCCGGGAATTGAGCAGTTCCATTTCCTGAAGCGCAGCCGACCTTTTCCGGATCTTGTTCAGGACATCCCTGAAGGCTTGATCTTTCTGCCGGTAAATCTTGCGAAGATTGATCCGGTGAAAATTGACATCCTTAAAGACCTTCGCGCTGAAAAAATAAGGCGTCTTGTACTTCTGCTCATACAATTCCCGCATGTCCCGGTCTACGATAGGCGGCAGCTGGAAAAGATCTCCGAAAAGAACGATTTGCACTCCGCCGAATGGCTTGAGGGAATGGTTCCTGTTGATCCGGAGCGCCTGATCGATCCCGTCCATCAGGTCGGCCCGCATCATGGAGGCCTCGTCAACGATCAAAAGATCGAGGCTGTCGAAAATATGGCCCGCGTTCCAGACCTTGCGAACATGGTCCCGTTGGATAAACTTGGGCGGGAACCGGAAAAAGGAGTGGATCGTCTGGCCGTGGCTGTTGATGGCCGCGATCCCTGTGGGTGCTAAAACAACATGCTTCTTCCGGGTATGCTGGCGAAAGTATTTGAGGAGCGTCGTCTTGCCGGTCCCCGCCTCGCCGGTGATATAGAGATTTTTGGACGTGCCTTCAATCGCGTCAAACCCGGACTTGAATTCAGGGCTCAGCTCAAAATCATCGGGAAGAGCCAGATCAAAATCATTCTTGAGGAAATGGCTCCGGGATAATTCATCATTTTTTGGCATAAGAGGATTTCAAGAAGACACTCGCAAAACCGGTATTAATAATTTACGGCTTATTCAACCTGCCCCGACCCAAACGCGAACATCAAGCTCTCGCCGCAGCCGTACCGGGCTACCGGAGTCCGGTGCCGTCGGTACCCGGCCCCGTTCCAGTTTATCGAACCTGAGAAATGCTATCCTGTTACGGCGGCTAATTATCTTGATATGTGACCGCGAAGATCGTATCAGCGAGCCACTTCCTGAAAGATGGGTTATCGCTGAATTGCCTGAAAAGTTCAGTGTGATCGGTTAAAAGATCAATCATAACCCTGCTCAACGCTCTGTCATGCTCGATGCGGGCGTTTTGCTTATCATTGTTCTTCATGGCGTTCTGATACGCCCTGTCAGCAGCTACCTTAAACGGTATTTCCTTGCTTATAACCTCACGAATCTTATCAGCGTCTTTCCATTCGATATTACCGAAAAGCTCATTAAAGGTTTTGAGAATATTGCTGAGTTGATCCAGGTCCGGGTCAACAATAAACCCGCCGCCAGTCGCCGGGACTGGTTCGATCTCGACGTTCTGATCAGGCAGGACAACCGGCATAGCCGACTTAACTTCAACGCGATAGCTGTCCATATCGATAGCTTCAAGAATCCCCTTTGAAAGATCTATCTCTTTCGGGGCTGGAAGCTTGGGAATAAGAAAATTAAGAAAGATCGAGAGCTTCTCCCAGCCTGTGTTGGTATATGGCAGAAGCGACGCAAGAAAGTTGTAAATACGGACAAAAACTTTCGCCTTCCCCTTGAAATCAACCTGCTGGTCTTCTTCCAACTGCTCGATATAGCTGGCGACAGAAAGGTCCAATATCGGATCAAGCGCTTCCCGATCCGCGCCGCCAACATAGAGCTCCGCGAACTTATCCACCTGATTCCGGGAATAAACCTGCGCCTCATCAAGCCTGGCTTTGAGATCGTGCAGCTTGTTGGGGTCCGTTTCTTCGCTAAGGATAGTGGTGCGATAGTAAGGCTCAAAAGCCTTGCGGATCGTTTCCGCGTCGTTCATAAAATCGAGAATGAATGTGTCGTATTTCTGGGGGCGCGCCCGGTTCAGCCGCGACAGCGTTTGAACGGCTTTAATGTCCGTGAGTATTTTGTCCACATACATGGTATGGAGAAGAGGTTCGTCGTAACCGGTCTGGAATTTCTCGGCAACAATCAAGAACCGGTAAGGGTCTTCGCGGAACCTCTCAGGAATGACATTACCGGGGAAGTTATTCAACGATGCCTCTGTCACCTTCCCCCCGCCATAATCGTGCTCACCTGAAAAGGCCACGATCGCCTTGTAGGGACTTTTTCTTTCCTTCAGATACTCCACGAAAGCGTGAAAATACTGTACGGCGCGCCCAATACCATTCGTCACCACCATCGCCCGAGCCTGTCCGCCTATCTTCTGGCGAGCCATAATATGTTCATGAAAGTGATCGATCATGATTTCCGCTTTCTTCCGAATCGCATAATCATGCGACTCAACATATTTCCGAAGCTTCTTCATGGCCTTTTTCGTATCATATTGCGGATCATCTTCCACGGTTTTCACGAGCCGGTAATGGCTTTCCACCGGCGTGTAATGCCTTAAAACATCCAGAATAAACCCCTCCTGGATAGCCTGCTTCATCGTATAAACATGGAAAGGCCTGTGTTTTGTCTGCCCGCCCTCGTTATACGGTTCTCCAAATATTTCCAGTGTTTTGTTTTTGGGAGTCGCGGTGAACGCGAAATAGCTCGCATTGGACAACATTCTGCGCGACTCCATGATCCTGTTTATTGCATCCTCGAAGGTTTCTTCCTCTGCTTCTGCACCATGCCGGGATAGAGCCATGTGCATCTTGGCTGTAGTCCGCCCGCCCTGGCTTGAATGGGCTTCATCGATAATGATCGCGAACTTGCGCCCCCGGTGTTCATCTCCGATTTCGCTCACAACAAACGGGAATTTCTGAACTGTTGTGATGATGATCTTCTTGCCGGACTCCAGAAACTTTCTGAGATCACCTGAGTTTTCCGCATGACCGACAGTTGACGCAACCTGGGCAAACTGCCTGATCGTGTCTTTAATCTGCTTATCAAGGACTCTCCGGTCCGTAACAATAATGACCGAGTCAAAAACAGTCGTTCCCGTCTTGACCAGGCCAATCATCTGATGCGCCAGCCACGCGATAGAGTTGCTTTTCCCGCTCCCCGCGGAATGCTGAATCAAATACCGCTTCCCAACCTCATCCTTTTTCGAAGCCGCGAGCAATTTATGAACAACATCGAGCTGGTGGTAGCGCGGAAAAATCTGCCGGAAACTTTTCCGGCCTGTCCGTTCATCCTTTTCTTCCACGATTTGCGCATAATTCTCAAGAATGTCGGTCAGCCCGTCAGGATGAAGGACCTCTTTCCAGAGATAATCTGTTTTAATCCCGTCAGGATTGGGAGGATTCCCGGCCCCGTCATTCCACCCCTTATTGAAGGGCAAAAACCATGACTCTTTCGCCTTGAGGTGGGTGCACATCCTTACTTCCTGATCATCGACCGCGAGGTGAACGATACACCGCCCGAACTGAAACAGGAGTTCCCTGGGATCACGGTCCCTTTTGTATTGCTGAACAGCATCCTCAACGGTTTGTTTCGTGAGACGATTTTTGAGTTCGAAGGTTGCCACAGGAAGACCGTTGATGAAGATGCCTAGGTCCAGGGCCAGCTGGGTTTCGTCCTTGCTGTATTTCAGCTGCCGTGTAACGCTGAAGATGTTGGACTTGAAAAGCTCAGCTGCGCGAACATTGCCCGGGGTTGGCGTGCCGTAAAAGAGCACTACAGACAAAGGCCCATCGTTGACTCCTTTTCGGAAAACATCAATCACGCCTCTCCTGGCGATTTCCCCCTGAATGCGGGCAAGAAACTTCTGTCGCTTCGGGTTGTCGGTCGTGAGATTCAGGCTTTCCACCACCCGCGGCTGGGTTTTCCGGAAAAACTCTATCAGCTTCGGGAGGTCAACGGCATGGTCGCGATCATAGTCCCCGGCATCGCCCTGGACATATTTGGCGTCCTTGACCAACGATTCAACAATGAGGGCTTCCAACCCCTTTTCGCTAGTATCACTCGGCATCCGCTGTCTCCTCCAGAAAATCTTCGGATTCCTCCTGGATTTCTTCTTCTACCAACGGCAACTTCTCAGCTGCCGGTCGCACGTCTAGCTTACCAGTCACTACATCTGCCACAAGTCGTGTTTTATACTCTCTTAGCAAACCCACTTCACGATCGACGCTTTTAATAGCTTTGTCAAACGGCTTAACTTTCTTATGAACGTATTCAACAATTTTTTCCTGTTCTTTTTTATCGGCAGGAAACGCCAGGTGGAAAGAAGATAAACGCGACTCCGCTATCGCTGGATATGCAATGCCGATGGAATTCGCTGTAACCCGATCAATAAAGGCTGGAGACTGTATCCCGAGCGTTAAAAATTCAGGCATCACACCTTCTCGGGGACTAAGAACGGCAAACCCAGTCGATGCTATTAAATTCTCATCATGGGAGCTAATAAAATAAACCGCTTTCAAATATGTCCTTACTGTTGAGATAATAGTATCTCCAAAACGAAGCATGCGCCGCGCTCGAGATGGGGCGTTTTTAAATTTCATCTGTTCTGGCTCATGAACCAATCGTCCGGTTCCGACGCACCCTATGTCGAAATATCGAAATTCATATTCAGGATCAGTCCCTATCCCAAGCGTTTTTTCATTTATTCTGGCCCAATGTTTTAATGGTTTGACTTGCCAATGCTTAGGAATATCGCCAAGCCACGGAATGTTGGATGGTTTAAGAGGAACGGATGGATCGAGACCGCGAGTAACGGCGCGGTGAATGATAGTCTGCTTCTGCTCATTGAGCAGTGTCAGGAGTCTCTTTTTTGTTTGAATTGCTCGATTTATTTTTTGATTAACTGTAAAGAGAAAACGACCGATCTTTTCCTGTTCTTCTTTTGGCGGGAGAGGCATATAAGCGCGGCTTAAGCGGACGTAATCAATATTCTGTCCTTCGCGAATGCCCGTCACAAACAGAGTAAGAGCGTTAATAAAATTTTGAGATTTGAAAAAATTAGCAAAAAAAGATCTATCAACCACTTCCTTGGGAGCCAAAATCGTATAAGCAGGGCTGATGATGCCTCGATTGTGGGCGATTTCAATCCCACCTTGGAAGGAACGAAGACTGATAACAAAATCTCCAACCTCAACCAATTTCAACAAATGAAAATCCTTTTGAGCCGTAACTGTTCGTTCCCCGTAATCTTCCTTACGAACAACGCCTTTCGTTTGGGTTGCCGCAAGCAACGGTTCGTTTGGGAATCCCTTTTGGACTCGCTCATGAAATAAGAACTTCATTCGCCGCTGAGACCAATGTGAAGGCATTCTATCGACCCAAGGCAGCTCAGTCTCCTTGTAATCGGGATAAGGACGAAGACCCTCGATCACCTAAAGGCTCCCGAAGTATTTTTTAATCTTTTGCGCCACTCCGGCATTCCAAAGGCAAACGCTTAAATAAGCAACCCCTTTGTTTTCAATGGGTTGCGTTGTTTTGTCTGTTTTTATCATGAGTGCTCTTTAAATAAGATTTCAGGCCCAAATCGGTAAATAACGGGCGTATTTACGCGACCCCCCGACTTTTTCATCGGGTTTGATGGCTCTGGTTTCGATGGCGGCGGCAATGATCTGCGAAATGATAGCGCTCTTGCTTTCCGGCTGGCGAAACCGCTCGCGAAGAGACTGGTTGGTCATGCGCTCGGCCATAACCCATTTCAGGCAACAGTGCTGGTAGCAGGCACGGACGCGATCGTCGCGATCCATGGCCTCAAAACCCCGTGGTCCGAAGATGATAACGACCGTGCGGCGATGACTGGCCCGGAAATCCGGCGCGGGAAGCTGGTAAACCTCGGCTGCCTGAACGACTTTATCGATACCGCTGCTCTTCTCCTCGCAAATGCGCATCCGGCGCATGAGATCGGCGAGCCGCTCGTTGCGGGACTGGTAACCGTCGATGAAACGGTCCACGGGCACGATCGGTTCGCCGGGGTTCGAGATTTCGACACGATCAGAGTAAATTTCCACCATCATGGATGCACCACCGATCAAAAAATCCTGGTGGACAAGCGCATTGGCAACGAGTTCGCGAATAGCGATTTCCGGGACAAGCTTTACCTCTTTGCGCAAGGCATCCTGGATGACTTCATTTTGAGGAAGCTGTCCCATGATGAATCGCACGAGTCCCTGAAAACCGACAGCGTAGCCTTTCGTACCGGGCTGGTCCAGCCTGGTCTCCATTTTGGATGTGCCGGTATAAACAACCACGCGGGGCGCTTTGCGGGAAATGTCCGCAAAATCCTGAAGATGCTTGGCCAGTAGCAGCGCACCTATACGGCGAATGGCATAACTGCCGTCAACCAAGTCTACAAGGCGTTCTTGCCGGAGGCGGTCCAGCACGCCGGTCTGCTCCTCGGGATAGGGCAATTTGAGCAACTCGAAAAAACCCTGAGTGTCCAACCGTTCAACTACTTGTGCGGCATCCAGACCCGTGAGCGAGTGTCCTTCCAGCCAGTCCGGCTCGCCTTCGGCAAAAATTCTGCGCAACTGATCCTCACTCATGGGCTGGAGTTCCCGTCCGGCGCGCATAAAATAAGTGCCATCCAGGTGATAGGCCGTGCCCAAAGGCCGGGAGGGGATATGAAATACCACAACGCGCCCGGCCGGGTGGGCAACGGCTTCGACATCCACGCGAAAGCCAAGAGTTTGAAAGAGTTTCTCTGCCATGCCAACGGGATCGTTGACGGCTGCCGTTCCAACGACGGCATGCGGCGGCTTGTCCGCTATACCAAACAGCATTTGCCCCCC
>ENA-UPXM01005882-UPXM01005882.1-activated-sludge-metagenome-genome-assembly--contig:-NODE-5882-length-11676-cov-4.420532_pt1 | contig 11676 bp, 9 predicted proteins | sample MGYA00238178_ERZ772708 | MGnify/ENA primary metagenome ERZ772708 (study PRJEB29002, sample SAMN05720212) | activated sludge metagenome | isolation source: anaerobic digester from wastewater... | reverse complement strand
GGCCATCGCACGCGGCGAAACCGTCGACTACGAAAACCCCAGCAAGAAGGCCTAGGCCGAAACCGTCGCCCTGGGCCCCGCGCCCGAGGCGAGGCGTGTGACCGGCTCCTGTGCCCTACGGGACACCTTTTCGAGCCAACCTGCGTCGGTTTGCCCAGGACGTGCGAAAACCCTGTCCCACAGGGCACAGGTCCGCAGATCCTGCCGTCGGCCATCGCACGCGGCGAAACCGTCGACTACGAAAACCCCAGCAAGAAGGCCTAGACCGAAACGGTCGGCCTCGGGCTCGCGGCCCGAGGGTACGCGTGTGACCGGCTCCTGTACCCTACGGGACACCTTTTTGGGCCAACCTGCGTCGGTTTGCCCAGGACGTGCGAAAACCCTGTCCCACGGGGCACAGGTCCGCGGATTCTGTCGCCGGCGCCCGCGCCGCGCAGAATCCTCCCCGCCTTACACGCACCTGACACGTCGGCCATCCGGGGTCGACGGGTGGGGCGAGGCGGACCGCGCCTCATGTGGCGGGGAGCCGAGGCCCCACCCGGTCGTCCCGCTGTTTGGAAGCGTCTGCAGGCCTAGCCACGGAATCGCCCCTGCAGCAAGGCCCCGTGCAGGTGGCAATCCACGAAAACCGGGTTGAACTGGGCTTCGTACAGCCATATGCAAAACCCTACGCCCCGAGCAAGCGTGGAAGTCTTCGCGCCTTGGCCGGGCGGAACAAGGCCGCAAGATGAGGCGGGTCCGGGTACAAGCAAGCTCCAGATAATACCTATATCTGGAGCTTGCTTTTCACAGCTTTCATAATTCACCTAGTGAGGGCAAGCCTGCCCGACAGTCGCTACACGCGCTCGAGGTACTGATGGGTACGCGTGTCGACTCTGATCTTCTCGCCTTCCTGCACGAAGAGGGGCACTTGCACGATTGCGCCGGTCTCGAGCTTGGCGGGTTTGGTGCCGCCGGAGGCGGTGTCGCCGCGCAGCCCGGGGTCTGTTTCCACAATCAGCAGTTCGACGAAGTTGGGCAGCTCGACGCCGATGGGGGCGCCCGCATAGAACTGTACCCCGATGATCATGTTCTCCTTGAGGTACTTAAGGGCGTCGCCCAGAAGGTCAGTGGAGAGAGAGACCTGCTCGTACGATGTCTGGTCCATGAACATGTACTCGCCGCCCGATTCGTACAGGTACTGCATTTCTCTGTATTCGATCTGGGCCTTGGGGAGTTTCTCGCCCGCCCTGAACGTTGTTTCGTTAACGTTCCCCGTCATAACGTTCTTCAGCCTCGCCCTGACGAATGCAGCGCCCTTGCCCGGCTTGACGTGCTGGAAGTCGACGACCATCCATACGCCGCCTTCCCATTCGATGGTCTGCCCAGTCCTGAAGTCGTTGGTAGAAATCATACAGAGCCCTCCTGGTCTACAGTTGAATGAGGTATTTGGGTGAACGAGTCAGGACTTTGGCCTCGCCATCAGTTATCACGACAAGATCCTCGATCCGGACGCCGCCCCACCCGGGCACGTACACGCCCGGTTCGACAGAGAGCACCATTCCCGGCCGTATCACGCTGGAATCAGCCGGCGAGAACCTGGGGCTCTCGTGTATCTCCAATCCCACTGCATGCCCCAACCCATGGCCGAAGTGATCGCCATGCCCCGCCTCTTCTATTATTGCCCGCGATGCTCTGTCGACCTCAACCCCGGTCGAACCTGCTCGCGCCGCTTCGATGCCCGCAATTTGCGCCCTAAGCACCAGGTCGTAGATGCTCCTCTGCTCGTCGCTGGGTGGGCCAACTACGACTGTTCGGGTCATGTCGGAAGTGTAGCGCTGGTAGAACCCACCGAAGTCCAGAGTCACCAGGTCACCGCATTCGATCACTTTGTCGGACGCCACGCCGTGAGGCATGGCGCCGCGCACGCCGGATGCGACGATGAAGTCAAAACTGGGCCGCATATCCCGCTTGATCATGAAAGCCAGTAGCTCGTTAGCTATCTCGGACTCGGTGACGCCCGGCTTTATCAGGCCCAGGATGTGATCGAAGGCATCGTCGGTGATACTGACGGCCTTCGCAATCAGTTCGATCTCATGTTCGGCCTTGATCTGCCTGAGCGATTCCACAAGCCCTTTGACAGGCATCATGGCCACGCCTTCCAGAGCCTTAGCGAACGTGTCGTATTCGGAGAATGTGATCCGGTCCGACTCGAATCCCAGCTTGGTTACTCCCATCTCCCGGACCACATCGCGCAAGGTGTCGGTCATGGGGTTTTTGTGCATGTACACACGGTACTCGGGAGCCTGTGCCTTTGCCTGCTCCACGTACCTGAAGTCGGTTATCAGCGCCGCACTGTTGGCGCTGATGACCAGGGTTGCGGCCGACCCGGAAAAACCGCTCATGTAGTAGCGGTTCTCGGGCCCGGTGATGATCAGTCCATCGATGCCGTTATCGGCAAAGAGCTCACGTAGCCTCCCGAGTTTCGTATCCACTCGCTCATTCCTCCCCGAGATCACTCTACCACAATCCTCTAGCGCCGGGCAAGAACTGGGAAGCGCCGAACAGCAAGGAGAACGGTCGCCTTTCCGTGCAGACCGTCCTCCGAATGTGTGCATGGCCCGCTCTGGGCTTCGGTTTGCTCCACACGCCTCGAACGACCGACTCAGTTGGCCGGGTTGTTCTTGCTCGGCGCGTCCTCCAGCTTGACCGGGAATCTGTCCCCGCTTGTCGCCGGGCCGATCACCGGGCGCTGACCCGGGTTCACCTGCCAGGCGGTGATCATCACTACAATCTCGGTGTTCTCAGTGGTCGTGCTGCGCTTCTTGAAAAGCTCCCCAAGAAGCGGGATCTCGCCCAGTATCGGCACCTTGGCTAAGCTCTCTATCTCATCGCGGTGCAGCATGCCGCCTATTACGGCCGTGTTTCCACTCTTGAGCGAGACTATGGTTTCGAGCTCCCTCGTCCTGATCTGCGGGTAGTTCTGGGGAGTCCAGCCCACAATCGAGCTTATCACCGGCTTCACCGTGGCTGTGATCGTCCCGTCCTCGCTAACGGTCGGGGTGATCGCGAGCTCAATCCCTGCATTGATGAAGTCCAGCTTGGCGACGGCAACTCCGTCCTGAACCTCCTGTATCATGACGGGGATCCTGTCGCCTATCAGTATCTTGCCGGTCTTGCCGCTGACCGTGAAGGTGTGCTGTCGGCTGATTAGCGACGCCTTGCCCTGCTCCTCCAAGGCGGTCAGGTTAGTCAGGAAGTCCAGGCTCACACTGACCCACTGGCCGTAGGCGTTCGGGGTGAAGGTCAAGCCGTTGAACGACCAGTCCAGCCCGAGCCTTCGGCCCGCGTCGCCTGACAGCTCCTCCAGCCTCGCCTCTATCAGCACCTGCGGAAGCTCCCTGTCGAGCGCTTCGATGAGACCGAGCGCCCTGGCATGCTGCGACTCCGCGGCCTCGACTACCAGTGAAGACGTACGCTCGTCCGCCTTCACTGCGCCTTTCACCAGCCCTTCGAGGGCCGCTGCCACGTCGCCGGCCACCGCATGATTGAGCCTGTACACCCGAGTCGCCACGGGATCCGGATCAGGCGCCGGTTGCGCATCCGCCTGCACGCTGGGCGCTGCAGGTATGTCCAGAGCTCGCACCAGTTCATCCAGGGCAACCAAAGTAGACGCGGGCGCCATCACAATCAGCGACTTGGTTCTGTCGTCCGGCTGCATCTTGGCCGTGGGCGCTACCATGCCCAGAAGCGTCTTCATGTCGGACGCCGCCGCATGCGTCAAGCGGAATACCTTCATTACCTCAGGCGGCGGGGCCGCGGGGGTCGGCTCCGGCTTGGGCTCAGGCGCAGACTCAACCGGAATGTCTAGCCCTCGCACTAACTCAGCCACCCTCTGCTGCACGCTTGGAGCCGCACGTACCAGCAGAGTGTTGGTCCTGGAATCCACCTGAACATCGGAGGCCGGCGCCAGCAGACTCACAGCCGACCGTAGCGATTCCGCAGGAGCGTTGGCCAACCGGTAACGCGCCACCTCCGCTTGAGGTTGCGGGATCGGCGCCGCCGCTTCGCTCGGCGCCGGCTTGATCTCCACGTCGAGCCTCTCTATGACCTCAGCGGCCCGCGCCATGCGCGAGCGCGATGCGTTTATGATGAGCGAGTTGGTGCGCTCGTCCACGGTCATGCTGACAACCGGCACCACAGGCGCCAGCGCCTCCCGTACCCGTGACGCAGGCGCATGCGCTAGCTGGAACACCTGCAACACCTCGGGATCGGCGGGCGCTGTCGGCGCCGCGATCTCGTCGGCCGACGGCGGAACCTCCACATCCAGCTGGGCTATGATCCGCCTGGCCTGCTCGCGCTGGGCCGCGGTGCCCACTATGACGATGGAGGCGGTCCGCTCGTCCACGCTCATCTTGGACTCAGGCAGTGTGGGCGCAAGCGCCTGGCGCACTGCCGCGGGCGCCGCATAGTCCAGCCGAACTATCTCTGCCGTTTCCGGTTCAGGTTTCGGAGCAGTATCCGCGGGCGCCGCAGCGACAGCAGGCGGCTCGATTCCGATATCGAGCGCGGCGACCAGGTCGTCCACCTTTGCCTGCATCTCGCCGGGCGCCACAACAATCAGGGAGTTGGTGCGGCCATCCGCCGTCAGGCGTACGCCGGGAACTGCAGACGCAATAGCCTCCCGGACCTGGGCCGCCTCGGCATGCTTCAGCCTGATCACGCGCATCACATCGGCAGGCGGCTCCGGCTCGGGCCTCGGCTGCTGCACAGGCGCCGCCGCCCGCGCCTCCGCCTGGCTCACCTCTGCATGCTCCGCCGCCGCCGTATCCAGCAATTCCACGATCTCGGAGGCCATGGCTATGTCGTCAGGCAACCCCAGCACTATCGCTGTCCGGGTACGCATATCCACATGCACCGCGTCCCGTGGCAACACCAAGGCCAGAGCCTCCCGCACGGCAGCCGGGTCGGCCTGCTTGAGGCGGAACGCATGAACTGTCTTCACAAGAGCTGGCGCCTGGGCCGCCGGCTCCGCCACAGGCTCAGCCGCAGAGGACTGCTGGGCCGTCACAGGCGGGTCCACCCTCACGTCCAGCGCCGCGACTAGCTGATCCACCCTGGCCTGCAGCTCATCCGGGCCCACAACGATCAGGGAATTCGTGCGGCTATCCGCAGTCAGGCCCACGCCGGGAACTGCGGACGCGACCACCTCGCGCGTCTCGGAAGCCTTCGCATGCTCCAGCCTCACCACGCGCATAACGTTCGCGGGCAACTCTTGCTTCTGCTCAGGTTCATCCTCAGGTTCCGACTCCGCCTCGTCCTGGGCCTCGGTTGCGCCGGCAGCCGCAGTCGGCCCGCCAGGAGCCGGCGCCACAGCCGTGTCGAGCAATGCCACTATTTCACCCGCCTTGGCGATCTCGTTGGGCAACCCCAGCACCAGGGCTGTGCGCGTATGCGTGTCAACATGAACCGCATCGCGAGGCATCACCAGAGCCAGCGCGTCCCGCACGGCGATCGGGTCTGCCTGAGCCAGACGGAACGCATGGATAGCCCTGACCGGAGCGGGCTCCGCCGGCTTCGTCGCCCCAGCCTTCGCGACTTCCGGCACATCAAGCATGGCGATGATCTCCGACGCAAGCACGTGCTGCGCCGCCGTTCCCCGCACGATAACCTTGGAAGTCCTCGAGTCCACGATGATATTCTCGCTTGGCAACACGGCGCGAAGCGCGTCCCGCACAACCTGAACATCTGCATACTCCAAAACCGTGGCCTTCAGAGTATCAGGTTCGGGCGCCTTGCGCGGTGCATCCACCAGAGGGGCAGGGCTTGCAGCAGGAGCGGGTGTGGGCGCGTCCAAGAGCGCAATCATCTCCCGGGCCCGCGCCGTCTCCTCAGGTGTGCCGAACACCAGAAGCGAGCGGGTGCGCGCGTCCGAATGCACGGCTCCCGCGGAAACGACCAGAGTCAGCGCCCGCTGCACCTCATTGGGATCCGCGTGAACAAGACTGTACGACGTGAGCGACCGCGGCTCGGGCTTGGGCGCCTCAGGAGACTTGGGGGTCTCCGGCTCCGCCACAGACACATCTAGAAGAGAGGCGATCTCTTCCACGCGCAACATCTCGGACTGCCCGGCGCGCACGACAAGTGAATTAGTGCGAGAGTCCGTGCCGATCCTCACGCCCTCTACCACCACGCGCAGGGCCTCGGCAACTTTCTCGGCAGGCGACCACGCTAGCTTGATAACCTTGACCGCGTCGGCCTCCGCCGGCGCCTTCGGTTCTGTCGCCTCAGCTTTCGCAGGCGCGGACCCGAGAGGCACTGCAGCCGGCGCCACGTCCACCTGGGCTATGATCTCATGGGCCCTGCCCAGCGCTACCTCGTCCGCCAGCATCACTATCGCGTTGATCTCGGAATCGGCCTGAATCTTGCCGCTCGGCACCACAAGGCTCAGAAGGCCCGCCACGGATCTGGCCGATGCGTATCTGAGCTTCACAATATCGAGGGACTCGACCGGAGCCGGAATCGGCGCGGGAAGTTCCGGCGCAGGCGGCTCCGCTTTCGCATCCTCGACTTTGGCCGGTATGTCGGCCTCCGGAGGCGCGACCGCCACATCAAGCATGGAGATGACCTGCTTCACCTGCTCCAGGCCGGCCACGGGGCCCCGGGCAATCACCGAGTTGGTTCTTGCATCAGCCTGTAGCTTGGTGTTATCGGCCACAAGCTCCAGCGCTGGCATCACATCATCCACCCTGGCATGAGTGAGCGAGAACCGCTCGACCCGAACAGGGTCGAAGGCGCTGGGCTTTCCGGGCGGAGTTACGATCAAGCTCGAACCCACCACGCGGTACTCCACGCCCGTAGTGTAGGCAACTAGCTTCAGGGCCTCTTCCACAGTCAGGTCGTGGAGACGAATAGTGAGCGTGCCCGAAACAGCCGGGTCGAGCACTATGTTCATATCGCCCAGCTCGGCCAGGGCCCTGAACACATCTGCGATGCCCGCGCCGACAAGATCCAGATCTACCCTGGGCGATGCCGCCGCCACAGGCCGGCCCGCGAGCGCCAGGCAGACCACCGCCATAATGCAGATGAAAGCGCCCAAGCGTCTAGCCTTTCTCATTGTTGCTCACCCCCCAGGGAGTAGTGAATGTCTTGGCCGAAGAATGATATCACAAGGGACTTGTCATCTATTGACCTCACTACAGCGCCGTCGAATGGAGATTCACCCACCCGGGCGAGCTGTGTCTGCCCCGCAACACGCAAGATAGCGATTGCCCGTCCCCCCGATCTCAATACTCCTGTGAGCGCGACCTGCGGCGGACTGGGCGGCTCGGGTTCGGGTTCGGGAGGCGCAGCCGCGACATCAGGCTCGATAGGCGTAACCGCCGGTCCCAGTTCCACTAGGGGTTTGAAAGGGTCCCACCGACCGCTGTCGTTGGGCCCGAGCGAGGGCCCCTGAGCCACCAACCCCGCCACATCGCTCCGGGCAAGCAGGTCGGAAAACCTCTGAGCGAAACGACCGCCCTGGGCCACGATGGGCGGTGCATCAGGGTCCAGATCCCCTCGACCGTGACGCGCCATGAAGAGGAAGTACCCAGCCGCAATCCCGATCAGCACCACCAGAGCCAAGACCGGCATCCATGCGTGTCGTCGCCGCCTAGCCTGCTCTTGTTCCTCCCCAGGGCTCGCGGCGCCGTGAGAGCCTGGCGTTAGGTTGATCCTAACGACCCTGGGCCGGCTTCGCTTGAGGCTTATCAACCTGCCCACCCCCCTTCGCCAGAGCATACGTCGTAGCCTGCACCGTGGCGGAGATCAGGCTTTCCCTGGGCAAGACAGACTCTGCCAAAGCCGCGTCCGGGCGCAACGCCCCGCCTTCGAAGGTGAAGCCGTGCACGTTGATGATCCTGGGCAGCTTTCCGAGGCCCTCCACAAAGCCGAGCACGTCTTCGTACTTGCCCGTCAGAGCCACCGTCAGCGGAACCTCCAGGTATCGCCCTCGCAGCTTGCCGTCGATGAGCGTGGCCTCCACAACAGTGACGCGGTTGGCCCGCGCCACCGACTCCATGTCACGAACGATCCAGTTGAGCTGGTCCTCCGCCGGGATCAGGCGCATCAGCGCCTCGAGCCCTGCGACGGCCGCTTCGAGCTCGCCTTCGGCCTCGGGCGCTTTGCGCATCTTCACAAGACTCATGGCGAGTTCGGAGTTGGCCATGTCGAGGTCGGCCTTGAGCCGTTCATGCCTGCGCTGTTGGGGTGAGTAGACGTACAGATAAAGGCCTGCCGCGGCTAGTACGACGATAAGCACGCCCAAAAGCCGCATCTGCCGGCTGGTGTGATCAAACGCGGACATCCCGGCTCACCTCCCCGCCCCGACCGCGTCAAGGGCACAGCCGATGTTGAACGTATACACCTGACTCTCGCCCCTGGATCCAAGCGTGACTGAACTCAGCTTGACATCGGCAAACACAGGCGAACGCTCTAGTTGCAGCGAAAGACGGGCCGCCGACTCCATTGAGAATGTCGCCCCGCCAAGGCTTATCGACCCCTTCGGGTCGGCTGCGAACGATTCCAGCCACACGTCCTGCGGCACTACAGAGCGCAACTCGCGCAACACCGGCGCCGGCGCCCGGTTTTCGGCCTGGATGGACCGGATTTCGTCAGCGAGCGCGCGGATATCCTTGGTGCGCGCCTGCACCTGGTTGAGTATGTCCAGGTCCTGCTGCATCACCGCAATCTGCGCCCTTACCTGTGCAAGCTCCTTTTCCATCTGGCGTATTGTAAAGAGCTGGCTCAGATAGACCGTGAGCGCAGCGACGACCGCGACCTCCACGACAATGATGAAGAAAAGCCGCTTCGGACTGACCGGCGCCTTCCTGGCTTCACGCTCCGGCAGCAGGTTGATCCTGGGCATTAATCAACCACCTCCCGAAGAGCCAGGCCGATGCCCACGGCGAGCATGGGCCCCAGCTTCGCGAGGTCAAGCTTGGCCGCGACCTTGGGGCTGATCGAGATATTCCGCAGAGGGTCGCACATCGTGGTAGGTAGCCCCAGTTCGCCCTGGAGATACTGATCAAGCCCATCGAGAACCGACCCGCCTCCGGCCAGAACCACCCGGCTCACCGCGGCATCGTCTCTTCTCCCCTGAAGCTGCAGATCGTGGTAATCCAGCGACCTGCGCACCTCAGTGCCGATCTCGCGGGCAGTACCCAGCACCGCCTCGGCAATCGCGCGGCTGCGGGCGTCCAACATGCCCAGCTGCGATTGGTCTTGATAGACCCGCGCTTGATCAATCTTGATCTGCTCGGCCTCTTCAAACCCCACTCCGAGCCCATCGGCGATCGCCCTGGTAAAGCTGTAGCCCCCCACCGGCACGATCCGGGTAAACCTGAGGATCTCGCCCTCGGCGATCACTATATCCGTGGTGCCTGCGCCTATATCGACGTAGGCCACGATTCCATTGCCCGCGGTAGGCGGGCGCACGGCTCCGGGCGGCTCATACCGGAGCGCCCGAAGGACCGTGAACGGCTGGACATCCACGGCAACAACCCTGAGGCCAGCCAGTTCTATCGCAGCCAGATGCGAATCCACGATACTGCGCTGTGCCGCTACAAGCATCACTTCCATGCTCGCGACCTCAGGATCCGCGACGCCGTGGATGAGCTCAAAGTCAACAACCGCCTCTTCCATGGGGAAAGGTATGTACTTCTGTCCTTCCCACTTCAGAGCCTCGCGCAACTCCTCTTCAGGCATCTTCGGAAACTGCACGTGCCTCACGACCACTCCCTGGCCGGCGATGGCCGCCACCACTTCGCCCGGCCTGAAGTGACCAAGAGCCAGACCCTTCTTGATCACGGCCGCCACCTGTTCGGGCTGTACCACCTTACCGTCGCGAATGGCGTCCACGGGGGTGAGCTCGACTGCCGCGCGTGTAAGCTCGATAGACGCGCCCTTCGCGGTCAGTTCCACAAGCTTGACCCGGCTTGTGCCGATATCAAGCCCGACCATGCTCTTAGCGCGCCTTCCGAAAAGACCGATCGGCATCGATTCATTCCCCCCAAGACAGAAGACTACAGAACACCACATTAGCTATTCGACTGTAATAGATAAACTCCTACTGCAAAAAGATGAAAGACAGGATAGACGGGGCGAAAAACGCGGAAATCAGCCCTCCGACAGCGAGAAACGGGCCAAAGGGCATCGGGTCTCTCCTCTTCTGCTTGCCCAAAGCAATACGCGCAATCCCCACAACCGAGCCCAGGAGCGCCCCGACAAACAGCGCCAATAGACCCGCATCCCACCCCAGAAACGCCCCCATCATGCCCATGAGCTTGATGTCGCCCCCGCCCATGCCGCCCCGACTGGCCCAGGCGAGCAAGTAAACCACACCGCCGCACACCAGGAGGCCAACGATGGACCGCAGGAAGGAGATGCCAGGGATGAATAAAGACAGGATGAGGCCCATGGCCATTCCGGGATACGTGACCATGTCAGGGATGAGACATGTGTTGATGTCCGTGCCCGTGATGATCATGAGGAGCGAAACAAAGATCAGATACTTGAGACTAACAAGACTAATCCCGTAAACCCCCACGACGGCAGCAAAAAGCAGACCGGTCGCCAGTTCCACGATCGGGTATTGAATGGATATGGGCTCCCTGCAGTATCTGCACCTGCCGCCCAACCACAGGTAGCTTACGACCGGCGCCAGATCGCGCGGCGCGAGTCGCCTCCCACAGTGTGGGCAAGACGACCGCGGCCACGCAATCGAGCGACGCTCAGGAAGACGGCAGATGCAGACATTGAGGAAGCTGCCGATGCAAAGGCCCAAAACAGCCGCTAGCAAGATCAGCATAAACAGCAATCGAACACAGCTCACTCAGTGCTTATCGCACACCCACTTATGCGTGGCCGCATCAATCGAGTAGGCGCCGCCCGTTGGGCACCGGATATCCGCAGTGTTGTCCAGGTATGGCGCCAATTCGCCGACTGCGGAGGGGTAGGCCGCCTTATCGCCATAGTATACCCCGGTAGCTGAGTCCAGAGTTCGCCGGTTGGCCCCACACACTACTGCGCCGGACTGGGCGGTTATACTTCTGTAGGCAGGCAGTCCGAGCGCCGCAATCAGGCCAATGAGGGCCATGACCACGAGCAGTTCCACAATTGTGAATCCGCGCTCATCCCCAGGCCGCCGGCACACGGGTGACCACTCCTCCGTGCAGCGGCAGATGCAGATATGAGGGAAGCTGCCGATGAAAGCACCGGCAGCAAACGCGAACGCCACGTAGCCCAATGCAGGGCGCACTCCCCGTAGACTCATGCCCAAGATCGCGTGCTGACACGTCCGGCGGTTAGAGATCTATTGTTCGAACTCAATGCTAGTGCTTATGCTTAGTACTGACGCATGTTACGGCGCCAGTAGTCGCGTTGTACGTATACGCCGTGGCCGAGTCCGCCGGACAATTGATCAAATCCGTGATGTTGTCTATGTACGTTGCCAAGTTCGCAGCCGTAAGCCCGTCAGGGTATTTGCCCTCGTCGGCATAGTACATCCCGACAGCAGTCTTGACCGTCTTAATCTGGGCGTCACAGGCTGCCTTCTTAGCCCTATCGGTGTAGCCCTTGTACGCCGGCACGCCTACTGCCGCCAGCACGCCAATGATCACGATAACGATCATCAGCTCCATGAGTGTGAAACCCTTT
>ENA-UPXM01005880-UPXM01005880.1-activated-sludge-metagenome-genome-assembly--contig:-NODE-5880-length-11677-cov-4.809241_pt1 | contig 11677 bp, 10 predicted proteins | sample MGYA00238178_ERZ772708 | MGnify/ENA primary metagenome ERZ772708 (study PRJEB29002, sample SAMN05720212) | activated sludge metagenome | isolation source: anaerobic digester from wastewater... | reverse complement strand
GATTGAAGGAATCCCCATTCAATCAGCCTGCTTTATTTATGATCCGGCGCTAATTAAAGCCCGTGTTCAGACAAGTATCTTTCAGCCTCAATAGCAGCTTTACAGCCACTTCCGGCAGCCGTGATGGCCTGACGATAATGCGAATCGGCTACGTCACCGGCAGCAAACACACCCGGTACTTTGGTTCGGGGTGAATCACCTTCCGTTAAGATATAACCCACTTCATCCGTTTCCACATAAGGTTTGAAAATATCGGAATTCGGTTTATGACCAATAGCCAAGAAGAAACCGTCAATCGCAATATCGTAACGTTCTTCGTCGGCCTCTCCCATCCTTTTAACCAAATGAGCCCCTTCAACGCCTTTCTCTCCAAACAATCCAAGCGTGTTATGCTCAAAAAGGACTTCAATTTTCTCGTGATTCATCACGCGATCTTGCATAATCTTTGAAGCACGCAAGAAAGGCTTGCGAACAATGAGGTAAACCTTAGACGCCAATCCGGCCAGGTAGATAGCCTCTTCACAGGCAGTATCACCACCTCCTACTACAGCAACCACCTTTTTGCGATAGAAGAACCCGTCGCAAGTAGCACAAGCACTAACGCCCATACCGGCATATTTCTTTTCATCTTCCAGTCCCAAATACTTAGCCGTAGCTCCTGTTGATATAATAACAGTCTGAGCCTCAATCACCTTTTCATCATCGATGGTTATTTTATAAGGTGCAGCGCTCAAATCAGCCGCGGTAGCCATACCAAACCGAACGTCCGCTCCGAATCGTTCAGCCTGTTTGCGAAGATCCTCCATTAACTCAGGACCCGTAATACCTTCGGGATAACCGGGAAAGTTCTCGACTTCAGTCGTAGTTGTTAACTGTCCGCCCGGTTGAATACCTTCGTAAAGCACAGGTGAAAGATTGGCTCTTCCGGCATAGATAGCTGCCGTGTAACCAGCAGGGCCCGACCCAATGATCAGACATCTTACTTTTTCTGTTTCCATATACTTAATCTTATTTTATCTTAAATCAATTAGTTCCACGTTAGGGTGCTGTTTTCTATTAAATACAAAAAAAGAATCAGCATACCGCTGTCCCGGCTGATAATCAGTAATGACTATTTCGCTGCGAGAACCATCCCGCTGCTGTGCCAATATGTACAACGGTTGATATGAATCCCTGGCCACATAAATAACCAAGCTACTTAAACTCTGTTTCTTGCTGCTTGCCGAAAGCTTCACCTCATAAACAGCCTTACCCCGAAAACTCTTCACCGAACCCAGCTTGTGCGAGAATCCTTTTTTATACATATATAATAAAGTATACGGATTCATGGATTGCAGTTCCTGTTCGGTAGGGTTACTGATATTAACCTCCTCACTGCCCGACAGATAACTCCACTGCGTTTTCCCATCAAACCAAGTAGTCATTTCCGCAGTTTGAAGCACAAACTTATTACCCTTTAGTTGAATGGTACCGCGAGTATCTCCGGCAGGCCGTCCTTTCGCAAAAGCTTTTATGGTAAATCCAGCTTTGATGCCACCCGCATTTTGAAAGGCAGCAGCCGTTTTGTCGAGCACCTCAATAGAACTTCCCTGAGCAGCTAGTAAGCTAAAACCACCAGCAACACATAATAACAGCGTAAAAATATATTTTTTCATTGTTCTAATAACGACTTATTACATCAAATTGTTCAAACGCATTTCCAAATCATTTTCATCCAGACACATTACCTGACGCGCCTTACTTCCCTCGCTGGGACCCACAATTCCCGCTTTTTCAAGTTGATCCATGATACGTCCCGCACGGTTATAACCAATGGCAAACTTACGTTGAATAAGCGACGTAGATCCTTGTTGGTGAATGACAATAAGACGTGCCGCATCGGAAAATAAAGGATCGAGTCGTCCCATATCCACATCGCCCAAATCACTTGAAGCATCTTCATTCACATATTCGGGCAAGAAGAAAGCCGTGGGGTATCCTTGTTGTCGGGCAATGTATTTGGTTATATCCTCCACCTCGGGCGTATCAACAAAGGCACACTGCACACGAATGGGGTCTGCACCCTGAAGGAACAGCATATCACCCCGACCAATAAGCTGATTGGCACCCGGGCGGTCGAGAATGGTACGTGAATCCATCATAGAAGACACACGGAAAGCCACTCGTGCCGGGAAGTTAGCCTTAATGGTACCGGTAATGATATTTGTCGTTGGGCGTTGCGTAGCAATAACCATGTGAATACCAATGGCACGAGCCAGCTGAGCAATACGCGCAATAGGCAACTCCACCTCCTTACCGGCAGTCATGATCAAGTCGCCAAACTCATCGATGATCACCACAATGTAAGGCATGAACTTATGTCCCTTTTCGGGATTCAGCTTGCGGTTGATAAATTTCTCGTTGTACTCCTTAATGTTACGCACATGCGCCTTTTTCAGCAAATCATAGCGGCTGTCCATCTCCACACAAATGGAGTTCAACGTTTGCACCACCTTGGTTACATCGGTAATGATGGCCTCTTCCCCGTCGGGCAGTTTAGCCAGAAAATGATGCTCGATAACCGAATAAATGCTGAACTCAACTTTCTTGGGGTCAACCAATACAAACTTCAATTCAGACGGATGCTTCTTGTAAAGCAAGGAAGTAATGATGGCGTTGAGTCCAACCGACTTACCCTGTCCGGTAGCACCGGCAACCAACACGTGAGGCATTTTGCAAAGGTCGACCATGAACACCTCGTTGGTGATGGTTTTACCCAATGCAATGGGCAAATCGTATGACGACTCCTGAAATTTCTTACTACCAATGATAGACTGCATCGACACAATCTTAGGATTCGAGTTAGGCACCTCAATACCAATCGTTCCTTTACCCGGAATGGGAGCAATGATACGAATACCAAGAGCCGACAGACTGAGAGCGATATCATCTTCCAATCCGCGTATTTTAGAGATACGCACACCCTGTTCCGGTGTAATTTCATATAGCGTAACCGTGGGACCTACCGTTGCCTTGATGGAACTGATTTCAATACCAAAACTTCTCAACGTGTTGATAATACGATCTTTATTCGCCTTCTGTTCCTCCATGTTAATGGTCGGTTCATTATTATCGTATTTCTTCATCAGCTCCAACGTGGGATAGCGATAATTCTCCAAATCAAGTTGAGGATTATAAGGTTCCACCTCGGGACCCTGGTACGATTCATCGTCGTCGCCTACAGGTGTTGCAACCTCAAAAGCCGGACCTTCAGGAATCGGCGGACTAACCATTACATCATCAGCCGTTTTCGAGAAAGTCATATCCAACGCTTCTGCCGGAGCAGGCTCTTCAACCATGAAATTGTCATGAACAGGAGGAGCCACTTCCATCGCAGGCTGTTGAGCCGGAATATCTTGTTTGAAAGTCTTCTTCACCGAAAACTCAACCGTCTGCGGCTGAGGATTTGTAAATTCAGGCTGTTCAGCCTCTTCCTCCTCGTCCAACGCCTCCACCGATTCTTTCTCTTTGCGTTTGATAAAACCCAAAGAAAGAATTTTGCGCAACCAAATAATGGTACGAGCACTCAGGTAAATCAAGAAACAAATAGCAGTGACCAAAAGAATCATCCAAACACCGGGTACACCAACCTGAGAGATCAGCCAGATACTCACGTTGTAGCCATGCATGCCTCCGAAGTAGATAAAAGTATCTTTGTAATGCTCCATGAGCACAAAACCGAAAAATACAGAAAACCAAACCAACAGCAGCGTACAACCGATAAACCATTTCCACAGTCGGAAGTTACGTACGCGCATCAGTTTCAATCCCGTGACAGCCAAAAATACCAGAATAAAAAAAGAAGAAACCCCAAAACAGTCGTTTATAAGGTAGCTGGCCAACTGCGCTCCCCGTGAACCTGCATAGTTTTTCACGTGATTATTGACGGAAGCCAATTCCTGTGAATTGCCCGCATCAATAATACTTTGATCGGCAGCTCCCGTGAAAAAGAACGAAGAGAGAGCCAACAACAGATACACCGAAAAAATAACCAATACCAATCCGAGAACAAAATGAATGGTTTCATTCTTGAAAAACAGTATAACTTTATTGGTAGAAGCTTCATCAGTAACCACTTCCTTTTCTGATTTCTTTTTAGCCATGAATAGAATATCTTAAACAATAACATATTAATAATGCAAACTTAGACAAAAATCTGCAATTATTCGCTGCTTACCCTAAAATTAAGAATTTGTAGCCCGAAATGAGCACCCGCTCTCATAAAAAGTATGAAATAAAGTATCACCAAGTATCACCAACCTTGTAACAAACTGATAATCAGACAATTCTGGGTGACACTTGCCTAAAAAAAAGCCTCACCAAGTATCACCAAGTATCACCAACTTTTTTGGAATTTATTCATTACATGTACATCTGTATTTAAGTTCTATATATAAGCTTTTTAATAAGCATGCTTATGCGATTTATTTTGCAAGTTAGCAGATTTCGTCTCCACCCGGATGTACACAGTTTGTACACCCCCATGTACAGATTGCGTAGACCCGGGTGTACAAGCATCCTACACCCGGGTATACACAAAGATTGGCCACATTGTTTTACCGTCCATTAAACTAGCAGTAATAATAAAGAGTTATTCATTGTACCAAACACAACTTTTTCTTACCTTTGCAAATCAATTTCTTATTTATGAAAACAGAAAGCCAAGTTATATTCGATAGAAACGTCATAGAATTTGTTACAGTTGCTGCTGAATTCTGCGGTTTTTTAGAACGCGCCGAAGGAATGAAGCGCGATAAGTTCGTTGACACCAGTTTAAAAATACTCCCGCTACTATATCTGAAAGCGTCACTTCTGCCCGAGTGCGAAATGATGAGCGATGAATACCCTGAAAACTATGTTACAGAAGAGACTTACGAAATTCTTCGAATGAACATTGCCTCTGTCTTGACAGAGAAAGATGATTACCTGGAAGTGTTTCTGCCCGACATGGCTTACAGCGACACCCCCATCAAGAAGTGTATTTCCGAAGATCTGGCTGATATCTATCAGGACATTAAAGATTTTATTTTTATTTTCCAGCTCGGTTTGAACGAAACCATGAACGACTCATTGGTTATTTGCAAAGAAAACTTCGGCAATATCTGGGGACAAAAGCTTGTTAACACATTGCGCGCATTGCATGATGTGAAATACAACACCAGTCCTTTTGAAGACGAAGAAAAGAGCGAAGAGGAAGACGATCACGAACATTGCCATTGCGAAGACCCCGATTGCGATTGCGGGCACGAGCATCACCACCACGACCATGAATAAATTATGATTATAAAAAGAAACATATCCAAACAGACTATTTCAGAACTGCCCAAGGCTTTTTTCCCCGGTAGAATATTTGTTGTACAAACAGAAACGGAAGCGGAAAAAGCGGTGGAGTATCTTTCCTCACAAAAAGTGATTGGAATTGATAGTGAAACACGGCCGTCCTTTACCAAAGGGCAATCGCACAAAGTGGCTTTGCTGCAAATATCGTCAGATGATATATGTTTCTTATTCCGTTTAAATATGATAGGGCTGACTCCTTCTATCATACAATTACTGGAAAATCCCCACGTCATCAAAGTGGGACTTTCGTTGAAAGATGATTTCATGATGCTTCGAAAGAGAGCCTCATTCAAGCAACAAGCCTGCATTGAGTTGCAGGAGTATGTGAATCAGTTTGGCATACGCGACAAGAGTTTGCAAAAGATATACGGTATTTTGTTCGACGAAAAAATATCAAAATCACAGCGTCTCTCTAACTGGGAAGCCGATGTGCTTAGCGATGCCCAAAAACTGTATGCAGCAACCGATGCCTGGTCTTGTCTGCGCATATACAACCTGTTGCAAGAGCTGAAAGAGAACGGCGATTATGAGGTAGCACCGGAAGAAGAAGTGATTCAAAGTACATCATTCACAACAGAGTCTACAGAAAACAAGTAATTCTTAAACAAAAATATGTCTTATAAAAAAGTATATCTGAAAGCAGGTAAAGAGGAATCGTTAAAGAGATTTCATCCATGGATTTTCTCGGGAGCCATATCACACATTGACGGTGAGCCCGATGAAGGCGAAGTGGTAGAAATCTATACATCGAAGAACGAATTCATTGCTGAAGGACATTTTCAAATTGGCAGTATTGCCGTGCGCGTGCTCAGCTTCAAACAAGAAGAGGTCAATCTCGATTTCTGGAAGCAAAAACTTCAAATAGCTTACGATATGCGTAAGAGCATTGGTGTGGCAGCGCACCCAACGAACAATACCTATCGGTTGGTGCACGGTGAAGGCGACAACCTGCCCGGACTTATCATTGATGTGTATGCAGCCACCGCGGTTATGCAGGCACATTCGGCCGGTATGCACATGGACCGCATGGAGATAGCCCAAGCGCTAAGCGAGGTAATGGGCGAAAGCATCAAGAACATCTACTACAAATCAGAAACGACGCTTCCTTTCAAAGCCGATCTTTTTCCGGAAAACGGCTTCCTTAAAGGAGGTAGCAGTGATAATATAGCTCAGGAATACGGATTAAAATTCCACGTGGACTGGCTAAAAGGGCAAAAGACAGGTTTTTTTGTCGATCAACGTGAAAACCGGTCATTGCTTGAACGATATGCCAAAGATCGCAGCGTGCTCAACATGTTCTGCTACACGGGTGGTTTTTCGTTCTACGCCATGAGAGGCGGCGCCAAGCTGGTGCACTCGGTGGACAGCTCGGCCAAAGCGGTTGACCTCACCAACAAGAATGTGGAATTGAATTTCCCCAATGACAGCAGACATACCTCTTATGCAGAAGATGCCTTCAAGTACCTTGACCGCATGGGTGATCAATATGATCTTATCGTTTTAGATCCACCCGCATTTGCCAAGCACAAAGACGCCCTGCGCAACGCACTGCAAGGTTACAGAAAGCTCAATGCCAAAGCCTTTGAGAAAATAAAACCGGGCGGCATTTTGTTCACATTCTCGTGCTCACAGGTCGTTACAAAAGATAACTTCCGTACGGCCGTGTTCACCGCTGCTGCCATGTCGGGACGCAGCGTGCGAATACTTCATCAGCTTACTCAGCCGGCAGACCATCCGGTTAACATCTATCATCCTGAAGGTGAATACTTAAAAGGATTGGTTTTATACGTAGAATAACAGCATTAAAGTATAATTAAAGTTAAATAAGATAAGATTTTTAGTCTGATATTATGTTTTAAAGCATAAAACGCTTTATATTTGCACTGTGTTTTTCATGGTATTAGATTTAAGGTTATAAAGATTGGTTGTCGCGACGACAATCAATTTTTTTTTGCCCGTAGGTGAGAAACGACTGATGACCAATTAGTTAGACGCATTAAGAAATATAGGCTTTTGAACTATGTTGCAAAAACGTTGCACAAAACAAAAAATAAGCCGCTCACAAAATATCAATAAATATATACTAAAATATTCTCGGAACGATTCTCTTGAAAGGATTACAGGACAAATATATAATATTAAATCCACATTACAAGTCTTCATAGGGTAAATTTGAAAACCTAGAAAATTGCCATCCGTGTGAATTTGGGTTGGGTGTGGTTTAAACCGTATTTCCCATAAAATATTACCCCATACCCCTTAAAGGATAATAGAGCCCAAATAACATCTGACTCTACAAACCACATCTAATAATTCCTATTGATGATAGTGGGCATTAATACATACTGGATCAGCTATAATAATATCCTCGTCATCCACCGTTATGTTACCTGAATAATCAAAAAACCTAGTTAGTGAATCGCTTCCTATTCTTATTTCAATCATAGCTGTACCGTTAAAACTATAACGATTTTCTTCACTTCATGCCTCGATAGAGACCAACGACGAGCCTTTATATTTCTTGATTAATATTCCAGTTCATGAGGACTGGGAGGCATTGTCTAGCTCAAAGATGGTACTGAGAACGACACCAAACGACAGAGTAACGACAGAGTAGCGACAGAGTAAGTCAAATATTGAAATTCAGTGAAATGCCAAAGACACGCCGTCACTTCCGCAAGAAAAAGACTCTATGAGAAAATATATGGGATTTCTGAGTTTTAGTCCGAATAGAATTAATTCTATATCCATAATGATAAGGAGAACTTTTCCGGTTTTCCTCAAAAAAGCATTTATTTTCCAATAAAATACATACATTTGCACTGATGTTACAGTATTTTTAAGAACACACAAAAATATATTTAAGGCTATGAGCATTAAGTTTCGTTTGACGATCATGAACTTCCTTCAATATGCAATTTGGGGAGCATGGTTAATTTCTCTGGGTGCCTATTTGGGCGGTGAACTCTCATTCAGTGGTCGCCAAATAGGCAGTTTCTTTGCTACAATGGGTATTGCCTCTTTGTTTATGCCCGCCATCATGGGTATCATAGCCGACAGATGGATTCCCGCCCAGAAACTTCTCGGGATATGCCACATCATAGGTGCAGCATTACTGGTAGTTGCTGCTCCGCAACGAGAGTATCTCCCGCTTTATAGCTTGATATTATGCAGTGTTATGTTTTATATGCCCACCATCTCTTTATCTAACTCGGTGGCTTACAACGCATTAACCAAATCGGGCCTCGATACGGTAAAGGCTTTCCCGCCTATCCGGGTATGGGGAACGGTTGGTTTTATCTGCGCCATGATTGCGGTCGACCTCCTTGGGTTTGCTCAATCATCCATGCAACTTTATTCATCGGCTGTGCTGGGATGCATTTTAGGAGTTTATTCATTTACACTTCCTAATTGTGAAGTAAGCAAAGCGTGCAAGAATCAATCGTGGGTGGACACCCTGGGACTGCGCGCATTCATGCTCTTCAAGCAAAAGAAAATGGCTATTTTCTTTGTTTTCTCTATGTTGCTTGGGGTATCGCTTCAAATTACAAATGCGTTTGCCAATGATTACCTGACCAACCACTTTGGAGTGATTGATGCTTACAAAGGTACTTTCGGAGTGGAGCATGCCAATATCTTAATATCTTTATCGCAAATGTCCGAAACGCTTTGCATTCTGCTGATTCCTTTCTTCTTGAAACGTTTTGGTATCAAGAATGTGATGCTCATCAGTATGTTTGCCTGGGTGCTCCGCTTCGGTTTATTAGGAACCGGTAATCCCGGTGATGGCGTATGGATGTTAGTACTTTCCATGTTAGTTTACGGTGTTGCATTTGACTTCTTCAATATTTCAGGTTCTCTGTATGTTGATAAAGAAACGGATCCTTCCATCAGATCGAGCGCGCAAGGTGTGTTCATGATCATGACCAACGGATTTGGTGCTTTTCTGGGGTCGTATGCTGCCGGCGAGGTAGTTGACATCTTTGGCTGGCCTCATTCGTGGTTCATCTTTGCTTCGTATGCTCTGGCAGTGGGCATTTTATTCGCTATCGTCTTTAAATACAAACATAATCAGGAAATAAAGTAAGAATGGAAAGAAAGAAAGCAGAAGTACTGGTTATTGGGGTGATTAATATTCAGGAACCCAGCGGAACCTATGCGCTGTTATTGGGGGAGCTTAACGGAAATCGACAAGTTCCTGTCATTATAGGCCCCGCTGAAGCAAACCCCATAACCATGCAGCTGAAAGGAGTAGAAACACCTCGCCCCATGACTCATGATTTGTTTAAAAGTTGCCTTCGCACTTTCAATATTCAAGTCAGTGAGGTACTTATCTACAGAGTGGAGGAGGGTATCTTTTATTCTTATGTCTATTTAAAGCACAATCATGATGTGATTGCAATTGATGCCCGAACTTCAGACGCTATTTTGCTGGCTCTTACTTTCCACGCTCCGATATACATGTATGATGATATTTTAGAAACTCAATGCATGCCTTATGATGAGGATGAGGAGCTAGATGATTATTCAATGGCAAATGAGAGCGCAGAAGCTGAGTCTGTTGAGGAGCTTGAGATGGCTTTGGAAAGGGCGATTAAAGATGAGAACTACGAACTGGCCTCGGTTTTACGCGACAAGATAAAAAAACAAAAATAACATGCATGTTTTTTATACTCCTGATATTCTGACTAAAGCCGAACTTCCTGAAGAAGAGGCTGCTCACTGCACGCGGGTGCTCCGCCTCAGCGAGGGGGATGAAATAACTCTCACGGATGGAAATGGCTATTTTTATCAGGCAGAAATATCGGCTGCGAGCAACAAACGTTGCTCCGTCATAATTAAAGAGACTACTTTCCAGGAACCTTTGTGGCCGTGCCACCTGCACATTGCCATGGCGCCGACCAAGAATATGGATCGCAATGAATGGTTTGCCGAAAAGGCTACAGAGATTGGCTTTAGTGAGCTTACTTTTCTGAACTGTCGCTATTCGGAACGCAAAGTCATTAAAAATGAGCGCATTGAGAAGATATTGATTTCTGCCATGAAGCAATCGCTGAAAGCCAGACTGCCTAAGCTAAACGAAATGGTTGACTTCGACAAATTCATAGCCGGCAACTTCGAGGGACAAAAGTTTATAGCACATTGTTACGACGGTGAAAAGCCTTATTTAAAAGATGTGATCAAACCGGGCGAAGATGCGCTGATACTAATTGGTCCCGAGGGCGATTTTAGCGAAGAGGAAGTGAGCAAGGCAATAGAAAAGGGATTTACTCCCATAAGCCTTGGCAATTCAAGGCTTCGAACGGAGACTGCTGCTCTTGTGGCTTGCCATACGCTGATTTTAGCAAATGGATAAATGAAATTGAATAGATGATATATAACGATAACTATGAAAAGAAATGTTTCATGCTGTTTATCGGTTCTGATAGGACTGATAATTGTGTTAACCGGGTGTTCTGATAAGAAAGAGTATACCAATGCTGTACCTGCCGACACGCAAGTTTTGGCTCGCTTTGATTTAGTGGCAATTGCTCAGAAATCTGGGTTAAATGACAAAGAGAACCAAGCTACGAAAAGCAAACTAATGGATGCTTTGAAAGAGGGTATGGGGGCAGCAGCCTATAAACAAATGGAGAAAATCATAGCCGATCCGGCTGAAAGTGGCTTGGCGTTGAACCAACCGGTGTATCTTTTCAGTTCTCGTGGACTACCCTACCCCACGCTGCTGATTAAGGTCGACAATGAGGAAAAGGTTACTGCTACATTAGAGGCCATGGCGTCCGAACAGCTTTGCAAAAAGCCGGTTGAGGAAGGTGATTACTATTTCACAACAATGACCGATGGCTCCGTGTGTATGTACAATGAAGGTACTTTTATGCTTGTATCGGGCACAGTCAACGGTGCTTCAAAAGAGGTACAGACTACTGTTGCCAAACTGTTTGATCAGGATGCGGAAAAAAGCGGAGTAAAGAATAAGGGGTTCATTAAAATGGAACAACAAAAGGGTGATATTACTTTTTTTGCTTCCATGCGCGACTTACCCGAAGCATATACCAAACAAATTGCCTTCGGTTTGTCTGACGATGTTGATTTGCGTGAAGTATTTGTGTTAGGTGCGCTCCGTTTTGAGAATGGAAAAATAAGCATAAACTACGAAACGTATAGTGAAAACAAGGAGCTGAATGCTCAACTCGACAAACAGCAAAAGGCTTTTGGCAAACTAAAATCTTCGCTTACCGGTTTATTCCCAGCCTCAACCGTTGCCTATATCAGCATGAACATCAAAGGGAAAGACTTG
>ENA-UPXM01005877-UPXM01005877.1-activated-sludge-metagenome-genome-assembly--contig:-NODE-5877-length-11681-cov-5.491743_pt1 | contig 11681 bp, 7 predicted proteins | sample MGYA00238178_ERZ772708 | MGnify/ENA primary metagenome ERZ772708 (study PRJEB29002, sample SAMN05720212) | activated sludge metagenome | isolation source: anaerobic digester from wastewater... | reverse complement strand
TTCAACCCAAAATGTCTTTCGGAACTGGTCATCACGCCACAACATATTTGATGATTCAACAGATGCTCGACATGAATTTCGAAAATAAAACCGTTTTAGACATGGGTTGTGGAACTTCTGTTTTGGCCATCTTCGCAAAACAACAAGGTGCCGGAAAAACCGTTGCAATCGACATCGATGAATGGTCGGTAGAAAACTCCATCGAAAATACGGCGAGAAATAATGTAGAACTAGAAATTTCGCAGGGAACAGCAGAAAATTTAGGAAGCGAAAACTTCGATATTATTTTGGCGAATATCAACAGAAATATTTTAATTTCAGATATTCCAACCTATGTTTCTGTTTTAAATTCTGGTGGACAATTACTCCTTTCCGGTTTGTGTTTCTTCGATGTAGATGATATTTTGGAAGTTTGTACGGCTCAAAATTTAACTTTGAAAAAGAAATTGCAACGAGAAGAATGGGTTTCTCTGTTATTGGAGAAATAAAAAAAACCTAGCAAATTGCTAGGTTTTCAGTGACCTCGACTGGATTCAAACCAGTAACCTCCTGAGCCGTAATCAGGTGCGCTATTCAGTTGCGCCACGAAGCCGTTTTTCGGTCTGCAAATATAACAATTTTTTATCCCACCCCAAAAATGAAACGCTATTTTTTATTATTTTTTCTCATTTTTTTGCTTTTTGCCTGTAAAAAAGAAACCAAATTAGAGCAAAACGATTGGCAAAAAATATCGCAAAATGTTGAAATCAAAAGTGATGGCCATTTTTTGAAATTAAAATCTGGAAAATTTAATTATAAAATTCCCACTTCAAAACTGCCTTTTAAAAGAATAATGCTGCTCAATGCAAGTTTGGTAGGGTATTTTACAGAACTTTCTTTAGAAAATAAGATCATCGGAATTTCGAGCCCGGAATATGTTTATTCCAAAGAAATTCATCAATTATTAAAAGAAGGAAAAATTCAAAATATCGGCAACGAACAGCAGTATGATTTAGAAAAAATAATCGCTTTGAAACCCGATGCTATTTTTACCAATTATATTGCGAGCTTCGATAATACCTACGATTTAATAAAGAAAAATGGCATCGAAATTATTTTTCTGGATGAATATTTAGAGCAAAATCCTTTAGAAAAATCAAAATATTTACTCGTCATCGGCGAACTTTTAGGGGTGCAAAAAGAAGCCACTGTTAGATTTAACGAAATAAAGAATTCCTATGATTCGCTAAAAATTCTGGCTCAAAGCTCAACCATTAAACCAATCGTTTTGGCCAACGAAATGTACGGAAATGAATGGTTTTTGCCCGGTGGAAAATCCAATTTGGCAGCCTTTGTTTTGGATGCAAATGCAAGTTACGTCAATGCTGGAAATCCTGATTTTAAAGCAGTTCCCATGAGTTTTGAAGAAGTATTTGCAAAATCTCAACAAGCACAATATTGGATTAATGTCGGAAACCATCAAACCAAAAAAGAATTGCTACAAATCAATCCAAACTACGCCAAAATGAATGTTTTCAACACCGGAGAATTATATACGCTGACCGGAAAAGAGGAGCGAAAATCGAATGATTACTTCGAAAGTGGCGTGGTTAGAGCTGATTTGGTATTGAAAGATTACATCAAAATTTTTCATTCCGAATTGCTTCCGAAGTACAATTTAACATACATGAAAGCTTTGAAGTAAATTATATTTCTATTTTTGCACCATTAAATATTGATTACTCACAGACGAAACAACCATGTGGAAGAAAATTAAAAGACTTGTTTTTATTATTATTTTGGCGAATATCCTTTTTATTTTTTGGGGTAAATTTTTTAATCCTCCCATTACGCTGACTCAAATCGGTGGTTTAATAGAATACGGGAAATTAGAAAGAGATTATATTTCGTACGATGAAATGGGTTCTAACGTGAAAAAAGCCGTTATCGCATCGGAAGATCAGGCGTTTTTTAGTCACAATGGCTTCGATTACAAAGCCATTCAAAAAGCCATTGCGCACAATGAGCAAGGGAAAAAATTACGCGGTGGAAGTACCATCTCGCAGCAAACCGCAAAAAATATTTTTCTTTGGCAAGGAAGAAGTTATATTCGAAAAGGTTTTGAAGCCATCTATACCTTCATCATCGAATTAATTTGGGGAAAAGAAGTAATCCTCGAAAGGTATTTGAATTCCATTGAAATGGGACGCGGTGTTTTCGGTGTTGAAGCTGCTGCTCACTATTATTTCAATAAAAATTCGAATGATCTTACCAAATCTGAAGCAGCGTGGATTGCCGCAATCTTGCCTAATCCAGCAAAATATGACCCGAAAAATCCTTCAGCATACCTGAACAAAAAGCACAACTGGATTATGCGCCAAATGAATAATGTGACTTTGAAATAAATTATCTTTGTTGCATTATGCCAATTTATAGTCAAAAAAAAACCGATATTAAAACTTTGCTGGAACAATATTTCAGTTTCCGAAACGAGACGAAATCATTGGAGCCACTTTCTGAGTTAATTCGAAATCTTCGGCAAAATGATTTCGAAGAAATTCTGGGTTTTTTGCGGACTAATCACGATATCACCAAAAATTTCAGTTACTACATCCATAACATCTTCAAGGATAAGGAATTTAACTTATCATTGACCGAAGCTAATATTTTATCCGAGAACGCTTTTTACCCGGAATTTAAAAAAAGGCTTCTGAATAAAATTTTACCTGCAGTTGAAAACGAAAACACCATTTGGTTTTTAGTCGACACTGTTTCGGTAAGACCTTTGCGGGATCTTCAATATTTTAGAAATTTAAAAGAAGGGCAATTATCAGCATTTTTTAAATTGTTGGAAATCGACGATTTCATTACGCATCATCAGGTAAAAATGGAACTGCTTTTCGCAATGAATATTTTAGCATGGCGCGTTATCGGAAACGCAATGGATGTTGAAGTGGTGAATATGGCACCCGAATATAAAAAGTTCGATAATCCTTTGGTAGCTCTTCAAAACGAGCTCGATATTCTGAATGAAAATTATAAAAGCAATCCCGAATTTTCACTTTCCACCAAAGATGAGCATTATAAGCAGATCAAGGTTTATCTGCAACAAGGTTTAGATTTTGTGAATCTGGCTTTCAAAAATGCAGCGAAATACGGAATTTCTGGTAAAATTAACCAGTCACTTCTCAAAATAAGACAACAACTCGACCGGATGTATGAAATTCTGGAGGTAATGGTTGTCGTGGAGAATGAAGAACCGGTTTTGAAATCTAAACAGCTGTTTTTCAATATTTTAGAGTATAAATCTCACAAGACTAATCTGCGTGATTTGATTGCAGACAGTACGACTTTGATGTCTCATCTCATTACCAATCACACGGCGCAAACCGGCACGCATTACATTAGTTCGAGTAGTCGGGATTACCTGCAAATGTTTTTGAAAGCGAGTGGTGGTGGAATCATCGTTGGTTGTCTTGTGGTTCTGAAATTATTTTTTGGTTCTCTTCCTGGAAGTGATTTTTCGCACGCCATATTGTATGCTTTTAACTACGCGATGGGTTTTACCATGATTTTTCTGATGAATTTTACTTTAGCAACAAAACAGCCTGCAATGACCGCTGCGACGATGGCTAAAGTGCTTTCAGAAGGAGAAAATACGCATAAAAATTATGTTGATTTCGCGCATTTGGTTTCCAAGGTTTTCCGGACTCAATTTATTGCATTTATGGGAAATGTTTGGCTTGCTTTTCCTGTAGCTCTCATTCTGATTTATGGGTTAGATGTTCTTTTTCAACAAAATTTTGCGGCTGAAAAAGCGACCAAGTTGCTTCAGGATCAAGATCCATTTCATTCAAAAGCGATTTTTCATGCCTGTATCGCTGGATTTTTTCTCTTTGTTTCCGGGATTATTTCGGGGAACGTCGCGAACAGTTCTGTATTTTATCATATCCCTAAACGTATTGCCAAAAACCCTTTTCTCAACTATTTTCTTGGGGAAAAAAGAGCAAAACGCATTTCAGGATATTACACCCGAAATTGGCCCGGAATCGTATCAAATATTTGGTTTGGCTTTTTCCTGGGAATAACAGGACCGATTGGTTTATTTTTAGGATTAGATTTAGATATTCGACACATCACATTTGCCGCCGGAAACGTAGCTTTAGGATTTTACGGAAAAGGTTTTGATGTGGATTATTACACTGTTTTCTTAACCATAACGACTGTTTTTATCATCGGATTTTTTAATTTCGCCGTGAGTTTTGGGTTGTCGATGATTTTGGCATTTCGTTCCAGAAAGGTGAATTTTGGAGAAGTAAGAGAAATTTATCGCGAGATTTTCAGGTATTTTATGCGGAATCCGTTGCGGTTTTTCTTGCCAATAAAATCGGAAACATTAGATATTCGCGCACAGGAAATGGTCGATAGTACAGTGGCTACAAAATCTGAAGATCACTAAAATCTGCTTCCGGAAACTGTTCCTTAAATTTGTTTAGAAAAAATGTTTTCCGCATTCTGAAATCATTTTTTAGCAAAGGAGATTTAATTTTTATTTCTAATATTTTCTTGCGCAAATTCACGGATTCAATTTCCTGAAAAAGGGCATTATTTAAATATTCATGAAGAAAATCCTTTACTCCAAAAGCCAATAATTTATCTTCAAAACCGTATAATTTTGCAAATGATTTCACGAGTTCAGAAGATTGGTACTCTCTCTTTTTTTTCATGACAGTTCAAAGATTTTACTTTCCTCATTGATCCTTTTTACAACATTTTCTGTTCTTTCTTTGTTGGTATCCGTGATAAATATTTGTCCGAAATGTTCCTGATTCACGAGTTCGATCAGTTGAGAAACTCTAGAATCATCCAATTTATCGAAGATATCATCGAGCAAAAGAATGGGCGTTTTTCCCGTCAGTTCTTTAATTCTGTTCATCTGGGAAAGTTTTAGCGCGATCAAAAAAGATTTTTGCTGACCTTGACTTCCGATTTTTTTTAATGAATTTCCATTCATTTCAAAGATCAGATCATCTTTGTGAATTCCTTTGGAAGTGTAGGTTAAAATTCGGTCTTTTTCTAAATTTTCGGCAAGTAAACTCCGCAATTTTTGATCGGGTTCCGATTCATCGAAACCTTCCTGCAAATGAGATTCATAATGCACCGTTACTTTTTCTTTCGCGTTGGAAATCGTTTCGTAATAACTCTGAATTAAAGGCAAAATAGACTGTATAAACTGCTGTCTTTTCTGAAATATTTTCGTGCCGAATTTTACCAATGGCTGGTTGTAAATTTCTAAATTATCAGCATCGAAATATCTGTTTTTTGCAAAACTTTTCAGCAATGCATTTCGTTGCTGAACCGTTTTTTGATATTGAATGAGGTTGAAAAGATAGTCAGAATCGGTTTGTGAAATCATTGCATCCAAAAATCGTCGCCGACTTTCCCCTGAATCTGAAATTAAATTCGAATCATAAGGAGAAATCATGACGCTTGGTAGAAAACCAATGTGATCCGCAATTCGATCATAAGATTTATCATTTTTTTTAATGATTTTCTTTGCCTCTTTTGGTTGCTGAACTTTTATGATGTTTTGCTTTTCGCCGTCATCAATGGTTCCTTCGATGGCAAAAAAGTCTTCGTCGGTTCTGATATTATTTAAGTCGGTGTTGCCCAAGAAACTTTTTGCAACCGACAAGTAGTGAAGCGCATCGAGAATATTGGTTTTTCCGACGCCATTATTTCCGACGAAACCGTTAATTTGAGGTGAAAAATCAAAACTGCGTTCGGAATGATTTTTAAAGTTGATAAGGGTTAATTTTTTAATAATCATAATCCTAAAATGTTTTCGAGTTTTTCAGGGTTTTGATAATTTTCCCAAAATGAAATGATAAAAATAGTTTTCAGAGCGGATTTTATATTCTAAGCAATTACCAATTTCCACGATTTTAAATCTGATTTCGTTCGGAAATTTCATGGATTATTCTGCTCGAATTACTTTTCAGAAATGTACTATTTTCTATCGCTCGAAATTTCGGTAAAGGTAAAAAATTCATTTTAGAATGCCTTAAAAAAAAGCCTTTGAAATATTAATGATCAAAATTGACAAAATGCGGAATGTCGGTTCCAAATGAATTAATGGGAATCATATCGTTGCGATAACTGTTGAAGTCAAATGCAGGTTTGTTATCAAAAGGTACATTCGGATAATACACCAAGGAAATCTTAATGTTGTTGAAAACCAAATACGGATTATTAATGATCACACCAATCCCGAATTTGGAGTTTGTTTTTGCAGAGAATAATTTCTGGTTAGTTTGCGATAGCCAACCTAAAGCTACAATACTGTACGGACTGAAATGGAAGTTTTTCCAGGTTTTATTAATGTAAAATTGGGTTTGATATCTCAATATCAATTTTTTTGTTCCAATGAAATCACCGCTATAAGTCGGGAATTCGTTTTGGTTCGAGATGGTAATACGGTCTTTGTAAGTAGAATTGTACATTTCGCTACCCCACGCAAAAGTTGGAGAAAAGAAATGTCTCACTTTGCCGAATTTCAAAGCGTGCAAATTGGTAAAGTATGCGCCTTCAAATCGAAAGGAATCGCTGTTTTCAGTGGCTTCATTAAAAAATCTTCCATATTCGGCTTTTACCGTAAAATATCCCCAATTGATAAAACTTCCCACGGCTGCAGAAATTCCTGCATACGGCGTTATTTTAGTGTTTCTTTTCATCAGACCCGACGTAATCCCAAACGATTTTCCGTAAGGAATATCTTCGGGTAGATTGTATTCGAAGATATTTTTTTTAACTGAAAATTTTCTTTCTACATAACTTGCGGAGGCTAAAAAACTGTTGTAGGTTGCAAAGAAGTTTTGCGAATCGGTAATCGGGCGATCTTTGTACTGGTAATTCTGAAATCGTCCCCAAACTGCGATATTCCTGGATATTTCAGTGCGATCTCCGAAAAACACAGGAAACTGATAACCGCCCCATAAATCTTGATTGTACACCTTGATCTGAACTTCAGGGAAAATATCGGTGTTTTCCACGGGCATCAAAACTTTTCGCATGAAATATTCAAAGGTAAATCCTCCCGCCCATCTCGTGAGTGGAGAAAATAAATCCCGTCGAGCACTGAAAGTAATTTTTTCATTTTTTAAAAAGTCCTGTTCTGCAGAAATTCCAGCATCGATAAAGGTTCCGAACATATTATAGGCGGTATAACTTCCGTAGATTTTGTTCTGTTTTTCTTTAAAATCATTCTCATACAAAAAACTAATTTCATGTCCTAAACCCAGAAGATTTTCTTCCGTAATTCCTGCGCCGATCTTACTTCCGGAGATGCTTAAGCTTGGTTTCAAACTCCAGGAATCTAAAACTTTTACCATCACATCCACAGAATCTTTCGTAGCAGTACTGTCGATAATACTGATGTTTACTCGATTCACAAACTCAATGTTTCGCAATACTCGTTCAGATTCATATAATTTTTGAGCATTGTACGGTTCTCCTTTTTTAAAAAGAAGATAATTTTGAATGGTAGATTTTTTAGAATCAATATGAATGTGGTCTGCAAGACGATCGTACCATGTAGCATTTGAATTTTTATCAGAAATCTTATATCCAAATGGATCAATTGTTTTGATCACAATATTTCTGATTATTTTTCCATTATAGACATTTTGGGAATGTTCTTTGGTTCGCGATTCCACTGAAACCGAATCTGCTTCTCGCCGAAAGATGAAGCGGTGAATGAATTTGGTGGATTTTCTCTTATCTGAAAAATTTTCGATTTTGGTATAAATTGAATCCTTTTTCTCTTGTGCAGAAAACAAAGAAACACTGAATAGGATTAGTATTAAAGGAAAAATAAATTTAGATTGCAATGGGGAATTTTTGTGAAATTGAGTATCAATTAATGAGCCAACTCATCATTAAAAATAATAACGGCATTCCGCTGCAACTCTCTACCCAAAATGAAAAATAGGAGTCTTTATTCGAATTTTCTGAAAAATAGATCAGAATGAACGTAAAAACAGCAGTAATGAAAAACGCGAAAGAATATTCCGTTTTCAACGCGTAAATGGAAATCATTAAACTGATGAAAATGAGAAAATAAGCGAAATATTTGGTATTCTGAACTCCAATTAATTGCGGAAAAGTGACGACTGTATCAGAATTCATATCCCGAATATCAAAAGGCAAAACGAGAGCGGTAATGAAAAGCCAACTGATCCAAAAAATTTCTGCATTAAATTCGGGTAAAATGAGCCAGGAATTGATCAAAGCCCAAGTTAAACCCACATAAAAAATCTTGAAAAGCGGAATTTTCCTTACAAAAAATTTAAGAAAAGAACTGTCATACAAAAGTCCCAAAACCACGATGATCACCCATTTGATGAGTCGGTTTTCATTGTGATTATAAAGGATTAAAGCTGCCGAAATAATTCCACAAATAACATTAAAAACTAGAATTTTATAAAACAGCTTTCCCGTATTTTGATATTTCGTGTACAGATAACCGCTGAAATAAGTGATAAAAATAAGCGCAATGGTCGGAGTTTTGATGATGTTCTGCTCGAACATAAAGAAGACTGCAAATAAAGTTCCCATTAAGGAAACAAATATTTGACTGTCGATGAAATATTTTTTTAGTAAATTTAAGCTGTACATTTTCGCAATCCTTCAAGGGAATCAAAACCGGCGAGGTTTCAAATAAGAAAACAAATCTATGAAAAATAAAATTTTTGCCATGATCCTTTTCTGCGCTACTTTCACGCAGGTTTTTGCTCAGAAATATTATGACGGGCAATGGAAAAAAGTCATTGAAAACTACCATTCCGGACAATACAAATCTAATCTTCCGATCATTTTAGACATTCAAAAACAAGCCATGAAAGAAGAAAACGCCATTCAGTTAATTCGGTCTTTAAAAGCAGAATTCAGCATTATCAACCAAACGTATGATGATACGCAAAATGATTCTTCTACGAAATTCTTCAGTAAACTTCAGGGTTTGGATAAAAATTTAAAAGGTGATGACCGCTTGGTTTTTGATGTTTTATTAGGCGAATTTTTCAGCGATTTTTATCATCGAAACCAGTGGGAAATCAATCAGCGAACCAACATCAACAATCAGGATCTGTCTCAAATTGAAACGTGGTCAAAATTGGATTTTAAAAATTATTTAGGCAAACATTTTTCTGCCTTGAACACAAAATCGGGCGACTTGAAAAAAGTCCCGATGTCGAAATATAAAACGATTTTCGAAGAAACCGAAGATCTGGATTATTTCCCGACTTTATTTGATTGGAATGCAATGAAAGAAATCGATTTTCTGAGCAATTCCCAACTCTTTACACCGAATGAATTAAAAGAAAATCAGCCGAAAATTGGTGGAATTTACAGCGAATTGATTGCCAAAAATGAGGGGAATTCTAAACTCTATTTTCAGCATCAAAAATTAAAAGATGACTGTGCAATTTCTAAGTGTAAAGACAAAATTCAGCAGCTTCAAAATTTGGTAAAATCGCCTGTAAAAGGGGATTACAAAGTGTTAGTTATTGCCGAAATCATTGACCAATTAACCGCTGATCAAAAGTACAGTGAAGCTCTTGTTTTGATTAAAAATACGAAACAGGAATATGCAAATTCTACCTTTATAAACAGTATTTTAAATCGGGAAAATTCAATTCTTCAACCCAATTTGACGATTCATTTCGAAAATCACACCCAATCCGAAAAATCAATTCATTTGGTTGCCGAGGCGAAAAATGTTTCAAAATTCTCATTAAATATTTTTGAGGTTAAAAATGATGAGCAGAATTTCTTAAAATACGTCGCCAATCAATACGAAAAAAGGCTTTTTTCTGCGGTGAAGAAAAATTTGGTCAGAAAAGAATCTTTCAATTTAGAAAATTTAAATGATTACAAAACGCACAAAACTTCTCTGGAAATCAAACCACTTCCTTCCGGAATTTACCTCGTGGAATATGTAGTAGAAGGTGCAATTCAAGAGAATTTCTATTTCATTGCCACGAATTCCAGAATAATTTACAGCAAGAAAAATGATCAGAAAGTAACTGATAATCAATTACAGATTGTTAACCGCGAAAATGGAAAATCTATTTCTAATAATGATCTGAAAATTTTCGAATCCGCTGACCAAAAAACGGCAACATTTTACAATACGAAAACGGATCAAAATGCAGTTTTTAAATTTCCGGTTTCCAAAGATCATCGGTATTACCGCACTTATTTGGTGCTTCAACCCGCCACAAATGACTATAATTTAATGCAGGTTTATGGCGATCAATATTACAATGAACCAAAAAAAGGAGAAGAAAAAAATCTTTCTCAGATATTTATTGACCGTGGAATTTATCGTCCTGGACAAATTGTGTATTTCAAAGTGATCAATACCAAACTGTCGATGGATAAAGAGTCTGTTGCAGTTGGAATCAAGCAAAAAATAACGCTAAGTGATGCCAATGGCGAAGAAATTTCTTCTCAACAATTCACGACGAATGAGTTTGGTTCTTACCACGGAAGTTTTACTTTACCGAATGGAAAGCTCAATGGGGAATTTTCCCTGGAAGTTGATTCTGATGATTTGAACGATGATGCCACGAAATATTTCAAAGTTGAAGAATACAAACGTCCAAAATTTGAAGTGACTTTCGAACCCATCAAAGATGAATATAAATACGGACAAACCGTAGAATTGAAAGGAAAAGCGATGATGTTTTCCGGCGTTTCTTTGAGCAACGCAACCGTCAATTATGAAATTAAAAAACAAAACATTCGATGGAGATATTTTTGGTGGTATCCACGCGGAAACGATAATCAAAATTCTATTTTGGGCGAAGTTAAAACCAATGATAAAGGTGAATTTACCATTAAAATTGATCTGAAAAAAGATGAAACTTTAGAAGGAATTCAGATCGATAATTATGAAGTTAATGCTTCTGTGACGGATATCAATGGTGAAACGCAATCTGCGACGGAAAATGTGAAAGTCGCTTCCGTTTCTCATTACATCAAAACCGATGATATTAAAGATTCTTTCACCGATGAACAAATAAAGGTTAAAGTTGAGACGAAGAATTACAACGATCAGAATTTAAAGAAATCGTATCAAGTAAAATTGTCTAAACTTCAACCAAAAGAAAGAATTTTCCGCACCAATTTTGAAAATGAAATTCAGGATCTGCCGAAACTTTCGAAAGCAGAATTCATTCAGAAATTCCCACACGATTATTTTTCCAAGGAAGAGAAAGAATGGAAAACTCAATCTGTCATTCTGAACGGAGAGAAACGAAGTGAAGAATCTCTCGATCTTGGAAAACTTTCCGCTGGAAATTACAAACTCGAACTCTTCAACATTGAAGGAAAAGATACCATTAAAACAGAAAAAACTTTTGCGGTTTATGATAAAAAATCATTGTCAGATTCTCAAAAACCTTTTCTGAAAGTCATCCATCCAAAAACCGAATATCAACGAAACGAAAAAGCGAAGATCTATGTTTATTCTGCAATTCCGGATGCTTTGGTGAAAATTTATAAACAAAATGGAAATGGCGAAACTGTTACGGAGCAAAAATCCTTTAAAAATGGCGTTTTGGAATATGAAGTTTCGTTCCCGAAAGATGAAAGCATCGATCAAATCAATGTTCAGTTTCAGCTGGTTGCCTTTAATG
>ENA-UPXM01005861-UPXM01005861.1-activated-sludge-metagenome-genome-assembly--contig:-NODE-5861-length-11697-cov-12.458340_pt1 | contig 11697 bp, 10 predicted proteins | sample MGYA00238178_ERZ772708 | MGnify/ENA primary metagenome ERZ772708 (study PRJEB29002, sample SAMN05720212) | activated sludge metagenome | isolation source: anaerobic digester from wastewater... | reverse complement strand
CCGAAGGCCTGGAACATTTCCATGGAGCGCACGTTGATGCCGTCGGCCTGGCCCTTTTCCATCGGCACCAGTTTCGGCTCCACCACCATGGTGCGAATCTGCGGCACCTTGGCCAGTTGGGCTGCCAGGCACAAACCGGCGGGCCCGGTGCCCGCAATCAGCACATCAACTTTCTCTGGCAATGGGTCGCCCGCGCGCCAGTGGTCCGGAGCGGCCGCGAGCACATCGGGATCGCCGGCTTTGAAGCCGTTCAGGTGGTATTGCATGGTGTCTCCTTCAGACGGTTCGCCAAGTTGTTAACGATATGTATGCATATCATATTAATGCATATTACAATTGTCAAGCGGTCGAACGAAGCACATACAACAGGGCGCGGTATGCAAAAAACAGAAACATGGAGCGAAGGAACCAGGATGGCCGGGCACCTGATCCGGCGCTTGCATCAGCAATCGATGCAGGTCTTCCAGACCCAGACGCAGGCCGCGGGGTTCGATCTGACCTCGGTGCAGTTTGCCGCTCTCGACGCCATTGCCCAGCAACCCGACATCGACCAGGCCAGTCTCGCCGCGACCATCTGCTTCGACCGCGCCACGATCGGGGGAGTGATTGACCGCCTGGAACGCAAGGGCCTGGTGCAGCGTGTGGTCAGCGCGCAGGATCGTCGGGCACGCCTGCTTCACCTCACGCCGGAGGGCGAGCAATTGCTGGCAGCCTGTCAGCCCGTGGTGAAAGCACTGCAGGCCGACATCCTGGCGCCCCTGTCGCCCGCGGAGCGTGATGTCTTCCTGGCACTGGCGCAAAAAGCGCTTGGCTTGATCTGATACCCAGGAAAAATGCCGCAACCAACGAGAATGGAACGAATGCAAACACCCTTCCGGATTTTCCCACCAGCCCACGGCTGGCTGGCTCCTGCGTTACTGACACTCTTCGCACTTGCGGGTTGCACCTCCACAGCCTCCATCGAAACCCAGGCCACGGCACCGGCCATGGTTCTGTCCAATCCGATACAGGCGGAATCCGCCGAGATCGAGCACAGTCAGCGGTTTGCACGCTGGATAGCCGATTTCAGCACCAGCGCACGCACAGCGGGCATCCGCGAAGCAACGCTCCATAGCGCTTTCGACAACGTGCGCTTTGTCCCGCGCGTCGTTGAGCTGGATCGGGCCCAGCCCGAGTTCACCCGTGCAGTGTGGGACTACCTCGACAGCGCACTGTCGAAGCAGCGCATCACCCTTGGCAAAGACAGGCTACTGCAACTGCAGTCGGAAACCAATGCCGTAGCAGCGCGCTACGGCGTCCCGCTGGAGGTCCTTGTGGCGATCTGGGGCATAGAGAGCAACTACGGCAGCAACATCGGTGACATCCCGACCATCGATGCCCTGGCGACGCTGGGCTTTGAGGGCCGTCGCGAAGCATGGGCCCGAGGTCAGTTACTCGCGGCTCTGAAAATCCTGCAAAACGGCGATAGCACCCGCGCACAGATGATCGGATCGTGGGCTGGTGCAATGGGCCAGACGCAGTTTCTGCCATCGGCCTTTTTGGCTTATGCAGTGGATGCGGATGCGGATGGACGGCGTGATATTTGGGGCAGCGTGCCCGATGTGATGGCCTCGACTGCAAATTTCCTTGCACGCTCGGGCTGGCAGGCGGGCCAGCCTTGGGGGCTGGAGGTGCGTTTGCCAGAGGGTTTTGACTACGCGCGCGCCGATGCCGATGTGCGGCAGCCAGCAACCCAATGGGCAGATGAAGGTGTGCAATCCATGGATGGCGCACCGTTGCCCAGTTTGGCTGACACGGCCATCCTGCTCCCGGCTGGAGCACGCGGGCCGGCCTTCCTGGTGGGACCGAACTTTCGCACGGTCCTGCGGTACAACAATGCGACCAGCTATGCGCTGGCCGTCAACCTGCTGGCGCAGCGACTGGCTGGTGGCCTGGCGGTTCAGGCTCCGTGGCCACGCGACTTGCAGCTGCTTGCGCGCAGCCAGATACTGGCGTTGCAGGCCGCTTTGAACGCACGTGGATTTGACACCGGCACACCCGATGGGCTGATGGGGCCGGCCACACAGCGCGGCATTCGGCAATTCCAGCGCAGCCTGGGCCTTCCGGCAGATGGCTACCCGACCCTGGACCTGTTGCAGCGCCTGCAGTGAATCATGGAGACGGCTATTTGCCGTCCTGGTCGGCAAGGATCTCCTGCAGCTGCCGCTTGCGAAGACCGGCTGGCATCTCCAGTGTGGACCTGTCCCATTCCTCCAGCTCGATCACCTTCTCCAGGCACTCCTGCATGATCGCATGCGAATGAATGGTTGTTTGTGCAATCAAGGAATGGACTGCACTGTTGTTCCCAGGGTCCGCAATACACCGAAGTTGATAGCGATACAACTCCCTGGGCTTGCGCACGGCGTCGGCCACTTGTGCAGGACAAGCACACATGTAGATCATGGCCTGCTCGATCACCTGACCTAGTTCAGCATCTGTGAAACGCTCTTCGTATTCCATGACTTGAATTCCTTGATCGACATTTTGCACAACACTGGCAAAAGATGAAGTAAATTTTCCTGCTATCACCGCGTGCGTTGTTGCTCTGTGCAGCGAAAGACAGCCAGTCCTGCCAGGTAGGCGTCCACCGCCTGGGCGCCCGTGGTCTCCAGATCAAAAGCCTGGGGGTCGAGCAACCAGTTGTGCATCAGGCCGTCAATCAGGGCGTGCAGGCCGATCGTCGCCACACGCACAGGCACGCCTGCGGACAGCTGTTTGCGCTCGACGGCCAGTGCCAGCAGGCGGTTCAGGTCACTCAGGCAACTGTCGCGGTCTGCAATATGGCGCTCGCGCAACGCCTGCAGCTCATCCACATACTCGACTTTGTGCGAGGCAATCTCAAACACCCGCTGCACCTGTGCGTCGTGCACCGTCTGGTGAAAGGCGGAAGCCAGTGTGCGCCGCAGGTGCTGCAAAGGGTCGGCAGCCTCGGCTTCCGGCGGGGCCTGGAGCGTCGCCGCCATGGGCAACGTGACGCGCTGCATCATGGCGTCGAAGACGTCGGACTTGTTCTGGAAATGCCAGTAAATGGCCCCACGCGTCAAGCCCGCATCCTGGGCAATCTCCTGCAGCGAGGTGCGGGAAACACCCCTGCGCTGAAACACCCGCTCCGCCGCGTCCAGGATCAGGTCACGGGTCACTAAGGCGTCTTCTTTGGTGCGTCTGGCCATATCTCGCTTGCTGTCAGGGTTATTTACTGAGCGTACACAACATACATACATCCATGTATGTATACTAAACCAAATTTCAAGTACCACTAGCTTTCGTTGACGCCGGTTTGCGCTGGCTCAACATCCACCTTCCCTCTGGCACCTGCCAGACCTCTCCAGGAAACAAGGATTTTTCATGTCCTCATTGCGCCCATCCGTTGCCCGGACTTTCCGCTCCATTCCCCTGCACCGTTATGCCCTGGTGCTGACGCCCCTGGCCCTATTGGTGGCTTGCGGCGCCAAGGATGCCGCGCCCACCGCGGGTGCCCCCGCTGGCCCGCCGCCAGCCACTGTCGGGGTGGTCACCGTGGCCAGCGAGGCCGTGGCACTGCAGACCGAGCTGCCGGGTCGTGTCAGTGCAGTACGCGTGGCGCAGGTCCGTGCACGGGTCAATGGTGTGGTGCAAAAGCGCTTGTTCCGGGAGGGCAGCGAAGTCACGGCCGGCCAGCCGCTCTACCAGATTGATCCCGCACCCTACCGGGCGGCGCTGGAGAGCGCCCAGGCCAGTGTCGCCAAAAGCCAGGCCAATCTGGCACAAGCCACCGCACAGGTGGAGCGTTACAAGCCCCTGGTGGAAGCCAACGCCATCAGCAAGCAGGAATACACCACATTGCAAACCACCCAGAAGCAGTCTGAGGCGGACCTGGCCACTGCCCGTGCTGCAGTGCAGACTGCACAGATCAACGTGGATTACGCCAGCGTCCGCGCGCCCATTTCCGGGCGCATTGGCCAGGCCCTGGTAACCGAGGGTGCATTGGTGAGCGCATCCGAGGCCACCCAGCTCGCCCTGATCCAGCAGACCGGCTCGGTGTATGTGAACTTCACGCAGTCCACCACCGAAGTGCTGCGCCTGCGCAAAGCCATTGCCGCCAAGCAGCTGCGCGCCTCGGGTGACGGCTCAGTGCCGGTGCGCATCGTGCTGGAAGACGGCAGCGAGTTGCCCCGCACGGGCAAGCTGCTGTTTACCGACCTGACCGTGGACGCCACCTCGGGCCAGATCACGCTGCGCGCTGAAGTGCCCAACCCCGATGGCATGCTGCTGCCGGGCCAGTTCGTACGCGTCCGCCTGTCGCAGGCCGAGTTGCCTGCGGGCATCCTGCTGCCCCAGCAGGCCGTCACCCGCACCAACCAGGGTGACACGGTGCTGGTGATCGGTGAAGGCAGCAAACCCACCTCCCGCACGGTGAAGGTGGGCAATGCCCAAAACAACCAATGGGTCATTCTGGACGGTCTGAAAGCAGGTGACCAGGTCATCGTGGATGGCTTCCAGAAAATGATGGTGCCCGGCGCACCGGTCAAGCCCGTGCCATGGAATGCCAGCGCGCCCGCAGGTGCACCCGCAGCGGCAGCGTCTGCACCGACCGCTGCGGCCTCTGCCGCAACCAAGTAAGGGGCAAGGCACATGGCCCAGTTCTTTATCAACCGCCCCATCTTTGCGTGGGTGATTGCGCTGTTCATCCTGGTGATGGGCAGCGTGGCCATCACACAGCTGCCCATCTCGCAGTACCCCCCCGTGGCGCCACCGTCCATCATCGTGAACGCAGCCTACCCCGGTGCATCGGCCCAGACGCTCGAAGACAGCGTACTGAGCGTCATCGAACGCGAAATGAACGGCTCGCCCGGCCTGATCTACATGGAGTCGGTGGCGCAAGCCGACGGCTCCGGCAGCCTCACGCTGACCTTTGAGACCGGCACCAACGCCGACCTGGCCCAGGTGGACGTGCAAAACCGCCTGTCGCGCGCCACCCCGCGCCTGCCCGCCGCGGTGACGCAGCAGGGTGTGCGCGTGGACAAGTCGCGCTCCAACTTCCTGCTGTTCACCATGCTGTCTTCGGACAACCCGGAGCTGGACACGATTGCGCTGGGTGACTACGCCTCGCGCAACATCGTGCCCGAGCTGCAGCGCCTGCCTGGCATCGGCCAGGCCCAGCTGTTCGGGACCGAACGTGCCATGCGCGTGTGGGTGGACCCGGCCAAACTGGCCGCCTTCAACCTCTCCCTGAGCGAGGTCAATGCTGCCATCCGGGCCCAGAACGCGCAGGTATCCTCCGGCGCCATTGGTGACCTGCCCAACATCACGGGTCAAAGCATTGCCGCCACCGTGGTGGTGAACGGGCAGCTCGGCAGCGTCGCCCAGTTTGGCAACATTGCCCTGCGCTCCAATGCCGATGGCTCCGCCGTGCGCCTGAAGGACGTGGCGCGCATCGAACTCGGGGCCCAGGGCTATGCCACATCGGCCCGTCTGAACGGCAAGCCTGCCGTCGGTATCGGCGTGCAGTTGTCCCCCAGCGGCAACGCCATGGCCGCAGCCAAGGCCGTGCGCGGCCGCATGGAGCAGCTGCAAACCTACTTTCCGCAAGGTGTGAAGTGGAGCATTCCGTACGACAGCTCGCGCTTCGTGCAAATATCCATTTCCCAGGTGGCGGAGACACTGATCGAAGCCGTGGTGCTGGTGTTTCTGGTGATGTTCCTGTTCCTGCAAAACTGGCGCTACACCATCATCCCCACCATCGTGGTGCCGGTGGCGCTGCTGGGTACCTTTGCCACGCTGCTGGCCCTGGGCATGTCCATCAACGTGCTGACCATGTTTGGCATGGTGCTGGTGATCGGTATCGTGGTGGACGACGCCATCGTGGTGGTGGAGAACGTCGAGCGCATCATGAGCGAGGAAGGCCTGCCGCCGCTGCAGGCCACCCGCAAGGCCATGGGCCAGATCTCGGGCGCCATTGTGGGCGTGACCGTGGTACTGATTGCGGTGTTTGTGCCGCTGGCTTTCTTCAGCGGCTCGGTGGGCAATATCTACCGCCAGTTCTCGGCGGTGATGGTCAGCTCGATCGCCTTCTCGGCTTTCCTGGCCCTGTCGCTCACGCCCGCGCTGTGCGCCACGCTGCTCAAGCCCGTGGAGGCCGGCCACGCGCATGCCAAGACCGGCTTCTTTGGCTGGTTCAACCGCCGCTTCAACAGCACCGCCAAGGGCTATGAGAGCGTGGTCACACGCCTGCTCAAGAAGGCGGGCCGCTACCTGATCATCTACGCCGCCATCATCGGCGCGGTCGCCGTGGTGTATATGCGTCTGCCCACGTCCTTCCTGCCGGGAGAAGACCAGGGCAGCATCATCGTGAACGTGCAACTGCCCCCGGGTGCCACGCAGGAGCGCACACTCAGCGTGATGCAGCAGGTGGAAGGCTTCATTCTCAAGCAACCCGAAGTGCAAAGCATGGTGGGCGTGCTGGGCTTCAGCTTCTCGGGCCAGGGTCAGAATGCGGCGCTGGCGTTTGTGACGCTCAAAGACTGGGCGGACCGCCCCGGACCGGGTCAGTCGGCCGAAGCGCTGGCGGGTCGTGCCTTTGGTGCGCTCATGGGCATCCGTGATGCATTCATCTTCCCGCTGAGCCCGCCCCCCATCCCTGAGCTGGGCTCGGCATCAGGCTTCACCTTCCGTCTGCAGGACCGCGCCGGCAAGGGACACGATGCGCTGATTGGCGCGCGCAACCAGCTGCTGGGCATGGCCTCGCAAAGCAAGGTACTGGCCCAGGTACGCCCCGACGGCCTGGAAGACGCGCCGCAGTTGCAGATCGACATTGACCGCGACAAGGCCAGCGCACTGGGCGTGAGCTTTGATGCGATCAACAGCACCATCTCCACGGCGCTGGGTTCGAGCTACATCAACGACTTTCCCAACGCCGGTCGTCTGCAGCGTGTGGTGGTGCAGGCCGATGCCACAGCGCGTATGCAGCCCGAGGACGTGTTGAAGCTCAATGCCATGAACAGCCAGGGCAAAGCCGTACCGCTGTCTGCCTTTGCCAGCACGCGCTGGATCAAGGGCGCCATGCAAACCGTGCGCTACAACGGCTACCCTGCCGTGCGCATCAGCGGTGCTGCCGCCCCCGGCTTCAGCACCGGTGCGGCGATGAACGAGATGGAAAAACTCGCCGCCCAGCTGCCTGCCGGCTTTGGCTTCGAGTGGACCGGTCAATCGCGCCAGGAAAAGCTGGCGGGCTCGCAGGCCATGGTGCTCTATGGCTTTGCCATTCTGGCTGTGTTCCTGTGCCTGGCCGCGCTGTACGAGAGCTGGTCCATTCCGCTGGCGGTGATTCTGGTGGTGCCGCTGGGTGTACTGGGCGTGGTGCTGGCCACGCTGATGCGCGGCTACGCCAACGATGTGTACTTCCAGGTCGGCCTGATCACCATCATCGGTCTGTCGGCCAAGAACGCCATTCTGATCATCGAGTTTGCCAAGGACCTGCAGGCCCAGGGCAAGAGCGCGGTGGAAGCCGCCCTGGCCGCAGCGCACCTGCGATTCCGCCCCATCGTCATGACCTCCATGGCCTTCGTGCTGGGCGTGCTGCCACTGGCCATTGCCAGTGGTGCGGGCTCGGCCAGCCAGCGGGCCATCGGCACCGGCGTGATGGGCGGCAGCCTGCTGGGAACGATGCTCGCGGTGCTGTTCGTGCCTATCTTCTTTGTGGTGGTGCGCAGCGTCTTCAAAGGCAGCGAGCGCCAGCACCAGTTCGACATGGAACATGGCCACCAGATCGGAGTGGAAAAACATGAGTAAATCCCGCATGCAACACCCTGCCCTCCTGCGGCTTGTACCCCTGGTTGCCGCACTGGCACTGGGCGGATGCAGCTTCATCCCCACCTACGAGCGCCCCGCGGCTCCTGTCGCACCGAAGTTCTCCGCAGTGGCCAGCCAGGCCCCCGCCGCTGCGGCATCCACACCGGTACGCCAGGCGGCAGACATGGAGTGGCAGACCTTCTTCAAGGATGCGCGCCTCAAGCGCCTGATCGAACTGGCGTTGCAGAACAATCGGGACCTTCGGGTAGCGGTGCTCAACATCGAGCAGACCCGCGCGCAATTCCAGGTCCGCAAGGCCGACGAGTTGCCCACAGTCAATGCCGGCATTGCCGGTTCGCGTGGCCCTACCACTACCGGTGCGATCACCAGCACCTACACCGCAGGCCTGAGCGTGACGGCCTACGAACTGGACTTTTTCGGCCGCGTGCGCGCACTGAGCCAGGCGGCGCAGGCCCAGTTGCTCGGGACCGAAGAAGCGCGCAAGACGGTGCAGATGGCCCTGATTGCCTCGCTGGCCAACACCTACTTGAACCTGCTGGCAGACGATGAACTGCTCAAGGTCACCCGCGATACGCTGGCCACGCGCGAAGAGTCACTGCGGCTGACGCGCCTGAAGTTTGACAACGAGGCCGCTTCGCAGCTGGACCTGAGCCAGGCCCAGTCCGCCCTGGAAGGCGCCAAGGCGTCGCTGGCCCAGCAGACCCGGCAACGTGCTCTGGATGAAAACGCACTGGTACTGCTGGTGGGCCAGACCCTGCCTGCGGACCTGCCAGCAGGCTTGCCCCTCACCGCGCAGAGCCTGGTTCCCGATCTGCCCACGGGCGTCCCGTCCGAGTTGCTGACACGCCGCCCCGATGTGCGCCAGGCCGAGCAGGTACTGCTGGCCAACAACGCCAACATCGGCGCCGCGCGTGCCGCGTTCTTTCCGCGCATCACGCTCACAGCCAGCGCCGGTGTGACCAGCAGCGAACTGGACAAGCTGTTCAGCAACGGCACCTCGGCCTGGACCTTCGTACCCCAGCTGCTGCAGCCGATCTTCGATGCCGGACGCAACAAGGCCAACCTGGAGTCTGCCAAGGTCAGCCGCGACATTGCAGTGGCCCAGTATGAAAAGGCGATCCAGACCGGCTTCCGGGAAGTGTCTGATGCACTGGCGGGCCGTGCCACGCTGACCGAGCAGCTGCGCGCGCAGACCGCCCAACTGGCCGCGGAACAGTCGCGCATGATGCTGACCGACATGCGTTTCAAGCATGGCGCTGCCAGTTCTTTCGAAGTACTGGATGCGCAGCGCTCGCTGTTTGCAGCGCAGCAGGCCGTGGTGCAGGTGCAGACACTGCAGGTACAGAACCTGGTGACGCTGTACAAGGTGCTCGGCGGTGGCTGGACCGAGGGTAGCGCGCAGAAATCTGAATGAAATAGGCCTCTAGTCCTCGTGGAATATGCGCAAGCAGCTATATAAAAGATAGCACTTGCGCGACCCATCGCGCTCCCCAGCGTTGGCGCCGGGTTGCAGCCGGTTCACTTCATTGCTCGCTGGGGCCGAATGCGGCAATGGCTTTTGCCATCAGCCAGGCGAGGCCCAGCCAGACCACTCCAAGAAAAATCCAACCGAATACCGTCGGAGCGCACCAGCCCCAGCCGCACATGCCGCCATGCTGGAGCAGGCCCGGGATACCGACCATGTCGAACAGGTAAATCGAGATGTACGGAATCGCCACCACAACGCCTATGGGCGAATCCAGGTAGCCCGGCACGAAGAGACCGGGCAGCACGGCCAGGCCGTACACGCCGAGGAGGATGGCGAAGACCTTCAGGGTGCGGGATGGGTTCATTGGATGAAGCGGAATGATCCGGCGATGGTAAGTCGAATATTCAAGGGGCGTATTGGTAGACCATCGAAGTCACGGTTCCAACGAAGTAGGGCCGGTCAACCCGTGACACACCGGGTAGTTGGACCACCTCGGTGCAAGACCGATACTCTGCACAACTTCGTATATTTCGCCATGAGTACATTACACGCTGAATTACACCGCCTCTACCTCTTGGACGCACCCGGCAGCGCCCCGGATACTGCAGAGCCCAGTCTGGTGGCTTCTGATGGGACCGTGCGGGCCATGGTTCTGGAGTTGGCCCGTCCCGCCGACTGGGGCATCCTGTCTGCAGTATGGCGTGGGGTCCAGACCGATCTGGAGCTGCCCGCGCCCGCGATCGCTGTCTCTGGAGTGGATGCTTATCAGCTGTGGTTCTCGCTGTCTGTCCCTGTGCCCGCCCCCCAGGCGCACGCCTTCCTGGAGGCGTTGCGTGTGCGTTACCTGAGCACGGTTGCGCCAGCACGCATCAGCCTCTTGCCCGCCACCGATATAGCGGAGCCAACGGAAACCCTGCATGCCAGACTGATCCCCGCGCTGCAAAAGGAAACCGGCATGTGGTCCGCGTTTGTGACCCCGGACCTGGCGTCCATCTTCTCTGACGAACCCTGGCTCGACCTGCCTCCCAACCCGGATGCGCAGGCCAACGTCCTGTCGCACCTTGAGAGCATCCAACCCACGATTTTCCAAGCCGTACTGAAGCAGATCAGTCCGTCTGTCAGTGCGGCGCCTACAGGGGTTGCGCCTGCATCGCCTCCCCAGGAGGGCGGGCTGGACCCGTTTCAATTTCTGCAAGACGTCATGAACAATCCGGCCATTGAACTCAGCCATCGCATTGCAGCGGCCGAGGCGCTATTGCCCTACTCCCAGGGCCACAAAGGCCTGTAGTACATTGATTCCCATCCCATCGATTCCCCTTCAACGCACATGCTCGACGAACTCCCCCCGTTTTTGATCCACTGGCTGATCACATCGGTCTCCCTGTGGGTGGCCAGTCACCTGTTTCGTGGCATCCGGTTTGCAGACACCTCGTCCCTGGTGATTGCCGCGCTGCTGCTGGGCCTGGCCAACGCCATTGTCAAACCCCTGCTCATCGTGCTGACCCTTCCGTTGACGGTGCTGACCCTGGGATTTTTTCTGCTGGTGATCAACGCGCTGATGATCCAGCTGGTGTCGCGCCTGGTCAGCGGGTTTAGCGTGTCGGGCTTCTGGACCGCCTTCTTTGCCGCCATCTTCCTGTCGGTGTTCAGTTTTGTACTGAGCGCCTTTCTGCTGGGTGGCAGTCCGGCCCACCCGGTCCAGATGCCGCGCAGCGGGGTGTGGCTATGACGGCGCCTGTGCAACCTGGGCCAGCGTCCCTGCAACCGACTGCCATGGTGAACTCAGACCACCCAGCCGTGGTGGCGTTTGCGCGCGAACATGCGCAAGGCGCCACGGACCGTGAGCGCGCTGTAGCTCTGTACTACGCCGTGCGCGATGGTTTCCGCTACGACCCCTACAGCCTGGACCTGACCCCCAAGGGCATGCAGGCCAGCACGGTGCTGGAAACCGGCCTGGGCTGGTGTGTGCCCAAGGCCACGCTGCTGACAGCGGTGTGCCGCGCCGCCGGCATTCCGGCCCGGCTGGGTTACGCCGATGTGCGCAACCACCTGTCCACCGAACGCATGCGCCAGTCGATGCAGACTGACGTGTTTGTGTGGCATGGCTTCTCCGATATCTGGCTCGACGGCGCGTGGCGCAAGGCTACGCCGGCGTTCAACCTCAGCCTGTGCGAAAAGTTTGGTTTTCTGCCGCTGGAATTCAACGGCGTGGACGATTCGATTTACCACCCGTTTGACCGCAGCGGCCAACGCCACATGGAGTACCTGCGCCAGCACGGCAGTTTTGACGACGTGCCGCTGGAGCCCATGATCGCGGACTTCGCCAAGTACTACCCCGGCATGGGCCATCTGTCCAGTGCGCTCCAGAGCGCCGACTTTGATGCCGACGTCTCCAGAGAGGT
>ENA-UPXM01005859-UPXM01005859.1-activated-sludge-metagenome-genome-assembly--contig:-NODE-5859-length-11700-cov-4.857535_pt1 | contig 11700 bp, 9 predicted proteins | sample MGYA00238178_ERZ772708 | MGnify/ENA primary metagenome ERZ772708 (study PRJEB29002, sample SAMN05720212) | activated sludge metagenome | isolation source: anaerobic digester from wastewater... | reverse complement strand
ATCTTATATCAAAACAGACCATAACCCACTCTACCCCCGGGAGCTAGACCCCGGGGGTAGAGTGGGTGAGAAAAATGTTCGAAGGAAAAGGGGGTAATTATGGGGATCTCTGAGAAATCAGGGGTGTGTTGAAAAAAAAGCGGCAATGCGTTCCGCAGTCGCAAGATCCACTCCCGCAATCCGACAGATATCCTCCGGGGTTGACTTCTTCAAAAGATCGATCGAGTCGAACGCTCCGAGGAGCATCCTCTTTCGTTTCGCGCCGATGCCGGGAATCTCATCCAGCACGGAGTTCTCCAGCGTTTTCCCCTTCAGAGACCGGTGATACGTGATGGCGAACCGGTGTGACTCGTCGCGAATCTTCTCGAGGAGATGAAGGACGGGCGAACCCGCGTGAAAGACGAGCGGTTCGCGGAACCGGGGGCTGAAGACATACTCGAAACGTTTCGCGATCGAGATGATCTCGACAGATTCCATCCCTTCCGCCCGCAGCGTCTTGATCGCGGCGTTGAGATGTCCCCTCCCCCCGTCAATCATGATCACATCCGGGATAAACGTCTCACGGCCGTCCCGGATGCCGCGGAGCATACGCGTGAGGGCTTCGGCGATCATCGCGTAATCATTGATCCCCCGGACGCCCTTGATCCGGTAACGACGATAATGCAGTTTGTCCGGGAGTTCGCGGTAAAAACTGACCTTCGACGCGACCGCCTGGTCCCCCTGGATATTGGAGACGTCGAAACAAACAATCCGGGACGGAAGCGCCTCCATTTTGAGGGCGCGCTTCAGGTCCAGCGTGGCGGAAAGACCCGCGCATTCTTCCGGTCTTCGCGGGAAAAAACGCTTTTTCCGGAGCTGGCCGAGTGCCAGGATCTGCTCCTTGAAGAACTGCGCGTCCTCATACCGCAGATTCTTCGAGGCTTCTTCCATCCGCTCCGTCAGATATTCGAGAAAACTCCGCTTCCCGCCGCCGAGAAATCGCCGGACCTCTTCGATCAGCCGCGCGTACTCCGTTCCGACTTCCGGCCTGATGCAGGGCGCGAGACATTGGTGGATGTGATAATAAAGGCACGCGGTCTTCGGAAGCCGCCGGCACTTCCGGATGGGGAAAAGACTGTTGATGAGGGTAACAGCCTGGCGGAGGAGCCCGGCATCGGTATAGGGGCCGTAATAGACCGCCCGGGGGTCGTTTTTCCGGCGCGTAACCACAAGGCGCGGGAACGCTTCCCCCGTGATCTTGAGGAGCGGATAGTTCTTGTCGTCCTTCAGCTCCTTGTTGTACCGGGGACGGTACTGCTTGATCAGATGCGCCTCGAGGAGGAGGGCGTCCACTTCGCTGGGCGTGGAGATATGATCGATCAGGCAAACCTTGGACATCAGAACCGGGATCTTCGGAATATCGGGATGGGCCGCGAAATAGGACCGCACCCGGTTGCGAAGCGCTTTCGCCTTGCCGATGTAGAGGACCTCTCCGTCCGCGTCCTTCATGAGGTAGACGCCGGGCGTCAGCGGCAAGGCGGCGGCCTGTTTTCGCAGTTCGCTGCCGGGACTAGTCGCTCGCGCCTCGGGGCCTGCCAGATTCTTTTTGTCCATGATCGAACCCTTTGAACGCTTCGAACGAATCCGTTTCATTCGCCATCCACAAGCTTCTCCGACTCCGCGACATCCAGCGCGGACTTTTTCTTCCGTCGGCGCATCCAATCCACCGCTTCATGCATCTCCGGGACACGCCCAAAGAAGCAGAACACAAAATAGGAAACGGCCGCGACCCCCATACTTCCGAACAGCTGGATTCCCTGCGCGAAAGTGCCGGTCCCGGGATAAAAATGACGAAAAACCCCGAGACTCACGCGGCAGACGACCCCCATCAGAAGGCCCGCGACCAGGATACGCAGGAAAGACAGGAGGACCTCCCGGGCGGGAAACTCTCCCACCTTTTTCGGATAATAATAGACAAGCTGCAGGAACTGGATGATCCCCGAGATCGAGGTCGCGAGCGCAAGGCCCGCCTCCCTGAACGGCACCATCAGGATGAGGTTGAACGTAATATTGACGACAAGCGAGATCACGGCCGTTTTCATCGGGGTCTTCGAATCATGGGCCGCGTAAAACCCCGTCGCCATGATCTTCTGGCCGGAATACGCGAAGAGACCGATCGTGTAACCGAGCAGGACCGCGGCGCTTCGCGCCGTCGATACAGCGTCGAACTCTCCGCGCTCAAAAAGGAATCTCATAATCTCGTTCCGGAACGCGATCAATCCGACCGAGGACGGGATGATGATGAAAAAAATACTGCGAAGGGCAAAGGAGAGCGACCGCTTCGCGGCCTCTTTCCGGCCCTCGGCGATCTGACGGCTCATCATCGGGAGCAGTGCGGTCCCCATCGCGAGCGCGAAAATGCCGAGCGGGAACTGCATGAGACGGTTTCCGTACCAGAGGCTCGAGTTCGCGCCCGGTCCGATCAAAAGACCGATCGTCGAGTCGACCGTGATATTGATCTGGACGACCGCAAAACCGAGCACAACGGGGATCAGCAGCTTCCAGACCCGGCGGAGCCCCTCATGGGCGGTATTCCATATCCAGCGGATCCGGAACCCGATCTGATGGAGCGACGGGTATTCCGCCGCGATGTGCAGGAATCCGCCGAACAGGATCGCGTACGCGAGCCACCGCAGGCGCGCCACAATGTCCGTGCCCGCCCAGGCCGGAACCCAAAGCACCGCGGCGATCCACACCCCGTCGAGAATGACGGAGCTGAGAGAGCCCGCGAAGAAACGCCCATGACTGTTCAGGATTCCCATACCGAGGGCGTAAAGCGAAAGGAACCACAGATACGGGAAGAGCACCTGAAGAAGCTGGAGCATCAACGTGATGGTGGGATTGTACGTTCCGGCGTTCAAAAGCAGGGTCACGCCCCCCTGAACGGCAAGGACGAAGATCAGGAGACCGGTCGCAAGGATACAAAGCGTGATATTCGCGAACCGGAAGGCTTCCGGGATCCCCTGTTTCGTCCTGATGTCGTTATACACGGGAATGAAGGCACTTGTGAGGCCTCCTTCTCCCACGACCCGGCGGAAGAGGTTCGGGATCATGAACGCGTAGATGAAGGCGTCCCATTGCCAGCCGGTGCCAAACCGTTCCGCGCTGACGATGTCGCGGATGAGCCCGAGGATGCGGCCAAGCAGGATCATCGCGCTGACAACGGCGGCAGCCTTGATCAAATGGCGTTCCCCCGAAGGGTTTCCGCGGGGATGTCCATTGACAGACGGCTTACCCTGTGCTACCCTATCGCCACTTTTTTCACCCAAAGGAGTCCTTTCAATGCCGAACATCGCTTCAGCAGCAAAACGGATGCGCAGTGATGCCAAGAAACGCGCCAGGAACCAGGCGGTCCTTTCCGAGCTCAAGACGCTTTCCAAAAAGCTCTCCCAGCTCGCCTCGAACCCTGAAAAGGCGAAAACGACGGCCGCGGAGCTTGTCACCCGCTATGACCGCGCCGTTTCCAAAGGCGTCATCCCGCGCGGTCGCGCTGACCGCAGGAAATCCCGCATCGCGGCTTTCCTCAGCAAGCTTTCGAAAAAGCAATAAGCTGTTCGTCACGCCACAAATTCCAGAAGCCAGGACTCGATGCCCGGCACCGCCTTCGCCAGGCCGGTCTTGGCTTTTTTGTCGAGTTGATACAACGCCTCGATTGCCGCCTCAAGCCGCGGCAGACCGTATCGTGACACCGACGCAAGAAAAGGCGCTTTCCTGAACGCCGGGACCTTCACGCGCGAGAGCACATCGACATCGGGGATCCCCGCTTCCCGGAGCACGGCCGCATGCCACAATTGCCGCATCTGCCAATGGATGATCCCGACCAGTGACTGCGGGTCCGAATCTCCGCTCCCCGCGAGCTCGCGGAACATCCTGAGCGCCTGGACGCGGTCCCGCGCGAGGATCGCGTTCGTCAGCTGGAAGACGTTCGCCTCTCTCCAGTTCTCCCCAAACTCTGAGACCATGTCCTCATCGATCACGGTCTTTTCACCGGCGTACTGGATCACGCGGTCGAGCATCGTGTCAAGGAACCCCACGGCATCACCGCACATCTCCAGCAATTTCCGCTTCGCCCCGGGCGTCATGGACTTCTTGAACCGGGCAAGCTTCTGTTGAAGATAGCCCTGGGCGACCGTGCGGGATTCCTCTTTCGCGAGCGTGATCACCTGCCCCGCGGCCTTGACCGTTTTAATGACCTCGGCCAGGCCTTCCGAAGCGTCCGCTTCCAGGATGAGGATCGTATCTTTCGCGGGGGTCTTGACGTAATTCGTGAGGAGCTCCGCGCCGGAATCCTTCAGTGCTTCCGCTTCGCGGACCAAAAGGACCTGCCCTGCCGCAAGGAACGGAAGGGTTCGGGCGCTTGCGAGTACGGTCTCAAAGGAGATTTCACTAAGGCGGAATGTCTGCTGCGACAGGTTCGTACCGGCTTCTTTTTCGAGCCCGGAAATGAGGGCCTTGACCCTCCGGGAGCGAAGAAAGGGGTCACCGATGATCAGAAAGAGGTTCGTTTTCATCCCGTCTCGCGTGGGGTCAATGTCGGAAACCGTACGCCCCCGGGATCGGGAACGGGGCCCGGTCACCAGTCTTCGACGATCCGGTCGACGATATTCTTCGCAAGCTTGCCATAGGCTTGCTCGACAGCGGCCTGCTCGCCGATCTGTTTGATGTCCGTCACATAGTATTCCGCATCGCCCGAAAAATCAGGCTCTTCCCAGATGATCTCGCGGTTCTTGCCGTCCACGAGGCGTATGGCCATAACAATGAACATGCGGTATTCCTCGACCGACTCAAGCTGATTAAAACGGAGCCCTTCCTGTTCATACGCGGTGAGGTCCATCTGCAGAATCGCATCCGCCCGGCCTTCCGAGACCACCTGAAGATTGCCGTCTACCTGCAGACGCGCGATCACGGCGTTCGTAATGTCCATTTCCATGCCCTGCTGATAGGAACGCAGGTCCGAGATCGGAATCTTGTTCTTGACCGTTTCCACAAAAATCGTCTTGATGCCCCGAGGGAGAACGGTCTTGGTCGTGTAACCGCAACCCGACAGCGACGGAACGAGGACGGCCAAAAGAAGACAGAAACACAAACGCTTGATCAGATCCATGGGGCAACTCCTATAAGGACTTTCTTTCGTAACGCGTCATTTCTTTCGTCAAAAAATCACGCCGCACGTCGAGGTCCGTGAGACGCTGCTCCGTGCGCGTTTTTTCCGTGAGCATATCCTGCGTCATGGCCTTCGATTTTACTTCGGGCAAGAGCCTCTCGATCTCGGCCAGGCGCTTTTGGAGAATACCGCTTTCCTCGGAAGTGATCTCAATCTCCTTTTTGATGACACCGGCCAGAGAGGCCTCAAGCTCGCGGAATTCCTTGTACCGCCTGACCTTCTCCTTGTCAGCCCCGGACGCCTTCATCTCCACATCCAGTTTATTGCGGTACTCCTCGCTCAGAAGCCCCTGTTCCTCGGCATACATGCTGTATTGAATTTCGAGCCGTTCAAAAAGTCCGGTGATCTCCTCACGCAAAGCCTTTTCATCCGGGGCCGACGCGGCAACGGGCGCCGTCCCGGCGGGCTTCGCGTCCGCGGAAACGGATTCGGCCACGGGCACGACCGAAGCCGACGGAGCGGACTTGGCGGCAATCGCGGCTTCCACGTCAGCGAGCCGTTTTTTCGTGCCTTCAAGCTTGTGACTTTCCTTATCCATGCGGTTCAACAGCACGTCCTTGCGCTGCTTCTTCGGCACGATGCGTTTCGCGCTCTGCACAGCCTCATCAATAAAAACATACGGGACCTTGACGAAGGCCCCGCGGAACTTGTAGCCGCCGGCCAATGACGCCTTGGCGGTCAGAATCTCATGCTCCTTCTCAAGGCGGGAAATCTCAAGGTTCTGAGCTTCGATCATCAGACTCTCGAGCTCGATCTGCTGCTGAAGGTCCTGGGCCGCGGCCTCGACACTCTTCTTGCCTTCCTTGTTCACTTCCTCATCCTTGTTCGGCAACCCGAACAGGAATGATCGTGTGAGATAAACAGGCGCGGTCACGACCCGGGTCACGGCATTACGGGGCGAGCGGCGGTCGCCATGTATGACGCCATCGAGCTCATCGAGAAGCTGATTCTTCCTCTTGTGGCGGTCCTGGATGTCCTGGTAGCGCTTGCGAATCTCCCGTTCATTATCTTTGATCTGTTTGCGAAGGTCGCGGATATTGATCTCTTCCCGTGCATTCAGCGATTGCATCATCTCGTTCTGTTCCTGACGGACCAGCTCGACGTTGAACGCGTGGGAAAGCGTATCCATGACCGTCTGCTCGACCGCCAGCTTTTCACCAAGGTGCATCCTGAGAGCGAGCAACTCATCCAGGGATTTCTGCGAGGCATCCCCTTCGACGTTGAAATGAACGGGTTGCCCGGCCTGGGCGCCCCCTGCCTGTTTCGCGAGGATGGCTTCGAGCTCCTGTTCAGCCAGTTTGCCGAAGTGTTTTTCATAAAGCACCAGCTTCTCATCCAGCTGCCGGTCAAGCTTCCTGATTTCCTCTTCCCGGGGCGTGCGCTGGCCGGCCGGCTTCTCGGCGATCTGTTTGCGCTCGGTTCCGCGAAGGCGCTTGATCTCAACACCCGTTTCCGTGAGCGCGGGGGCCAGATCCGCCTGAAGGACGGTATAACGCTTGTAGAGTTTCTCCTTCTCTTCGAAAAGATCCTTCTTTTTCTTGGCGAGCTTGTACAGGTCTTTTTCGCCGAACGACCGGACTTTTTCAATCGGGGTCTCGGGTTGCATGAAAGCGAGCATGTTCTGATAAAAAGGCTCCGACGGAACGCCGAGTTCCTCCCGCCAGTTCGCGAGACGCGCCTTCTCTTCCTCGATCGCGTCACGCTCGGCCTCAAGAGACGTCCTCCAGCGATCCAGGGCCTTCTGAAAATCAGGGGAGGTATTGTCCCTGTAGCGTTTTTTCTTGCGCTCGAACTCTTTGAACTTCTCCTTCAACTCCGTTTCGCGGCGTTTCAGGTCCTGTTTGCGACGGCTGAGGGTATCGACCTTGCTCTTGTCGATCGCGCGGAGCTTCTTCTTCTGTTTTTTGATCTCGGCTTCGAGTCTGTCGCGCTCCTGTTTGTCGCCCTTGCCGAGAGCGTTCAGTTCCGCCTCAAGCTTGGAGATTTGCGCGCGCACATCATCCTCTTTCGCCGTCAGATAGGTCACCGGTTGTTCCAGTGACCGCATCTTGTCGGCCGCCTTTTGGCCCCAAAGCGTTTCGGAATAACGCTTGGCGGTATCGCGGTAGTAGATCAGCGCGCTTTCGAGATAATTTTCTTTTTCGTAATAGGCGCCGATGCGGTAATTCTTTTCGGCGTTGCGTTCATCCACTTCCCGGCGAATCTTCGCGGCCTTGTCGGCTTCCGCCGATGCTCCGTATTTTTTCAGGTACCAGTCCGCCTGTGCCGACGCCTCGTCCAGCGCACTCTGGTCGCGCGTTTCCACCTGGGATTTCGCGTAGGCGGCTTCCGTCATCTGGAGGCGGGCATCCTGAACAAGCGGGCTCTGGGGATACTGGTCCACGACCTCCTGAAACGCCTCGACCGCCTGGTCATATTGCCCGGCTTTCAGATGGGCGATCCCGAGTTGGTACTGGGCCTTATCGCCGTAGGCACTGAACGGTGCGGCCTCCACAAGCCCCTTGAAGATTTCGATCGAAGTGGAAAGCGACGGTTTGATCTTGATCCCGAAGACTTTGCCTTTTTCACCCGAAAGGAACGCCATCCCAAGCCCGTACTCGCGTTCGACGACCTCTTCAAAACGCTCGCTCTGCGGATATGTTTTCAGGAGATTCTGGTAAGCCTTGTGGGCCTTGAGCAGGTCACCGGATTCCTCGTAAATGGTCCCGAGACGGTACTGGGATTCGGGCGCGACCCTGGATTTCGGATGTTTCTTGAGGATCACTTCGAACTGTTTGGCGGCATCGTCGAGCTTTTTTTCCTGGAAAAGGTCGAGGGCCTGATCGAACGCGTCCTGCGCGGAATCCTGGCCGCCTTCATCCGTGTTGACGAATTTCCCCTGTTCCGGGGACCAGACCCAATCGGCATAAGCGACCGGCGAAAAAGTTAAAACGGGGATCAAGAATATCAGAAGGGCGATGAGCTTTGAAAATTTCATAAATGATTTAAAGTCCTTGGGTTAGAAAAATTTGAGGTCGTACTATAGCATGCGCCTCAGAGACGGTCAATCAGAAATCCCCGAAGCTACGACCTCACGCGCGGGCACACGAAAAGACAGTAAATCCTTTCGTTGAGGGACGGATTTCAAGCGCTCCCGTCACATCAAGACGATAAACGTTCCGCACCGATCCCGTCAAAAACCGGATCGCCGAGGCCTCACCGCCGGCCAGGATGAAGGTGGTCGAGCGTACCGCCTCATTCAGGTCAGCCGTCTTTCGAAGATACGGGATGACCGCGACATCCGTTTCGGGCCCGGCGCTCACGTCGTTCACACTACGTCGCAGCGCTATCGATTTACGACCGACCGTGATGAGGACTTTCCAATCCCCCGCTCCGTCCCTGAACACTTTCATGGTCTCATGGCCTAATGCGATCTCCGATCCCGTAACAAAGCGACGGATCATCTTTGAATGACGTTCCATGTCGGGCGGCAACCTTTCATCCGCAGGAACCAGAACTTCACGGACCGCCACATCCCGAAAAATGGACGGAAGCCCGCCGCGGTATCGTTTAAGAAGCCCCGTCAACACAACCCCGTCCAGCGACCGTATCCCGCATCTCCTCAAATACGGAAGGATCACACGTTCCCCCTGATCGGACGGAAAACTACGACCGGCGTTTATGAGCCAGTTCGCGCCGTTCGAGAACCGGACATGCACGACCGGATCCCGTCCCGTCGCAAGAACCGTCGCACGGAACCCCGGAGACACAGGAGACCATACGATACAAGCGGCAGTCGCACCGAGCGCGATCCAGCACCCCGGGATAATCCATTGCCTGTGAATCGACCGGAACCTCAAGGCCGCAACCATCGCGGTCAAAGTGCCATAATACACGGCCAGCCGGAAGATCGTGGGGCGCTGGAGATACCAGTATCCGAAAGGCCAACCGGCCAGCCATTCGATCCACGCAAGCCCCGCCGTCACAAGCAGCGACGACACATGCGTCAAGCAACCTCCAATAACGGGAATATCATGCACGGGCAGCGAGAAGAACGAAAGAAACAGGGCCGCGTCAAAGAGCGGGATCGCGAGGATGTTGGCAAGAATTCCAATGGGTGAAACCACGTTGAAATAATAAAGCACAAGCGGAAAGGTGCCCACCGTTACCGCCAGGCTGCCTCCGAGCGAAAAGAAACGGCGGTCCGGGAACAGAGGCATCAGCGCGATCAGGGAAAGCACCGAAAGGAACGACAGCTGGAATCCGATGTTCCAGAGATCCTCCGGTGCCGCAAGAAGCATCAGGAAAAAAGCGGCACAAAAAACATTCAGGGACACGGGGCGCCTTCCCCGGATCAACGCGATCAGGACCGTGACCGCCATCAATCCCGCGCGACGAACCGGAATCCCGGCGCCTGAAAGGATCACATAGACGATCACGACCGCGATTGTCAGTCCCGCCACCGCACGCCGCGGAATCCCGGCCATCAGAAAGACCATGAAAAATCCGCCCGCCACGATCGTGATATTGAGGCCGCTGATCGCAAGCAAATGGATCCTTCCGACGGCGACAGGGAAACAACATTAAAATTTTTCTTTGGCAATACAGTTGATGTTGTTTCGTTGTCGCGTCGGCAAGGGTGTGGTCCTTCCGATGGTGAAGCGGGAACAACATTGGAGGTTTGATCAGAAAAACGAAGTTCTGTAGTAGGGATAGTGCAGTAAACATCAACCGCACCACTAACTTTGGCAACAACCCGCGTATTTAAAAGATGCAGAATTCTCTTTTTCGAATCAAAAGCATTGGCGTTCAATCCTTTCTTTATTTGCGCAACATAGTTAATGGCCTTTTCAACCTCGACACTATCCCCCTTCGTAAGAAGACTCACAGCCTCATCCCTTCCCAATGACAGCTTGACCGTCTCCGCTTTGATTTTGGCCATCTGGCTCTTTAATTGTTCGATGCTGATAATTTCCTGGCGATAGGCTTCCAATATCCGGAATTCCTCCTTACCCAGAACCTTCAACCGGGCTTCTATCTTGGCGAGCTCTTGGTGTGAATCTTTAACCTGTTTCGGATCGCGTTTGTTTTGCTGTTTCACGATATCTTCGATCAGTTTCGGATTTTCCAGGAGGCTCTCAATCTCTTTCCAGACAACAGAATCAACGGATTCCACCTGCATATAGCGCAAGTTACACTTAATCGTTTTCTTGTAGATATTTTTCGAAAAATGCGTGCACCGGTAATAGAGATTAAAGTAAGGGCCATAGACCTTCCCGTTTTTCTTTTGACGCTGACGATCTGCGGTCCCCGCGATCGCATTGCCGCAGTCACCACATTTGGCAAGGCCCTGGAGGAGATACTGGTATTTCACATTCCTTGTGGTGTAGTTCCTGCGCTCGATTAGCAGAGATTGCGCTTTTTGGAAAACGCTTTCTGAAACAATAGACGGGACACTAACTTCGATCCAATCCTTTTGAGGCTTGAGCTTCCCCTTCGGGCCATATCTATTCGCATACCATTTCCCTATATAGATAGGATCACGAATAATGTCATGAATGGCATCGCCTTTCCATTCGACGTTTTCTCTGGATTTGTAGCCAAGCTTGGTAAGTCTCTTCGCTACGCGAACAAGCGAGGCATCAGGTTCGCAGTACCATTTAAAAACAAGCTTTACGATCTCTGCCTCCTCGGGACAAATTTCAAGGTGCCTCCGGTCTTCCGTACACTTGAAACCGTATTTGGTAGGGTTGGCTCCGGAGTAATAACCCTCTTTAGCACGCCTCATCCTGCCCATCTTAGACCGCTCCATAAACGTGTCTCTTTCCAGCTGAGCAAGAGAGCCAAATAGTGAAAGGATGAACTTGCCGAGGTGATTGGATGTGTCGAAGGGCTCAGTAATGGATTTAATCCCCACGCCAAAGCGCTCCAGCTCCTCAGTCACCGTAAGCAAGGCCCGGTTGTTTCGAAAAAAGCGATCCAACCGGTAGACCAATATGAGATTAAATTCAGAATTTTTTGCGTCTTGTAACATTTTTTGGAACGCAGGCCGATCAAGGACTGTTCCAGAATACCCAGCATCAACATACTCGTTAAATACCGTATAGCCATTGTCGGCTGCATGTTTTCTGAGCAATTCAAGTTGTGCCGGGAGCGAAAAATTTGAAGCCTGCTCTTCAGTCGATACTCTGGCGTATAAGGCGACCTTTTTATCGTTCGAGATCATAGCTTTATCCTTTCATAGGTTTTCCAGCGTCTTCTCTTGATACGCGCGGGAATTTTTTTTGTCCATATCAGAGATTTTGAGCGCCATCACAAACATATTAAGCAGCTGTTCGTAACGGACGGGATCATCCTTATATTCCAGGATGAGTTTCGCCTTGATATCCTGAGACTTACGCAAGGATTAACTCCCCTTGCGAAGCTTTACTCCCGAGATGCTCTTCAAAAACCGTTTGGCCTTTTGCCATAAATAGACCCCCCCATGGGAGGTCGAGTTACGACATGGCCGTTCACAC